>Ga0172381_10000556_pt1 | contig 45033 bp, 97 predicted proteins | sample Leawel6488metaG_FD_119754 | JGI IMG/M metagenome (GOLD analysis project Ga0172381, IMG submission 119754) | Leachate microbial communities from a municipal landfill in Southern Ontario, Canada - Leachate well 64-88 metaG | ecosystem: Engineered > Solid waste > Landfill > Unclassified | place... | reverse complement strand
GGGTTTGCATCGGACGGCGAATGTGTGGGGATGCGTTTAACGTTTCCGCGACACATTGGGATTGCGCCGAGTATCTTTGGTGGTAGGGCCTTAGACCAAAATTTCTGTTCTTTCGGGTAGTACTGCTAAAAGCTAGGAGTTATCCTAGTACCTAATTGTCGGGTGTAGGCAGAGACCTAATTGGTAGGTGACAAATGCAAGGCATCGCCTTGCGCCTACGCCGTGCACGTACTTAGATCTCGAAGAGACAATTATTACCCGTGAGAATAGAATTTAAAGAGGTTAAAAATGACATGTTCACATAAAAAGAATCGGCTGATTATGGGAGTAATTTATATTCTCTCATTAACAGCTATGATTCTACACATGATGAGCCATTTGATTCCTATTATTGTTACGAATCCTTCTCTTCATGAGAAGATCGAACCATGTCTTCATCATCCAGCTGTATTTATCGCAGCTTGGTCTTTTTTACCTTTGGCTGTATATCATTTATGGAAAGATCGGAAGCTTCATGAACGAGTTCATGCGTTAGAAGATCAACTTGCTCATTATACCAAGGGGAATTAAATGATACTATCTTTAGAAGGTAATCGCGCTGATTCAGTACCTGGGCAGCGGTCTGTTTTGCTTGTTAATAGTTATGGTGGACAAGTCCATCTTCTACTTCGTCGTGATGATATCAAACGGTATGGTCCTGGGCAAGCGGATCAGGGTGTATTTGATGTCATTGCATCGGAGAAGATTCTTTTATCTACTCCTGAGGTAGTCGAACTTACTAAGTATCTAATGGAACTTACGGGGATGAGATAGGAGACCAATTATGCCCCATCCTTATCATACTTTTAGTATAGAGCGTATATATTCTGGTTTTAGATTAAAGATATGTTGGTATAAAGGGTATTGGTGTTATCACTTAATGGGTGTGGGTTCCTTTTATAAACGTGGTCGTAAGTTGTTCTCAAGGGATTATGTCGAGCAGATTATAAATCGTATGATTCCTTGGGTTAGTTAGTTTAAAGATGTGGGGCGATACAGGGAATGTATCACGGGGGGTTGGCTCCCTCGAGAGGGTCAAGGCATACCGGCCCGAAAGGGCAGAGCACACTTTTAATTTAAGATGTTATCTAGAGCCGTAGCTAGTAGCTGGACCTGGATACTGCCGCAGGGTAAGTCTGGATTTGGAACATGGGATATATATCCTTCAGTACAGCGGGTACTATGTACTCGCCAGCCATGACCTAGATCGTAGTTAGATAACTGTACAACTTGTTTAAAAGTTTAATTAGGCCATAATTGAATGATGTACCTACGGGTGAAAACCCCGTCCCCACTGTTTTTATTTTTAGAAGAGGATAATATATGAAGTTAACTAAATTTGAACTTAAAGCAGATAAACTACTTGAGATAAGTATATTAAGTAATCGGGTTTATGATTTGGGGGATTTTTTGGAAAGAATTCTAACCCATTATCCTGAGTATTTAACTCGAGGAGAGATTAATCATCTTAAGAGAACCAAAATATTAATTGGTAGTATTTGGGTGCGTTTACGTAGACGACAAGAGAAGTTAATAAAGAGGTATTAAGATGAGACGTTTACTAATTGATGATGTTCGATATGATAAAGAGGATATCTATGATATCCCCATGTGTGATGTAGTTTGCCGGAATCCAGTTGATGGCATCCAAGCTCTTGAGAGATTAGAGCTTTTTGATGAACTCTATCTTGATCATGATATGGGAATTCAGGGCGGGATAGAACTAGACTCTGGTGGTATAGTTGAGTATAGTGGTTATGGTGTTCTTTGCTGGTTAGAAGAACATCCAGAACATATGCCAAAAGCCATTATTCTGGTTACAGATAATGGTTCTGCTGCAGTGAAGATGGCAGCAATGTTGCTAAAGTATTATCCCCATCGTGTGGGTAGATGTTTTAGTAAGAATGATGTATAGTTATCAGGTCAAGGAGGGATGAAGATAAGTAATCCGTACTTTGGACATTGGGTTTCGGCCGTTGAACCTTATCAGCGGCCGTTTTTATTAGAGTATTTGTAAATCCGTAGGGAGACTCGTCCAGACTTAGGTAAGTTAAGGCCGCGCCTTAACTTTAATTAGTAAAGGGAAAATAGTATAAAGGAAATACGTTCAATTTATAATTGAAAGATGAGAGGTTCGAGTCCTCTCAAACGTAGCCCTACGGTGTTATAAGTACTTTAAAGGATTTTAAATGTCAATTTGCTTTACTGCAGATACTCATTGGTGTCATGATAAACTCAGGACGATGCAGCCTCGGCCTATGGCCGATGTGATTGAGATGAATGAGTTGATGATTATCCGATGGAATTTGGTTGTTCAACCATCTGATACTATTTATCATCTTGGGGATTTCTCTCTTGGAGGTTCAGTTGCAGAAATTGAAGACATCTTCAATCGTCTGAATGGTCATAAGATTCTTATCAAGGGCAACCATGATGAGAAGAATAACAAGATTTTATATCGACTGAAATGGGAGAATATTAGGGAAACCCAGCTTATCCGTATAGAGGATAAGTTTATTTGGTTATCTCATTATGCCCATCGGAGTTGGCCGCATTCCCACGTAGGATCATATCATTTATATGGTCATAGTCATGGGAATTTACCTAATTTGGGTAAGTCAATGGATGTTGGGGTGGATACTCATAACTATTATCCTTATACTTGGCAGGAGATCAAGAGTATATTGGATCCGGTTCCATATAGTGAGCCGCAACATTTAGGTGAAGAACGAGAGCCATTTAATCATTTGAAGGGATGAACGATGAAACATTGTGGCAAGTTAGTTGAGGTTATTCTTTATCTGGCTTCGGGACAGAAGGGTTTGGGTTATTGTACATCAATGGATTTAGAAACTTTGTATCGTAAGGCTGATAAATATTGTATTGAGAAGTTTCATTGTAACTTGACAAGAGATTTTCCCTATCTCAATGGAACAGAAAAACAAGACAAGTTGTTTATTAAGAAAAATCTAGAGCAATATTTAGATTTGGGTATTGAAACATTACGTTTGGTTTTACAGGTCTCTAATACAATGAGACAAAAGGCTGGAGATACTCTAGCTTTTACGATAGCTAAACCCTATCTTGGGAATTATCCATTGGTAATACCTAATCGTTTAGTTAATCGTGACCATTTAAGCCAGAGTGATATTGAATCATTGGATTTTGCTTTAGATAAAAAGGAAAAGAAGTGAATAATTCAAATCTTTGTTCTTGTCAGGCCTGGGGTCAAATCTATCCTGGTGAAGCTATTGTAATATGTCAGAGGTGTGGTGGGGCTCAGCCCCAATTTGTTCCAACTTCTTGTTTACCAACACTTCCGCCTTTACCAGTAGAAGATACTGTTAATGGGGATATAAAAACTAGGAGAGGTCGTCGTGAGCGCAGACAATATTCAGCTTATTAGACAGTACAAAAATGGATGGTTTGTCTGGCAGGATTCTATGTCAGATGTTCCTGGGAATCTGTGCGATCCCTGTCCAGAACTTCATCCTAGCGCGTCAGCTCAACAGTTTAAAACTCATTTGGAAGCTCTTGAGTATGCTCATTCTCAAGAACAAGAGGATTATATTGAGTATGGGACAGCTACTCTAACTCCATTTCCTAGTGCGGTTGCTCATGTTTCAGTTCCTTGTTATGAATGTGGGTTACAGTTTAAGACTAAAGTTGGAGTTTGGATTCATCGGTTGTTTAAACATTTTGGGAAGGGTAATTAAATGTATAAATGTGAGATTTGTGGGAAGCAGTCAAAGCCTGGCGAACACCAGGTTAAAGTGATTATGGAAACTCGAGATAAGGTTTATACCCAGATCTTTTTGGATCCCAAAGGTATGCCTTATGAGGCTTCGATTCCGCCTAATCCTGAAAGAGACATCAGGCGTGGGCCTATGGCTTTTAAGGAGATAGTGAAGGAAGTTAATGCTCATCCTGCTTGTGCTGAGCAGACAAAGAACTTTACGCCATCTGAATTTTCAGTGGCTTTAGCCAGCTGAGGAATTTATGTCTATAGTTATACAAAAGAATATTTTAACAGTTGAAACGGGAGTAATCTGTCACCAAACAAATTGTCAGGGTGCTTTTGGTGCAGGTTTAGCCAAAGCTGTTAAAGCTAAATATCCTTTCGTATATCAACAGTATCGAGATGTTTGTAATGCTCATTCCGGGCATAAGTCAATTCTTCTTTTGGGTGAGTCGCTTCTTATTCCCATTGAGGATAAGAAGCTGTATGTGGCCAATATATTCGGCCAGCATACTTATGGTGTAATGGGTTGTTATACTGATTATCGTGCTGTTGAAGAAGCTTTTAGGAAGCTTGCGAAACAGATTGATGAGTGGGGTTTGGTAGGTGAAGCTCGTCGAGTATTTATCCCATATAAAATTGGATGCGCTCTTGGTGGTGGGAATTGGGAAATTTATCTACCTATTGTGGAAGAGATTTTTCCTGACGTAACCATTTGTAAACTTTAATTATTTTGAAAGGAATGTCATGCTTACCGGGTTAATGAGTAAAATCAAAAAGGTTAAGGAGTGGTGTGAACAAACCTTTTTTAATATAGTGATTCTTACTGATGAACGACTAATCGTTCCAGGTGGAGAAAGCCTTGTTCTACCACGAAAATGGCGAATTGTAAGTCATACTAAATTTGATGATGCCATTGAAGAAGATACTAAGAAGGAAGTTGTATTGGCTTCTGATAATGGCGAAGTTATCATGCAGATGTCTGGTGAAACTGCTTTGGCTTTTATAGCTCTAGTAGATCCTGAGGTAGCAGGGAAAGGAATTCAGAAATGAGTGTCCCAATTTTGATTGGTCGTAAGGGAAAACGTCGGCAAGAGTTTATTGGCCGGCATAATCTTGCTCGGAGAATCCGTGCTATGCATAAAGACTTGAAGCGTGAAGCTGCGAAATCTAAGCATCGTATTGCACGGACACCCAATTCGCAGAGACCGCGGGGAATCTAATGTGGAATTTATCTTGGGTGAAGGATTGGTTTAGTAAGATAGTAGAGGAAACTAATGCCTGATCTAAATCTTAAAGTTGTAGAAACTGGTGATGATTTTGTAGATTTTATCTATAATAATCACATTAAGTTTCGTATTCATATGCGCCGGCTACCTTCTAATAGGTTTAAGTTATATAGTGGTGCATCATGGGATGCTAACTCAGGTTCCTTTTTGGGTTATAGACCTGAGTGGGGTAAGGCTTATCATCATGCATATCGTAAGGCCGCGCAAATACTTAATCCGTCAGGTCAGATGGGATTTGATATATGATTTTGCCAAGTGTAGAAGAAGCTAAAGAAAACCGTACCCCACAGTTAAAAAAGATGGTAAGATTAGAAATTCTAGTGAATTGTTAAATGTGCCCGTGGCTCGAACAGACTAGGCAACGGTCTTCTAAACCGTTTTATAGAGGTGCAAGTCCTCTCGGGCATACCAAGTTCTACCCACTTACACGGGGGTCCGATTCCTCCCTGGGACGCCATCCAAACTATGAGGTTAAAGAGATGAAGCACAAATTTCAGATTGAAGTGGTAAGAACTTACTTCGTTAATGATATTATAGATGTTAAAGCGGTAACTATTGACGAAGCCTATGGTTTAGCTTTAGAAAAAGCTAATAATACAGATTATACTGGAAAACTCCAGTATGATGACACAGAAATTATAGGTGAGAGAGAAATTAAGAATTGATAAATCCGTAGGGAGACTCACGCGAGCTGGGAGTCGAGAATTGGTTAGCCGCTACTCAGGGTATGTGCTAACTTGACAGACCATAAGCGAGCTATTAGACCTCTGAGGGTGGAAATAGCGGAGCCCTACGGTGTTATGAATTCTTATTGAGGATAACATGAGAATCTCAATTAATGATTTTACAATTTTGCAGTTGCCAGATATGGATCTGAGTGATCCTAATGGTTATGTTTTTCTGGGTATTGTAATTGTTATTCTTGTCGGTTGCGTTATAGCTATTTATAAAGATGATAAGAATGGGGAATAGTTATGTTGGGGTATAAGGGCGGTTTTAAACCTATTATTATCCATTCTAAGAAAGCCAAGGGACTTTCTGTAGAATTGTCTTGGGATTGCCAAGAAGGTTGGTCGGGGGATTACGATCCTAAGGATCCTGACGATGAACCACTTCTTCGGTTTGATGTTTGTTTAAATGGTAGATGTTTTGATGATGGTTCTTATTGTACTCAGTTACGGGCTACTGATCCCCGGCGTAAGTTATTTAAGGCAGCGCGGGCCATTCTTAGTGAGGCTGAGGACTCAATAAGTAATGGGTGTTTTAAAAGAACCATGGAATGGATGAGTTGGATATCAGTTGATGATATTCATCCAGGGCCTCGAGAGGTAAAGAAATGACTATTCCTGAATATGATGAGTGTACCTGTGGTCATCGTGGGCCTCATAGTAAGTGTGATGAGAAGAAGTTCTTCCTCACTAAAATAGTAATTAATATCCTAAGTGAAGAGGATTTAGTTTTTGATTCTTTAAAAGATGTTGCCCATGAAGTAGTTGATGGTGATCTTCTTGGAACTTGGGATGTTAAAAAAACTAAAGTATTAACTGGGAAACAGGCAGCTAAACTTGCTTGTGAGATGGGATCAGAACCTGGTTGGTTAGGTATTGATAAGGATGGGAAACCTTCTCAGTAAAATTCCCTGTATAGTTTAGTGGCTAAAACACTGGGCTGTCTACTCAGAGTCAAGAGTTCAATTCTCTTTGCAGGGGCCAATTTAAAGGAGATGTGATGTCAAAACTATTATGGTTAGATCTTGAAACTACTGGTTTAGATCCTCAAAAGCATGAGATTCTTGAGGTTGGGTGTATTATTACTGATGAGAATTTTAATGCCCAGAGTGAATTTACATCAGTTGTTTATCCATGTAGTGGTGGCTGGATAGCCAATATGTCTCCTATGGCTCGTGAAATGCATGAGAAAAATGGTTTGTTAAAGAAGATAGCGGAACCTGAGAATAGTTTGGATCCAATTGGAGAGGTAGAGACTAAGTTAATCTATTGGCTTCAAGAGAATGGATTGTTTAAGGATATTATCCTTTGTGGTAATAGTATCCATTTTGACCGCGGATTTATTCGGCAGCATATGCCCCACTTTTACTTGATGTTACATCATCGTATGATTGATGTCTCAAGTTTTAAGGTTCTCTTTAATATGCGGTATAACCGAGGATATCATTATCCTATTCCAGATGCTACTCATCGGGCTCTAGATGATATTAAATCATCTATTGATGAAATGAGTTTTTATTGTACCGCAATTAACGTTAATTTGTTGAGTAATGATACTATTTATGAAGGAAAAAAGTAAGAAGATTAATTATGCCAGAATTATCTGAACAAAAGGTCTCATAGCTTAAATAGTGAAGCGGCACCCTCATAAGGTGAAGTGTACAGGTGCAAGTCCTGTTGAGACCACCAATATTTATCTTATTTTATAAAATTGTTGGTTCGATTCCAACCTGGTCCACCAATTGACTTGGGCTACTAGCTTAGCTGGCTAAAGCATTCGGCTGATAACCGGAAGACCAATGGTTCGATTCCATTGTAGCCTACCAAAATTTAAGGAGATGGATTAATATTATTATGAATCATGAAGTAACATTTCGCGTGAATGCTGATGGTAGCGTAGAGTTCATTTATTCAGATGAACTCCGACAGATTCTTGAACAAAATGGTGTTTTAAAGATAGCCCGAGCTTCGCATGTTGAGCCTGGGATTGATAATAAATGGTATGCAGATCTTAGTTTAATTAATGGTCCTAAACTAGGGCCTTTTGAAGAACGTATGCAAGCATTAACTGCGGAATTTAGTTGGATTGAGGAGAACTACCTTGGCAGAGCAAATAGTGGAGAAGCCAATTAAGTTTGAAACTGGTGATATTTTAAGAATAAGATCAGAGGAATCAGATGCGAAAGCAGTTTATGGTTTCACTGATGACCTTTTATTCGCAACAATTGATTTTAACCAAGTAATTTTAGATGTAGAAGATAATACTGTTTTGGTGTATTTGGGATTAAATTTTAAAGGGATAAAATCGCCTGAATATCATCCTTTGAAGCACCATCAATCTTTTCTAGAGGATTATTTTAAAAATAATCCAGAGCATAAAGAACATTGTCGTTGGGTAATGAAAAGTCATTTCATTAAGGTGGGAAGTATTCAAACCCATAAGGCAGCTGATATCAATTATAGACAATTAGCTGACATACAGATTTTAGTTTAGGAGCATATTCAATGAGTAATGAGGAAGCTATTATGGATACTACAGAAGTAAGTCCACTTCACTATTTCCGGTGTGATGACTGTTTGGGAGCCTTTACCATTAAGGAAAAGGATCTACCCGGAGATGTGAGAGAAGTAAAGGGGAAGTGTATTTGCAATGGTGACTTTATCCATATAGGTAAAGTCCATGATGATCACTATCAGCGAACTGGTAAACGTGCTGCTTGTGATTGTCGTTGCACTAACGCTAAGGGTCCTACTTGCCGTTGCCGTTGCATTTCCAAGAATCATGGTACTGGCAAATTGGTTAATGTGGTTGTTGAACAAGGTTTAGTTCGTGTTACTACATTTAATCAGGAGCTGGTTGATCTTGGTAATGAGTGGCGGTTGCTTAAAAAGACTCTACTTGAGACTTTTGAGAAACGTTGGGGAAAAGATAGAGAAGTACCATATTATGAGCAACGGGATGCTCAGAAGTTGCTGGATAGATGTCTGAATATGCACCGGTTTTCAAGCCGGCGCAAGAAAGCTGAACTTTTAATTGGAGGATGGTTAAATGGTTAAGTATCAAGTTGGGCCGCGGCAATATCAAGCAGAGTTTCAACATTTTCATACTATCCATCATGGTGAGAATGAGGGGCTTAGAGGCAAACTGGTTTGGGAAACTGTTTGCTCTTTGGCCGTTAAGAATCCTGATGGAACATTTCGTCTGGCTGTTGGCCATGCTATTTGTTCTCCAAAAGATCAGTTTAGTAAGTCTAAGGGTGCCAAACTTGCTTTGGGTCGTGCAGTAGTTGGTGTTCATCTGCATGATTGGGAAGCTCGCAAGGCTTTTTGGGAAGCATATCCCTCAATCCCTCATGATGTGAAGTAGAATGAAATCTTTCTGGAAGAAGAATAAGAAGTATCTTGCTTGGCTTATCTTAATTATCTATTGTGTTTTTGCAATATGGATTCTTATTAAAATATGGCAACTAACCCTTATAGCATTAGCTTTTGGTCTAATTATATTCTTAGGCAAGTGGTCTTCTGAGAACATGTGATTTTGGAGGTGTTGTCATCGGCTGTGATTTGCATTGTTATATAGAATATAACCCTGTTAGTGAAGAGGCAGTGGATAATACTAGTGATTATCCTTGGCATTCTTTTGGTGGGCATATAAACCCTGGTCGAGATTATCAAATGTTCGAGAAGTTAGCAGGTGTACGTGGTCGGTTGAGTAATGCTGTACACAAACCTAGGGGTATACCGCCCCGATTGGGATATGTGGCGCGGGATGACAACACATTTTTTATTATTGAGGACGGTGTAGAGAAACAAGAGAATCGTTGTATTTATCGTTCTAAAGCTATGGAGTGGGTCAAATCTGGAAGTTCAGTTTTAACCGGTCACGATAATTGTTGGGTTACTAATCCTGATTGGCATTCTCATTCGTGGTTAACACTTGACGAGTTTAGAGAGGTTGTTGATTTTGTTGTTCGTGATAATGATTATTGTCTAGAGTATAAGGCTATGGTTGGCGCGATGGAAGTATTAGCTAATGGTGGGCGAAACAACGTTCGAGTTGTTTTCTGGTTTGACAATTAATTTTATAAGGGGTTTTCTATGAAATCCAAGTTGTTCCAACTTATTCCTAGTACCGCTAAGCGCAATCTTGCTTATCTAAAAACTTCCGATATCATTCTTAATAATGATTTCCTTGGGGATGATAACAGACCTCGTAAGAAAAATGAATCAGTGGAAGCTTATGAAAAGCGTATTGAGTTGGATAAGCTTGCTGCTTCTATCCATAGTAGTGGTCAACGAACTCCGGGTTTGGTAAAACCCACCTCAGGTAGTAAATATAACCTTATTTATGGTTTTCGCCGCTACCATGCTTGTAAAAAACTTGGGATAGATTTTTGGGCTGAGGTTGTTTCTAAAGCCATTTCTCGTCAGGAGATGCTTTCTGCAACTCTCTCTGAAAATGCTCATCGTCGGGATCTTAACAATGGAGACTTGGCACGACGTTTATATCGGTGTCATGTAAAAGAGGGGATACCCAAGGATAAGTTAGCTATTGACTGTGGGTTCCCTCTAATTACTGTTTCCTCTTTAATTAAAGCGGCTAAAATGCCAGAGTTACTTTCGGCTTTATATCAAGACCACTTTAGTTTATATCAGCTTCAGGATTTGATGGTTAATTACCACTATGATAAGTTCTCATCCAAACAACGTGAACGAGTTTCTGTTGCTTTTAAGAAGGGTCGTTCAGATGGTGGAAAACTGCGAAATTCTTATATTCGTCATGTTGTAGAGCGTGTAGGGGCTAAAAAGTCGTTGAGTAGTTTAAAATCGAATACCCGTCTGTCTAGGATTTTTCGGCAACCTTCTGGAGCTTGGATGCTTCAGTCTTGTTATAAACCTGCTAAGGCTTTTAAGTCTTTAGGGGATAAAAAAGCCCTTATTAAGGATCTTGCCATTTTTCTTAGAGCAGTGAGATCTACACCTGTTGAAGCTTCTTAGGGGATACTATGAGTACTCTAACTTGTGAGTCCTTTAGAAAATTGAGTTTTTCTCTTCAGAAACGGTATATCCGTACTCTGGTTCGTGAAAAAGGTATGACTAAGAATCATCCTTTGACTTTGGTTATTAGTCGCCAGAAGGAGTTACTCCATCTTCTTGAACTTGAGTTTACATATAGACCATTTCTTATTGATCATTTTCTCAATTCTTCTGGTCCATTATCTAAGGAAATTCGTTGTTATAATGATGGGGCTAAACTCATCTATAGAAACCAATTTTTGTGGCCACGTTTTGCTGGGAGGTCTGTAAAGGATGTTGACTTTATTACTCTGTCTGGTCCTATGGCGTGGCTTGAGGAAGGAAAGGTAGTCCCTATTATAAATAGTGAGTATGATCAATATATTTCTATGGGTGGTGTACCTCAGAATTATATTGGTATTGAGATGGATCCAACCACTTATGATCTAAACTATCTAGGTTATCAGACTTTAGGTTTCCCTAAACCAGTATTAGGGAAGTGGCCTGGTGTCCTTCCTTCCATTAGGCAGTCTCTTCATACTGGTAATTATATTATTGCTAATTTTGATGCTACTGTTTCCTATAATACTTTACGTAATAGTATTTTGGAAACTGTAAAGTTTCTAAACTCATCAGCCACTAATGGTTGGGAGTTACTAGTTAATACTAGTTTACAACATTATGGATGTAACTCACCTGGTATGGTTGAAGTATATAGACGAGAGATGTGGGATCAAGTTGTTAATGAGAAATGGTCACATTCTTATTTAGTGACCCAAACTCTTTTTGAGAGTGAAACTAGTCTTTCTGCTGGGAAGAGGATGCCACATCGGATGGGTGGATTTATTCTTAAAAGTAAAGGGGGTGATCGGAAATGAGTAGGGGAAAGAAAGATCCTTCTGAAGCAGCCCTTAAGGCTGTTGCTACCATGCGACGTGAGCATGGTAAGGGTTATTTTTCGCAGCTTGCGAAGAAGGCCTGGAAGACGCGAAGAAGCCGATAATTAATTTGTAAAGACCTCAGGAGTATAAAAGCTCCTGAGGTTATCTTATTTAAGGAGGTGTTTTATGTGTGGAGGAGGTTGTGGTTACTCTCGTTCTGAAATGGAAGGGAAAGGTGAGAAGTGGTGTAATGTAAAAAGTGTTAATGCTTGTTCTCTTCCTCCTAAAAAGGGTTATGTTATTGTTTATCAGCGTTCTAATTGGGGTAATGAGCGCGGTAGATATAAAAAGATTGAAAAGAAGAAATAATGGAAGGTCTTCTTAAAGTTGCCCATCGGGAATCCCGAAAGGGTGACCACGTACAATATAAGATCGGTGCCGTGATTGCCCGTAAGGGATATATACTAGGGGTGGGGCATAATACTATGAAAACCCACCCTCTGATGGGGCCCATTAAGAGAACTCATGCTGAGATTTCCGCGTTAATTAGGACTAGACCTATTGATATAGTTGGTGCTACAGTATATGTAGTTCGAACTAATAGGAATGGTAAAATAGGTATGGCGCGGCCATGTCCTATTTGCCGATCTATTCTTAAACAGCATGGTATTATTGAGGCTCAATTTACCACAGCTGATGAGAATATCATAGGTGTGGAGTCTTACTAATGGTATTCGGTTCTCGTTGCCACATTTGTGGTGAAGCTGTTGGTTGCGATAGAAGCGAACATCAGTGTTATAGTAGTCATTCAATTTCAGCAATGATTAGGAGATAGTTATGACTGAGAATGAAGTTCAAGAATCTTCCCCGCGGTTAGCAACTATCCAAAGAGTGGAGTCTTTAACTCCTATTCCCAATGCTGACTCTATTGAATGTGCTCGAGTTATGGGATGGGATGTTGTAGTTCGGAAGGGTGATTTTAAAGTTGGTGATTTTGGTGTGTTTATTGTTATTGATTCTATTGTGCCCGACATCCCTGAGTTTGCCTTTTTAAAGGATAAACATTTCAGGCTCCGGACGGTTAAGCTTAGGGGTCAGGTTTCACAAGGATTGTTTATGCATCTCGGAATTCTTGCCGGTTTGGCAAATTCCGAGGGAGAAGGTGCTTATGCTGATGAAGGATTTGATGTTACTAGTCTTTTAGGAGTTACTAAGTACGAGAAGGAAATTCCGGCTCAACTTCGTGGTCAGGTAAAAGGTACCCGACCCGGATGGTTACCTAAGACTGATGAAACCCAGATTCAGAGTGCTAAGTACGCTCTTGATGAAATTTGGAACGAACCTGTTTATACAACTTTGAAGTGCGATGGAAGTTCGGCCACATATTTTTATAAAGAGGGTGTATTTGGTGTTTGCTCCCGTAATATGGAGTATAAGGTAGAAGATACCAATGCTTTTTGTAATTGGGCCCGGGCTCATAATTTACAAGAGACTATGACTAAGTATGGACGCGAAATAGCTATCCGCGGGGAATTATGTGGTCCTGGGATCCAGAAGAATAACATGGGTCTTAAAGAGATCAGTTTCTTTGTGTTTGATATTATGGATATCCAAACCAGGAAGTATTTAGATTTTGCCAGTATGCAGCAGATTATTCAGGAGTTGGGTTTAACTCAGGTTCCTGTAATTAATCAGAATGTTCTTCTAAAAGACTTTTTAGAGTTTACCCATGGTGTCCAGAGTGATCTTTTAAGTCCTTTAGATGCTCTTCTTGTTTTTGCCGATAAGCAGATATATCCCAGCAATAATAGCTTAGCTGAAGGTATTGTTATCCGGCCGATGCATGAGATGATGAGCCAAGCTTTGCGTGGTCGGTTGAGTTTTAAGGTTGTAAGCCGGCCCTATCAATTGAAGAGAGAGGAATAGGAATGATTTCCTTTTTGGTGTTATCACAAATTTGGTTATGGTGTGGTTTACTTTTAACTTTGCTTTATACAAAAGCTACAGATTGTAGAAAGAAAAGTTCTACAAATGTAAACAGATGTGATATAGCCCTTATAGTTTTTTTCCTCGGGCCTATAGTATGGGTATCTTGTCTTGGTGGTGGGCTATTAATGTTTATAGGTTATTGTATTTCTAGGTTAATGGCCATCCAAGATGTAGCCAAGGCATTTAAGAAGCTCTGTAAAACAATAGGGCTTTTAGGAAAGCCTTTTGTTTCTATTGGTTATTTTATGATAAAGATTGTAGAAACCATTTATAAGTATACTTTTGTTGCGTTAGCTGAGTTTATAGGTAGCCATTGTCCTTGGAGAAAGAAGTGAAGATTAAGATAGAAGCTAAAAATGGTTTAGTATTTAAATTAGTATACGGGGAAGAGAACCCTCCCGCCCAATGTCGCATTACTGGGTTTCTTCTCTCGGGTCAGAAAGCGTGAAGGAGTTTCCGAAGCCATGAAACGAATCACGGACAAGATGATTGTTGACGAGATGGTATCCGGAAACCTGTATGTTGTTAAAGACAAGTCTTGGGGTAGGTGGTTTGTGTATCTTGGGAAGAACTCGGAATATTCATCGTATGGAAAAAGTTTACGAAGGCATATTTATAAGTGTTTTAGAAAAAGAGACGCCGCGATCCGATCCAGCAAGAAGGGGAAGTGATGAACCTGTTTCAATTCCAGATGTGGCTTGAGTTTGGGATTAACCTTCGGCTCCTGGCTTGGGGTTGCGAAACAAACAGAACACTTCCGAGAGCCGATAGGTGCATAGAACGATGGTTCAAATACAGGGGTCATGTGGGGGATTAATGAAACGCAAGTGCTCATGCCCATGTCACCAAGGCCCCTATTGGCCTGGACCTTGTGCGTGTAAGAGGAAGAAAAGAAAGCGAAAGAAAAGAAAATTTAGCACAGCATATAGTGAACATAGTATAGCTGTTTCAGGCCAAAGTCCTTAGATAATTATTAAAAGGAAGAGAGAGATGAAAAAACTTGATAGTTTTTTTGGTGGAGTTATTGGTGGTTTAGTGGGTTTATTTCTTTTATGTCTTATAGCTGAGATCAAAGAGAGATGGGATAATAGGGTTAGATTTGATTTAGAATCCGGCCAAATTATTCGTTATGAACCTACTATGGATCTAGAAGTTGGTTCAAGTAGTTTAAAGAATACTTATATTTGCGTTTATAGTAGTGAATTACGGGGTAACCCTCCCTATAAGATCAAGGGTAGACGGTTTTTTCCTTGTCCATATGCAGAATGTGGAAGTTATCGGTTTATTTTTATGGATGGAGATGAATTTGAAGTAAAAGCTATTAAAGTTATTGGTAAGATTCCTGATGAGTTGATACCCTGAAATTAAAGAAGGTAAATAATATGAGTGAATTATCTATATTAGAAGATAAAGTACAAAAGGCACGGTTATTTATTGAGGAAACTCAGCCTAAAATTAATAGACTTCAATTAGATACATATGAAAAGCGTTATAAAGCTCTTAAGGGTAAATGGTTCCGGACAAGGGCCAATGGTAGTAGTAACTATTATTTTGTTCAAGATTTTCTTGTTTATGATCATCCCAACCAAGAAGAAACTCATTTTCAATATAATATTATTCTTGCCTCTCTTTATCCTGATACATCTATAGATATTAAATCTTATTCTATGGATAGTGGTCGTTTTTATGATTTTGTTTCTGATGATCTTTCTCCTCTTAATCCTAAAGATGTTACTATCTTTAAATATAAACTTAAAAAGAATTTTAGTTATTTATTTGGGAGATTAAAGTGAAAAAGAATATTATTCCTAAAGTTGGTCAGAAGGTTTATATCAATTCGGCCTATTATATAGGTCATGGCGAGGATGATCGTGATGGTGGCTAAGCCTTGTCCTGATTATACTGATTATGGGGATTAGTTCAAATGAGTGATTTTGATGCTGTTTTTAGACGTGCCCAAATAGCTTTTGATAGTATGGAACCACCATCTGTAGATGAGGGCGAGTGGGAGTGTCCCATCTGTGGTGGGCCAACTGAGGAAGAGAATAAATGTTGTTCTAAATTAGCTTGCCAGCGTGAGCATAAAGCTGAAGTACGAGCTGAACAAGAATGGGAAGAATCAGATCATGGGCGTAAATAAAGAGATTCTTAAACGGGTTACGGATGATTTGTTGGCTTTATCTCCTGAACAATTTGAAGCTGAACTTGAGAAGCATAAAGATGTGGATATCGCTCAGTTTTTTAGGGAAATTGGTGAGTTTGAAGATTATTTAGAAGAGAAATATGGTCAATCTATAAAACCAACTATAAAACCAACAATTATTGTCAAGGATACTGTTTTCCCTGAATTAATTTGGGCCCCTTCAGTGATTTGGGATGCTATTACCCAGAGGAATAACTGTATTCAGACCGCTTGGGTTAGTATATCAGATAAACAGAATCAGATAGATCATTTAAAAATCTTATTAGATGAAGCCCGGAGGACTGATTGTGGATCCAGACAAGTACATAGCCGATAGTGGTATTTCTATTAGTGGTACCTCTTATCGTGGGGATGTTATCCGGGTGTCTCCTACCAAGCTTACTGAGTTGTTCGGTCCTCCTTCTGATTATGATCCTGAAATTGGTTGGTTCTTTATCGGGCCTAATGCAGATCATATCTCGGTTTATTACCATAACTATACAGATCAGTCTGTGAGTTATAAGATCAAGTTTGATTTAGATATGCATATCGGGGCGCGATCCAAACAGGCCGCGGTAGAATTTGCAGAATGGTTAAAAGAACGATTGAACCCTTGTTCGTGAAATCGACTATAAACGCGCTCTCCCCCTAAAATAAGGGGTTTTGAGTGTTTGTTTCGGTCCCCTTTTTAGAATTTCTTCATTTTTAGATGCCAAAAACCCTTATATTTCGAGTTTGGTTTAGATTACTAGGATACCAGATTATTATTAACAGGTAATAATAATTTGGGATATCCTATTCTATACAGAGTTTACTCGGATACCATAAAGGATGTTATAATGCCTCGTTTTGAAAATCATATACCTCCCCACAATAAATATTGGATAGTTGATCTAGTGGGCAATATGGTAATTACTCAATGGGGCCGAATTGGGAATTCTTCTCAACGTAACGAGAAACTATGTCCTAACTCATATGCGGCTCGTCGGGAATATGATAGTCTTATTGCTTCCAAGGAAGCTAAAGGTTATCAATTAGTAACTATTGATAGGGATAATATAGCTGAGGCTCGGGAATTATTAATACGTTCGATAAGAGAGACTGGGCCAAGTGGCAAGATGGAGACTAGAAATCAAGATGAACGACATCCTCTAGCATCCAAACTTATTGAGAAACGGGAGAAGGCTCGGGTTGAAGCTGAGGCTGAGTATAGGCGTAAGATGTTGATGGATAATCCATTAGTTTAGGAGAGTGAAATGCTAAAAGGTTTTATAGATTTTATAATTGGCTTGTTGTTAACCATACTAATATGCAGCTTATTTATTGCATTTCTTTCAGGTTTGCAATATCTTGATGTTAAATACAAAAATAATATCCCAGTAGTAGCCACTGTTGATGGTCAGGTAGTTTATGAAGGACCTAATATTGGAATTAGGGTAGAATCTACTGGGCGTACTACTAAATTACAAGTGTATGCACCCCCGCTATATATTTTTCCACAGAAGCTTTATGTTTCTGATAGTATAAAGGTATCAGGAGCCAAATAATGCAGATCTTATTAAAATGTCAAGAAGATTCGACTTTCTGATATGCTAGCTGGTAAATTAGAATTGTTAGGGTAGAATGAAATTTTATTGGCCGAAGAAACCAAGTAATGGTTACAAGTCATCTTGTGTTGTTGATGTATCTTGTAAAAAATGTGGCCGGCGAATAATTCAGGCAGTTCGGCCTGAAGATCAACCAGTTGATACTTGTGAAAACTGCTATAAGGAGAGCTTCAAGTGAAAACAGAAGCTGTATATATCGATGAGATTAGTAAGAAACGGTTTAGTTCTGAAGCTAAGGCTCTAAAATCTGAGTATAGTTCTAAGGCTATTAAGGAGATGTTTTCCTGGATAGTTGATGCCGAGAAAGCTACCAGACTTCCTTCCGAAAAAGGTGACAGTTGTAAGTTTGCTAATGGTGGCTGGAGTGTCCAGCGTGATGCTATCTTTCGGCAGAAGCTTATTCTTTGTATTCTACAGGCTGTAAAGAAACATGAACCCTGGATTGCCAAACAGTTTGAGAAGGATGGTGGTCTCAAACCCGAGTATATTTCGGGTTTTTCTGGATTATCTCGTTACTTAGGAGATGGGGAAAGTTTCCTTTGTTATTGGGATAGTTTATTAGCTTGTATTTGTAAAAAGTGTTATAGACAATATGGCCAGCCATATTATGCTATTAATTGTCATTGTGATGGCACCTCTGGAAGTCGTAAAGAGATTATTCCAACTCGGTATATCAAGGAGAAGAAGTAATGGATGGGTTTGAATGGTTTTCTATAATTACTTTAGGTTCCCTTTTGTGGTTAATACTAGGAGGTCTTTTAGTTGCATGGCCCCTGGATAATTGGGCAGAGAAACATAAGACTAAGCTTACGCCCTGTCATGCTTTTTTACAATGTGTTTCTTGTGGTCCTTTTGCTTGGGGGATATGGGTTTTGATAGTAATCATTGAATGGTCTAAATGGCCTACTATTGGATCTTGGTTTTATAAGTGTTCTTATGATAGAATTTTTAACTGGATAGCTAAACATTGTCCTTGGAAGTAGAATAGTTTTAGAAAGGTTTAAAATGGAAGTTTCCGAACCTTATATTTTCTTTTTTAAGAATCCTAATATACCTGGGAAATCTACGTTTGTCCCCTCAGTTTATCCTCATGGGACACATAGTGGTATTACTTTACCCGATCTTTTAACCAAAACTTATGAAGAGGATCCAGATGCTATTGAATATACTTTATATATTTGCCCTTGTGGTAGTGTAAGAAAATATACAGGTCTCCTTGATGATGACGCTGCACTTCGATCTTTTTTGGTATCACTTCCTTGTGGGTGTTCTTATAAGCCTCTTGATACTAATAGATATTATCTCCCCATTCGTGCAAAATCAGAAGTTGTTTTTGGTGGTAAAGAAGATATTAATGTTCAGCGGGTTACTCCTAATTCGTTTTCTCTTTTAGATATGGATCAAGAAGTTCGTTTTAATCCTTTAACTGAGGAAATCACTACTCGAGAGAGCAGTAGTGGTTTAACTTTAAAACGGCAGGAAGGTCAGGTCCCGGCACTTTATTATTGGAAGAAAGAAGTAGATGGGACTAATTCCATCTTTCGTGATATTACTTATATTGATAGACACTATGCTCATATAACGGATAACTTTATTAACTGGGCAGCTATCCATTTATTCTCTAATATTCAGAAGGATGATGACTCAACTTGGGAACAAGAGATAAATCTTATTGTTAATGGTGGTGTAGATAAGGTTTCGGGAACGCCTCGTTTAGTTACTCAGCTTAAATATAGTACTTTAATGTACTTTCTCGCGGCTCCTAAACTTCTTGGGATGAAAGATTATCATGGATGCTTTACTGAAATTGGTGTCATTCCTTATGAACCACTTTTAAAAGCTTTGGCTTCGGGATCTTTTCTTATTCATGATCCATCTTCATTATTCATGAATATTTTGCCCGAGCGTTTATTTGAAGGGTCTCGAGTAAAAGATTTTGTTCCTCATCCTCAAGGTGATAGTGGTACTTACTTTTATCTTCCTCTTCTTTTTGTATTAGCTCAACACATTCCTACTTATGGAATGCTTATAGATACTCTTGGTGTTTTAAAGCAAGGCAGAGCTGGGAATGCTTTGAATAAGATGTTCGCCGCGGCTAATAAGCATAAACTCTTGTTGTTTAATCAGATTATGGCCAAATTATTTGTGTATGCTACTCATACTGAGATTTTGAATTTCTTGGGACATGCTGTAGATTTAACTACTGCTAGAGTCACTTATAAACCTACTACGTCGGAAGTTGATAGAATGCTTTCAATGGATTCTAAGTGGCACCCTGGTCCTAGGGATCTTTGTTTAACTTTATTTGGGAGTTATTAATGGTTACTATTGCCGGTCATCATTTATCTGAATGGTTGATAGTCACCGCTATTGTTATATTTATTCTTGGATATATTTGGCGGCTTATTCAAACAGTTGGCATAGCTAAAACTATTGCATTACCTTTTCAAATTCTTTTGTTTGTAGTATCTATTGGAATAGTTTCTCTTGTTTTTATGTTTTTGGCGGCTGGGTTACCTCAAGTAATATTTGTAGTAATTATTCTTGCTATTTTACTAGCAGGGTTTAAAGGGAGAAAACATGACTAAGAAGAAACTTTGTTTGTGTGCTGAGCCTAAAGCTATTAATGAGAAGATGCGCGAAGTTGTTATCAATAAACAATATGGTGGATTTGGTCTTTCTCCAGAAGCCACTCTTATGCTTTATAAATTAGGTGAGACAAGTATTGCTACTCCTATTAATGAATATTATCATGATCGCAGTCCTATTGCACATACTGCTGAGTATGAAGCCTTACTTGGTAGAGAAGCTACTCTTAAAAAGTGGCGTGAGTATTTAAAAACTAAGAAGCATGAGGGTGATTCAAACCATTTGTTTCTTACTGTTTTTAGTCCTGACGAGAAGTTTGTATTATATGCTCGTGATATTGCCCGAGATAACCCCAATCTAGTTAAGGTAGTCAAAAAATTAGGAGTGAAAGCTAATGGTAGTTGCTCTTCTTTGAAGATTGTTAAAATTCCCATAGATGTAAAATGGGAGATTTCAGAGTATGATGGGCTTGAGCATATTGCTGAAGTTCATCATACTTGGGGGTAAGTATGAATAAATTTTGGGAGTTTGTGCGAAGAGTACTTCGGGTTAAACATAGTGCGGTTCAAAATACTATTACTAATGCTTTAGTAGACAGTCTGCCTGCTAAAACCTTTGTTGGTTTAGGTTTAATAAAAGCTAGTCGTACAGGTTGGTATTTCTCCTTTGCTTTTCTTTTCCTTACTTACCAAGCTATTCGTTTTGAAGCTTTTTTACGATCTAAATTGGGGCGAAAAGGTGAAAAATAATTTTAGTCCTGGTATTGTAAGTGGTGTGCAAGAAACCTTTAGTGGAGAATCAGAGGTAGTTTATCTAATCCCCAAACCAGCTCGATTATTTTCCCAGTGGATGAAACAATATCAGTTAAGTATGAGTGAAGTTTCCGTTGCTGCTAATTTAGATGTTACTGATTTAGTTTCTCTATTAAGAGGTCAGCTTATTGCTCCCCTTTCTTGGTGGGTCCAATTATCTTCTATTGTAACCGATAAGTATCTTAGGAAGGTTAATCATAATGACTTATGCTCAAAAGATATCCAAACCGATTTTACGAAGTAATCTATCCAAACAGGTAGCTCGAGTACTCGTAGAAGGTCGGCATCAAGTAAAACTATCTCAGAGTAAGCTTGCCCAACAAATGAATACGTCTAAAGCTAGTATATCTCGTCTGGAATCTGGACGGATACTACCAGATGTGCATTCTATTGACTCCTACGCTAGAGCTTGTGGTTTAGAGATGCATTTAGTCTTGATTTATCCTAACCAATCTATTATGGTAGGCTAATGAATATTAACCTGGTGGGACAAATCTATTCATGCTTAGGCATTAGTAATCATACTAGATCATTATTCCGCGGGATTATTAAAGGGCGACCCGATGATAATATTCGTATTTTCCCAGTTGCTCCTGCGGCTGGAGATTATACTTATGATCTAGATGATACTATTCTTTCTAGAGTACAGTTAGCTAATACAGTACCTAGTTCCGAAGGTCTTACATTTATTTTTTGGTCCCCGACTAGTTACCCTACTATTCGTAAAATGGTCGGGCCCAAAGCATTTATAGTTGGGTATTTTATTCATGAGTGGAATCATCTATCAGATGAAATTCTTAAGGCCTTCGAATCAGTTGATAAAATAGCTGTTGCTTCTGATTGGTCTCGAGATGTTATCTTGGCTAATTGGGCACGGACTATGCCTGCGAATAGTAGAATACCAGCTGAGAAGATTGTTGTATTACCAGGTGGGATCCACGAGTATTTTGAACGGGAGTTTCCACCCTCTGGACGAGAGTTATTTCTCCGCGATAGAACTAAACGCTTTTTGATGATGGGCAAATTTGAAGAACGTAAATGTTGGAAGGAAACTCTTAATACTCTTAGTAATATTACTACTGGGACTTCACATTTGTTATGTGTATGTGATGATCCATTTAATCCTTCATTTGATTTTCTTCAATGGGCGTCTCAGTATGGAAAGTCATTGTCTCAGTATGGAAAGTCATTGACTTGGGGATCTCTTAGTAAAAAGGACGAACGTTTAACAGGAATGTCATTTGGTGCTAAGTGTTGGCATTGTAAGCGCTCTAGTTTACCAGATGTAGCTTCTGTAGCTGCCCTAATGAATGATCAAGTATCTAATATTCTTGTTCCTAGTCGAGCAGGTGGCATCGAACTTCCATTAATTGAGGCTATGGCTACTGGATGCGTACCTATTGTTACTAATTATGGTGGAATGACACATTACTTACCAAAGGGTTATCAGTGGGCTATTCCAGTTGTATCTATGGTTCCTATGTATGATAATCGGTGGTTTCCTCCTACTGAAAATTGGGGGACTTGGGCGGATCCTGATTGGGGTGCTTTCAGTGATATGATTATACAAATGATTATTTTGCCGACAACCACATGGCAAGAATATTCTAAGATTGTTCGTAAACATATTATAGATAATTTTACATATAAAAAGATTGTGGCAGACTTTTTTACCAGTTTATCTAAGGAGGGAGTATGTTGATTACATGTACCAATTGTGGGAAAGCCGAAGTTAATGAAGGAGAATTTGAACAGGATGACTTGGGAGACTATTATTGTCAAGATTGTGGTATCCCAGAATTTGACGAATTTTGTGAGGATGATGAGTTTTTTGATGACGATGAAACTGCAATTCCAGAAGAAAAGAGTGAGAAATGAAGAAGTATTTATTGTATATTTTATTTCTGGTTTGGCATATTGAAAACAGCTCCTTGTGTATTCTGTGATGGTAATCAGTGGGTTATCACACGAGCAAATGAATTGTCAAGAATAACTAGTGTTAGGATTATTGAAATTCATCCTCAATCATATGGCACTGAGGCTAGAATAGTTTGGGCAGAGGAAAAGTAATGCAGACAATAGTGTGACATTTATTTGAGGAAACTAATGCATATTCCTAAACCAATTAAGAAGTGGTGGAAAAACTATATGCGTGAGGTTGCCCGGCAGGAAAAGATTGCTCGAGCTTATAAGAAGAAGTTTGGTTATAACTATCCCGGGTATGATTGTAGACGGGATGGCCATTGTTTTATCCCCCAATCAGGAAATTGCACTATGTGCGGAAAGAGTAAATACTAATGCCTATTAGATATGCTAAAACCGGAATATTAAGACATCTTCAATATTTTGCTGTAGGAGCTATTGTTCCTATAGTATGTTCTATTGGTTGCTGGCTTTTTATTCGGGGGCTTTACTTTTTAGACCACCATCCTCAAATAGCGACAAACGTGTTTGCTGGTGTGTTTATTTGTATAGGTATATATCTCACCTACTTAATGGGTAAGCATATTTTGGAGGGTGGAGAATGAAACACTTATGGAAGAGAGATAATATCCAGTTCCCCAGATTAATTGTAGAAATTAATGCTATGGGATTAAGCAAGAAACAGATTAAGCATCTTTGTGATGGAATGAATATAGACCCTTTGGATTTAGATGAGTTATTTGAGAGGGCTTTCAAGGCTTTTTCAAAAGCCAAACATATAGTATTTGATAAGTTGAACCCATAATAAAGATCTTGACAACTAATTAGGGGTTTTTTGAGTAAAAATTTTCGGAAGGGCTGGAGGCCTGGACGTGCAAACGCTATCTCAAATTAAGGACTCATGGATAAATTGCCAGCGGTGTCCTTTATGTAAGGGAACTCGTAAGCAAGTGGTCTTTTCTGATGGGCCTGATACTGCCAAGATTATTTTGGTGGGAGAAGGACCCGGCAAGACAGAAGATCAAACTGGGGTTCCTTTTAGTGGACCTGCCGGAGAATTACTGAATAAGATTCTTGCCTCAGTAAATATTAAACGTAATGAAGTTTATATTACTAATTCAGTACGGTGTTTTCCTCATGATGTAAGCAGTCCTTATGGTTCTCCACGTCAACCTCATACAGATGAATTAAATGCTTGCCGGCCGTTACTACTTGCTGAAATTAAATTCATTAGACCCCGGGTAATCATATTGGCCGGAGCTACTGCGGTTAAGACTTTACTAGGAGCAAAAGCTACTATATCTAGTATGGCTGGAAAGTGGGCTACTATATCTGGTGTTTCTACCATGTCAATTTTCCATCCGGCTTCGATCCTTCACACTAGTTCTTACAATACAGAAATGTGTTTAGCTTATAAAAAATCTGTTTGGAACTCTATGAAAGAGATCCGTAAATTTCTTGATAATCAACCAGTAGACACTACTCCTGTAGTTAGTGTATATGGGCAGGATGAATTAGGATTAGGAGTTTAGAATGTCTCGCCCAAGTAGATTAAATAAAATTGATCCGGCTGATCCTAAATACCGGAATGAGTTTCATGATTATGTACTTGATTGTGTCGTTGTACAACCTGGTTTTTCAGTAATAGATACAAGTATATATAATTGGTTAGCTCATCAAAGGATTAGACTTAATACTAATCCTTATTTTAATGCTAATGATTTCTATAATTGGACGGAAATTTTAGCTGCTGGGCGTAGATATTTTACATCTAATGATACTACTGAGGAAGAGTTTTTAAAGAAGTATACTTCTCCATTAGCCCCTTGGCAAAAATTAGCTTTTAAGTGGGCTGTTACTCATATGGACCAGCAGATTAGTACGCATGGTATTCGTGGAAGACGACGTTGGGATTGGCAAGTATCAGTGCGTAATAATTATGTGGAGATTAGTCTCCCTTCTCATTATCGTGGTGGTGAACGTTATTGGGCATGCCAAGATGGGAAGCATAAAATCTTAATTAATAAGGATTAAATATGATTACCCAACGAGTTTTTGATTATAATGGTGAACAGCACCATGTTCAATTATTGCAGGATAATGAAAGACAAACCATTATTTCACTTGATAGTTCTTTTCAAGATACTTATTCTCATAATGAAACACTAGATTATAGAGACCATAATGGTCTTCTTACTTCAGATGGTTTAGCTTATCTTGCTTGCGAAACTTTAAGATCGATGGAGGCTGACTATGGCGACTAAAACACCTTGTAAGATTATTATGTTTCGTGGGCTCCCGGGATGTGGAGGCGACAAGATGTAGTATTAATGTTATAATACTTCTAGAATTTAGATTAAGGAGTGTTATATGGGAGGTATTAGATTTAGAACTGCTAAGAGGTTATGTTGCTATTATGCTGATAAGTTTTTCCGGCGTCCATGTCCTCTTTGTGGTAAAGTATTAAAATATAAGCGTTTGCCTGCTCGGTGGTCTTGTGGTCTATATCGTAATGATGGGAATATTACGGAAATTTTAAAGAAGAATAGTCTTTGCTCAACTTGTGCTCATATACCATTTAAGACTATTTTTAAGGGTAAAGGTAATCCCTTTTATGGGCAGAAACACTCTAGAAAAACTAGACAGTTTTTATCTAAAATTTCTAGGGGCTTGCGGCGTTCTTTAGCTACTGAGTTTAGTAAAACAAATGTTGGTAATCGTAAATCTTTTTATGAGTGTTGGTTATTACGTTATGGTAAGGAAGAAGCAGATAAAAGATTAAATAGATTTAGATGTAAACAATCTTTCAATAATAGAGGAAAAAAGAATTCTATGTTTGGCAAGCCATCTCCTGTGGGAAGTGGCAATGGGTGGTCAGGTTGGTATAAAAATTGGTATTTTAGAAGTATCTTGGAGCTTTCATATCTTATTCATAATATAGAAGTTCAAGGGCAAAGATGGCAATCAGGGGAGCAATCTAGTTTGGGTATTAGATATAAAAATCATAAAGGGATAGAGCGAACTTACTTTGCTGATTTTTTAGTAGAAGGAAAATATTTAGTTGAATGTAAACCCAGGCGACTTTTTAAATCGTTAGAAGTAAAATCTAAAGCAAGAGCTGCAAAGAAGTTTTGTCAAAAACAGGGTTTGCATTATATATTAATAGAACCCACTAGATTGTCTAGAGAAGAAATAGTTTCTCTATTCCGCTCAGGTAAAATTAAATTTTTACCTCGTTATGAGAAAAAGTTTAAGGAGAAGTACTTAAATGATTAGACAAAAAACAATGTTATATATGTGCCGGGGGCTCCCGGGGTCGGGAAAAACCACTGAAGCACGTAAACTTCTTACGGATAATAAGAAGATGATCCGACTTAATAAAGATGATCTTCGGGAGATGTTGCATTTCGGCGGGTTTAATCATGTGCGTGAGCGTATGGTAGTGGAGATTGAGTATCAGGCTGTTGAAACCGCTGTGCTTGATGGATTTAGTGTGATTGTAGATGACACTAATCTTAATCCTGTTCACGAGAATAAGTATAGAGCTATTGCGGCTAAATATCCTTGGGTTACGTTTGAGATGGTTGACTTAACTACTGTTCCTCTCGAGACTTGTATCGAACACGATCAAGCTCGTAAGAATGCTGGTGGGCGTTATGTAGGCCGGGATAATATTATCAACATGGCTTTTCAGTTCAAGCTTATTAAGCAAGAACGTGATTGTGTTGTGATTGATATGGATGGGACGCTTTCCGATCCTACTCATAGACGAGATTTAGTCTATGTACCAAAGGATAATCCCACAGGTAAGAAGTCAGATTGGCCCTCATTTTTTGAGCGTTGTGCTGATGACCCACCGCGGGATCATGTTATTGATATGCTTAAGAAACATAAAGCTATTGGGCGGGAGATTATTCTTTGTTCAGCTCGACCCGAATTTTATGATGGGCATGATGGCAAGAAACATTGTCTTCGTACTGTTACAGTGGATTGGCTTAAGAAGTATAACATTCCTTTTGATCGCTTAATTATGCGCCGGCAGGGCGATTATCGTAAGGATGAACTCGTTAAGAGTGAGATCTTAGATAAGTATCTTGATCGTAGTCGAATCGTTGAAATTATCGACGATAGGCCAATTGTTATCAATATGTGGCGTAGTCGTGGGCTTGAGGTACAAGCTGTGGGGTCTAGAGAAGCTTTTCCTAATGATCCATTCAATGATATTATCTATCCAGAGGAGAAAAAGAGTGCAATTTAAGTTAAAAGTACCTACTCATAAAGAGATTCTTGCTCATATTAAAGACCAAGCACAGTGTTGTCCTATTTGCAAGGCTGAAGAGAAGTTTATAACTTGTCAGGACCCTGAGAATGAAGATGGAGTTGTAGTACAATGTTGTTCTTGTCTTAAATGTCATTCTTCTTGGACAGAGTGTTATCATCTTACCGATATTACGGAGGTGGAACTTGGTACACCCAAAAAGAAAAAGAAGTAGGGGTGATCAGGAATATTTAGTACGTTGGGAAATAGATATTTCCGCGTCTAATCCTCTTGATGCCGCAAAGATTGCTCAGGAGATTCAAAGTGATTCCCTAGGTGTGTTTGAGGTTATTGAGCAGGGTTCTAAACCTTATAAGTATATTGTTGACCTGGAGGATGAAAGTGTCAAGTAAGATACCTAAAATCATAGTAATGGTTGATGGTGGGATTGTGCAAGAAGTATTATGCGATAGAGAATGTGAAATTGAGGTTCTTGATTTCGACACAGAAGGAATGGATTCAAATGTTGAGACTTTAGTTCCTTTAGGATCAGAACATGGTGGTGAAGCCATAGTTTATCGTGGGGATGTAGCCACTATCAGTCCTAAGAAAGTAAATCAATTCATGGCAGCTATTGCCCAGGCTAGAAAATAATGCGTCATATTGAGATATCCAAACAGGCCGTAGCTCGCTTGTTAGATAGATACAATCTTACTTCGAGTGAGATTAAGGCGATGGTTAAGCAAAGTACTGAGGTTTCTAGTACTCCTTTAGTTCCTTTTTCTTTTCCTCGTGTGCAAACTGATGCAACTTATTATGGTACTAAGCGTAGGACCAATAAGAATAAGAATGGTAGGAAGCCTAAGTGGTCTCCAGAAGATGTAGCTTACTTTAGGAGGTTAGGTATTAATGTTCTCGACTAAAGATAATGATGGTAATATCATTGATAAGATAGTGGGTTATCTTATTGTTGGCACCCTGGTTTTTGGATTAGGATATTTATCTGGCCGACAGCATGAGCAAAGTATTCTTCATCCTAAAATGGTTGAGTTAAGCGAAAAGGTTCTTATTTATCAGAATCAACGTGATGAACTTTTAACCATGTTTGAGTCTTCTTTAAAACGAATGACTAATCTAGCTTTAATTACTAGCAGTTTTCAATCTTGCCAGTATAGTAAAGCTACTCAAGAGTTTAAGCTTTGGTTGACCGATTGTGAAGAGTGGAGTAATAATAGATTTGTGGAGAAGAAAGATGTCAGACGAAAAAGAAAATAAAGTAATTATTTTGAAGACACTTGTAGGTTCAAGGGCTCATGGTCTGGAAAACCCCGAGTCAGATTATGATTATCGTGGTATCTTTGTAGTCCCTACTTCTGAACTTCTTAAGGTTAATCCCCATTACAAGACTACTTCTTGGATTGAAGGGAAGGTAGATGATACTGGCCATGAGATCAAGGATTTTCTTAACTATGCTACTCGTTCTAATCCTTCTATCCTTGAGACTTTAGTATCTCCTATTCAAGAAGTTGATAAGTGGGGGTTAGAGTTAAGAGATCTTTTCCCTTATATTTGGAATAGTGCTTATGTTTATGCATCTTTTTCTGGTTATTCTCATAACCAAAGGAAGAAGTTTCTTGAGGATAAGGATGCTCGGCCTTGGAAATATGCTACGGCTTATCTTCGTGTACTCATGTTGGGTATTGAATTACTTGAACATGAGACTATGACTGTTAATATTAAGGAACAGGAGAAGGTTATTGGTAAAGTTAATCCTGGGATGTTTAATGAATACCTTCTTCGTACTGTAAAGAATGCAGGACCGTCTATGCCTAAGGGCGATATAATTAATATTGCCGAGAAGTTGCAGGCTAGATTTACTAAGGCTTTTGATAATAATCATGATCACAAAACCGATATGGATAGAGTAAATGATTTTTTGTTAAGAGTTCGTCAGGAGCATTGGAATGGCTAAGACTATAAAAGTATTTGTTGCTTCTATTTCTCATAGACATGGTACTGATACTGTCTTCGCCAGGACCAAGAGAGCACTGGAGAAGAAAGTAGCAGGTTATTGTCGGGAATGGTGGGATGAATGGGATAACCTAACTATGTTAGGGAAGCCGCCTAAGAATGATGCTGAGTGTATTGATGCCTATTTTGATATTGATCATGGTGCTAATGGTGAGTGGATAGAATATAGTTGGGGAGTAATTTAATGATCAAAGTAAGTGCAATTCAATGCCCCAAGTGTAAGGATATTATCTATTCACGAGCAGTACATGATTATCATGGATGTTCTTGTCCTAAGGGTAAACATGGTGAGTCCACTGGTGTTACTATCGATGGTGGTTTTGATTACGTCCATGTAGGTTGGGCGAACGATATCAAAACTTCTCCGGAAGTTATTTCAATAGAGGTTGATGCCACTATACAAGATCTATATAATGATTGGAATAATAGAGCCGATAAGTTTGGTCTAATTAAGAGTACACTAGGGGTGGAACGTGGCGCAATCTAAACTAAAAGTTAAGCGTAAGCATATTTCAGTGGGGCGGCTTTTAGATATTGCTTCTAGAGGATATGATCGTTATGTTCCAGGCCATGACCCAGATCTTATTCAGCGAGCCAGTAAGAGTGATGATGTTGGTGATGGTTTGGCAAGGTTTATTGCAGTAGAGTTATCTGGAACTTATGCTCCTGGCGTAGACGCTGATGCTAATTTTGAGGAAGCTATTCGGGTTATGCATACTGCTGCTCTTGAGCTTCAGGGTGTTGTTGATGAACTTGAGGAAGCAATGGAGAATTTTAAATGAGTACCAGAAGCCAGATAAAGATTGGAGATAATCCTGTTCTCCTTTATAAACATTGTGACGGATATCGAAGCAATGTTCTTCCTTTACTTGGTCAGTTTCTTAAGAGTTTTATGAAGGGTAGAGGCTGGGATGAGGAATATATGGCTGCCCATCTCATGCACTTTCTTATTAGTGCGTCTAATAAGAAAATAGAGGAATATCATAATGAATTTCATTCAAGTACTAGAGAGAAAAAACCTAGTTATTTAGGTTATGGGCTAGACTGTAATGTTCATGGTGATATAGAATATTTTTATCATATTGTTCGGGATAACGAGGTTGGTTGTATAATTGATGTTTATTACAGCGATAAGGATCTCCAACAGATTAATAGTAATGCTTCTAATTTACTTGGTATGATTCCAGGTGATGCGTATACTATTCAAGAGGCCATAGATTATAGCGAGGACTTAAAGGGCAACCCTATTAGTCCCAAGAAGGCTGAGCGGATTATAGACTAGGAGATTTAAGTGTTACATATCCAGAGTTATCTTAGAGGTGGGGGCAATCTTGCCCGGCTAGTAGACAGTCTTGCTCTGGATTGTAAGTATGCCGATGGTAAAGTTCTTCTCAACTATTCAATGATTGATAGTCCCAAGTTAGATCCTATCGTAAAGGAATGCCGCGGGCTTATTCTTTACGAGGATAACTGGGATGTAGCCTCTATGGCTTTCTCTAGATTTTTTAATCTGGGTGAAGGTGGTGCTGAAGATTTAGGTGAGGACTTGTCTAAGTGCTTAGTCCTTCCAAAGCTTGATGGGTCCATGGTTTCGGTTTGGTATGATAGAACCTGCAATCGTTGGCAGTGTTCCACTCGTGGCATGATCTATGCCGATGGAGGCATTGGTCAACTCTCAGCAACCAAAAAGTTTTCTGATTTGTTTTGGGAGACTATTGCTCAGTATGGTGTTCCTATTGAGGCTTCTGATACTGGTAAAATAAATCTAAGTAATCCTGCTAATTGGTCTCTTTGTGATTTTGTCCCGTCTGCACTTTGTACTTTTGTTTTTGAATTAACTTCCCTTGAGAATCGAATTGTTACTCCATATGATAAACCTAATACTACACTTTTAACTATCAGACGTAATGATACTCTTAATGAGTTATCTCTTCAGCAGGTTCAGCGGTTTGCTAAGTGGGCTGGTCTTCCTTGTATCCAACCTGTAGTTGCTTCCGATTGGGAAACCTTACGTTCTATGCAGGGTTTAAAGCCTACTGATGAGGGCTATGTTGTTGTTCGTGAATCCTTTGAAGGTTCCCATCGTCGGCTTAAGGTGAAGAATCCTGCTTATCTGGCGATAGCCAAGCTTTTCGGTAAGGGTACTACTGAGAAAGCTTTACTCGAGTTGATTAAGATAGGTGACTGGCCCGAATTTCTTACTTATTATCCTGAGTATGAAGGTCATATCAATAAACTTAAGGCTGCTTTCCAACATCTTTGTAATATAATTCGTAAGGATTATATTGATCTAGAACCCTTAAAAGAACGTAAGCCTTTTGCTATTGAAGCTTCAAAGAAATTGTTTCCTAGTATTCTTTTTATGATGAGAGATGGAAAGATTGGTTCTTTAGAGAAAGATCTCTTTCTTTTACCAGTAGACAAACTTCTTTTAATGATTAAGCGAGCTGAAAATGCGAAAGTTTAAACGTGGTGATGTTGTTAAGACAACTTCTAGAGATAATGATTTAGATTATACTATTATTTATATTGAACCAGAGGACTATATCGGAGCAACAATTTATTTAATTCTAGAATCTCAAAATAAATATGTGGATGATCTTTTAAATATAGATTGTAGTGATGGCATGGGTGGAGTTTGGGGCGATATTAAAATTTACAATTTACAAGGATTAGAAACTTCTTGGTGTCAGGAAAATCAACTTACTTTAGTATCTAGACCTAAAGATCTTAGTGATAGTCAATTACCTAAGGCATGCTTACCTGGGCGATATATTTCTATTCAAAAACTTATTGATGATGCTGTAAGAATTGGAGTATTCAAGGATTTACAATATGCTAAGTTTATTGAAGATATGCGTAAAGAACTTGATGAGTTAGTAGATACTGCATATCATAATGGTGTTAATACTGGTAATAGGGTACTGTAAGGATATTTTATGGCAGATAAATTATATTCGTTAGGCCAATGTGTTCAACACATTAGTAATTTAAGGGGTGAGCGCTTACCTTCGGTTCCATCTGTGATTGTATTTATTGATTCATATAACTGGTTAAGTAGCGAACCCGATCCTTTTCTAGATCTTATACCTTATTTAATTGTTAAGGAAAGTGAATATGATTCTTCTCATATTTATACTAGAGATGATATTTGTTCACCTTACACTCGATGGGCGCGTGAAAATGATTTAAAAGCAGAACAACCACCTCGTTTTTTACCTTTAGCTATTCCTCAAGAAAATAATTCATTATCTAATGAAGTTGAGAAAAACATGGATGCTCAGGAAGAGAAATTTAGAGAGGGTTATAAAAAAGGTTTAGTCGAAGGTATTCAAATAGGTCGTTCTCAATCTTGGTTGTGAGGGCAATATGGATTTTGTTGATCTTGATGAACTATTTCCCAATAGAAAATCTGATTCCTTTATGCCTAAAGCGGCCAAACCTACCGTTAGTGTTGCTAATATAGAACAGGTAGTAGGTATATTTCAGACAGCTTTTAAAACTTTCCGGGAAACTCCTGAAGCTATAATCAATAATTCTATTATACATTATCTTGATCATGATAAAGGATCAGAGACTCTTAGTGTACTTAAAGGACTAGCTTCTGATAGTAAAACCAGAACTCAGGTTGAGGGTTTATTTATGTCGGTAGCTGGGGCTTATATTAGGTATTTAGAATACCTTAAACTTCATACTGGGTTTGATCATGTTACATGTACATCTCAAGGGACCGTGTTAGTAGAAGCAATTTACCCACGGCCTAAGACATTGAAAAATTATGGGCAATTTTGCTCAGCTTTTGTAAAAGCTTTTCATAAAGGATTGCCTGATTTTCAAACTACAATGTTGGATGATGTTTTAAATACATATTTTACATCTAAAATAGATTTATCTATTGCTATAGATATTGTTATGGCCTGGTATTGTTCTATATTTTATATTCAAGGCATTGTTAATCCAGATGTGGTTGATGCCTGGGTGGAGAACCAACAATGAGTAAACCAAGACTTACTTTTAAAAGTTATGATGGTGCATATCCTAATCTATGTCGGGGCACTCTTACTCTCACGTTGAATGGTAAGGATATAGTATTCCCGGATGGTTCTTTATCCTCTGGTGGTTCGGTTAGTTTTACTGAAGATTGGCAAGAGGTGATAGATTCAGGTCCTTGGTCTATTAATGATTGGCCTAAGGATTTTCCTGAAGAGTTGAAGAGTGAAGCTGTAGCATTGGTTAATGAGAATATTTCACATGGTTGTTGTGGGGGATGTGTTTAATGAGTAAGGGGTTCTATGCTATTGGCATATATCATCCCAAGTCAGAGGTCAATGTAGGTACTTTATGGCGTAGTGCTATGATTTTTGGGGCTTCATTCATTTTTACAGTTGGGAATAGATATCGCCGGCAAGCTTCTGATACTCCCAATGTACCCAACCAGTTACCCTATTTTAGTTTTCTTAGTATGAATGATTTAAAAGAACATCTTCCATATTCGTGTCCTCTTATTGGAGTTGAATTGGATCCGCGGGCTCTCATGTTAAGTGAATTTTCTCATCCTAAGAGAGCTTGTTATCTCTTGGGTGCTGAGGATCATGGACTACCACCTGTGGTATTACAAGCATGTAATTCTGTGATTAAGCTACCCGGCACATTCTCAATGAATGTTTCTGTTGCTGGTAGTATTGTATGTTATGACAGATTAACTAGGGGGACCAGTTAATTATGGAAACGGAAGAGGTTTGGATAGACCCAGGTGATGGGCCTATTGCAGCTATTTATGCTGCTAATGATAGAGCCCGCATCAAATTCATGCGCCGGCCAGTAAAGATAAAGAAGAGTGAAGTAGTTCCGGGTATGTATATACTTGACCATAAGCTTTTAAAGTTGTATAATTCATGTATTAGTGCTGTTGATAGCCGAAAAGCACTGAAAGTAAAAGAGGTTTCCAAGCAAGATAATGCTTGACATATCCCTTTAAAAACGGTACAATAATAATGATGTGTAATCCCCCTTCCTGTAATTCCCCCGACTCAGCTTCTCCAGCTGAAACAAACTGATATACCATTTAACGAGTAAGGGAATAGCCGAAAAGGAGAATACACTTGACAAATTTACGAGCATTAGGGATTGTAGTACTCCTATGTTTCTTGAATGGTTGTACTGGGGTCTCTACGAACTCTGCAAGTTTGCCGAAGCCTACGCCGTCCCCTACTGTATTGGTGCAAGTTCAAGAGCACGATGTAGCTCTTAAACGATTAAGGGTGACCGCACCACTTACTGCCAGATATATTGAGAAGCTATATAAGACCTATCGGGTCGAACAGCTTAGATATACTGGTAATAAAAGTTTACAACAGTACATGATCAAGACCCATGATGATACAGCAACTAATTATCATCGTTGTAGGAAAGGGATCCCGCGGGGGCGCTTACTCATGTATGAGTATGCTCTACGAAGGTATTCAGAGAAATATAACCTAGATATTAATTGGTTTATTAAAATGACTACTCATGAATATGGGTTTGTCAATTGGTATACAACCAAGACATCTAAGGGATATTTACTTCCAATAGAACGATGGTCCTGGGGACCATGGCAGGTACAAAAGGGTACACTAGTTGGTACATTAGAAAGTTTAGGATGTAAAGACGCAAAGAATCTAAGTTATGGGGATATGTTAACTTTCCCTTTGTTAAATGCTGATGTGAGTGCTCGAGTATTAGCTTATCATATCCGTTGTTTAGGAAGTTATGAGAAGGGCCTACAGGCGTATAATGGAGGCCCAGTTGGTTGGAAGGATGGGCGATCTTTAAAATATTTAAAGAGAGTTAGGGCGGTAGACTTGACAGATATCGCAGGGTTGAAGTAGTATTGTTTAGAATCTTTAAGATGATAAAGATCTTGACAACTAATATAGAGATTTTAGATTAAAATTTTGGAAAGAGGAATTGAGTAATGAATATCCGAATCACGAAGATGCACAAGTTGAATGCAGGAGGACTGAAGGCCTTCTGTACTGTGGAGTTGCAAGAGGGAGCTTTGACTATCTCACTTGACGGTTTCAAGGTGTTTGAAACCAAGGCTGGGGGTCTAGCTGTTGGCGTTCCAGCCAATCAGGACAAGACTGATCCAAAGAAGTACTGGGATGATGTGATTCTGGATCAGGGTTCTTATTTCAAGGTTAAGGATGCTGTACTAGCAGCCTATGAGAGTGGCGATCTTCAAGAACCAACTCTCTTGCGACCTAGTAAAGGTAAGAAATCGAGTGAGACAAGATCTGCTAGTTCATCGGAGCCTGAAGCAGGTCCTGGTTTAAATATGGCGGCAACAGCTGCTAAGTCTGCATCAGAGGATGAGGATATACCCTTTTAAGTAACTTGATAACTTTATGGAAAGGAATGAGGGGCTGTCTGGTTATGTGCCAGCGGCCCCTTATTTATTATGCACAATGTAAAAGTTGAGTCTACTTGGTTTATGGATCATGGTGGGGGTATGCCAGCCACCAACTTTCATTTCCTATTATTTAATTTAATTAGGAAAGCGGATCCAATTAACAAAGAGAAGTTACGAAAGGGTTTCCCCGCAGAGGTAGCCTTCCATGAATATTGGATGGCAACTGGGGAGTACCCAGAAATGGTTGTGGTTCCTGATGAGTAAGAAACGTTATGGTGGTTGGCTAATTACTTCTACCGGCCGGTCTTTTTATCCTCTAGATCCTAAAGTTGATGAAGTTTGTATAGAGGATATTGCCCATTCTCTATCCAATTTGTGTAGGTTTGGTGGGCATACTCGAGAGTACCTCTCGGTAAATCAGCATTGTCTTACTGTCTCTCAGCTAATTAAAGATGAAAAGCATACAGCGATTTATCAATTAGCGGGTCTTTTACATGATGCTTCTGAAGCTTATCTGGTTGATATTCCCTCACCTGTTAAGCGTTATCTTGATGAGTATAATCGGGTAGAAGGCATCCTCCTTAAGGTAATAGAGAAAGCTTTTAAACTTCCTACTGGTATGCTTTCTTGTGGTGTAGTTAAGAAAGCCGATAGAGAAGCTTTAGCTATAGAAGCCAAGCAGTTTGTATTTGATCCTACACACTTATGGAGTAATGTACCTACTACGCCTAAGAAATTTTCCATTACTCCAATGGAACCACGTCAAGCAAAGTTAGCTTACCTACGTAGATTTGGGGAGTTACAGTCAGAAATCCGGAGGGGGAAATGAAGAAGGCAATTTCCATTTCAAAGTGGGAATGGTATGGAGAGCCGGCACATTTATGTGTGAGTAACGATTGCCATTATCATTTAGTTACCCAGGTGGGGAAGTTTGTTATTTCTACTATCGGAGATTATCATCCCCAACCTAGTTGCGGTATTTCTAAATCCGAACACACTCTTGAGTGTGGAGCAGTAGAAATAGGTTTCGATAGATTTTTTGAGACTATGGTTTTCCTTGGTAAAAATGGCAGAGTAACTGGAGCTGGCGAATTAGATTCGTGTGGTTATCAAACACCTGAAGAAGCTCAGAAGGGTCACCTTAAGATGTGTAAAAAGTGGGCTAGCGAATGATAGAGCTTAGGTATATTACACAGGGGGGATGGGAATTTTTTTATTACTTTCCTACTAAACTAGATGTATGCCCTGTATGTCAGGGTAGAGGTTCTTATGTTAACCCCGCTATTGATGGTAATGGATTAGGAGCTGATGATTTTGCTGAGGATCCAGATTTTGAAGAGAGTTATCATGCTGGAGTTTATGATATTACTTGCGTGAATTGTGGCGGTCATAAAGTGGTTGATGCTGTTGATGAGGGTAAGTTATCTAAACGTCAGCTATTTCATTATAATATGTGCATAAAACAACAGCGAGAGCAGTTAACTGTAGAAAGGGAAGAAGCCAGGATGCAGGCTAGAGGAATTGAATTCTAGGAGGTTTCCATGGGGATGTCATCCAGAGAAATAGATGTCTGGCGGCAGAATCAAAAGATACATGCTTTAAAACGATTGAAAGAACGATTTGGTTTTGATGATAAAGATTTCCAAGAGATTACAAAGCGGATTAAAAATGGTACCTATAAACAATGTATGATGTTAACCAGGCATCGTGATAAATATTTAGTGAACTATAAGAAGAAAGATTTCTGGGCTGTAGTAGATTATAAATCTAACCAGATTGTAACATTTTTGGAGGATCGTGATGGTAGTGAAAAGCCGACCTAAGAACAAAAGGGTTATTAGTCCTATCTATACGCGACTAATACATCACTATGGATGCCATAATGGACATCGTATAGTTGTGGCGATATATGGAAAAGGAAAAGATCCTGTTAATGTTTCTGTTGAGTGCGAAGATTGTAATTGTGTTTTGATTGATGCAGATAAATATTTGGAAGAAGATAGGAGTGGAAGTGAAAAACCTTCTTAGGTCGTGTATATTTTTGTTTGGTATTATTGTTTGGTTAGCTGATGGAACGCCCATTGGATACAAGACAGATAATTATCAAGTGAATTGTGCTGCTCATACTATTAGTATCTTGAGCAAAAACCGCTTGACTCCTGCTATCCTTGGCGTTTTTTCTTTATATAGAATTAGTGGTATTACTTTTACTGATAGTCGTGGTGATGTAATTACAGAATAGGAGGAGTTAAGTTGTTTACATTTATACTAACAATATTAATATGGTCAGCAATAGGTGAGATACCTTTCTTCTGTTATATGTGGCATAGAACAGCGGATATTCGGCAATGTAATCTTATAGTGTCACCCAAGCGGTTTGTTTGGGTGGATTGGGTAATGGGTTTAATATGTGGGCCCTTATGGTTATTATCTATGCTAATTATGTATGGTATTTATAAGTTTCCTAGTATTTATATTATTAATCCTAATAGATTCTTCAAATTTCTAGCTACTCGTGCTACAAAAATTGAGAATAAGGTTGACTAAGTAAATAGTTTTTAGTATAATTAGTTTAAGAATTAGTATAATTAGTTTAAGAAAGTGAAGGAGATAGTAATGGAAAGCACAGGCAAGAAGGTTATCCCGAAGCGGCAGTATGAATTGTATGGAACGAATGGTGCAGTTCAGTTCCATCTTTCCAAGTCCCGGGATGATGAATCAAGTGATAAATATACCCTCGAGACATGGGATTTATTTATTGAGGCCGCAAAGGTTTTGCCCAATAATCCTAAGCATTATGATTGGTCAAAGGGTAAGAAGATTCAAATGGCCATTGGTCTAACTGACCTTGGTATCCTTTTAAATGGGTTCCGTACTGGGTTTAAGGGTGTTGATCCTAAAACTATTACTGAGCAGGAACCTAAGGGACAACCGTACAAGTATGAGTTGTATCATGATCCTGGTAAGGGGACAGCTTCTGAAGGTGCAGTTGTGCGCCGGTTGAGTATTGCTCCTGGTCAACGTTATGGCTATAAGTTGAGTATCAGTCAGGCTATTAAGAACAATGGTACTGTTGAGCGCGTTGATGTTGAGATTCCTCTTGATGATAAGCAGATGTGTGTGCTTAAGGTTCTTCTTGAGAGAGCTGTGGTAATGATTGCCGGCTGGCTGGAGTATTAAAATGAATATTGGTCCTAATCTTTACCCAACAAAAAAGAATATCTATGTCCCCACATATTCGCTTGATGGTAAGACATGGACAATTTTAAATCCATCCTTTGATCCTGATAAAGCAAAGTCTCAACTAAGAAGTGCTCTTCCTGATGGTGATCGAATGGAGCAGATGCCTGCTTCTCTTATCCATTGTGGTATGTACATCATACCTATACAATCTGTAGAGGAATATTCCTTTTATGAAGAGTATTCTCCTGAGGATTTTACAGTTGGATCATGTTAGGATGAGATTACCAGATTAGAGAGGTCGTCGTGGCTCATTTCCCTACTATCCAACCTGTTATTGGTAATACTACTCGAATAGCTCCTGGTTTTAAATCGTGCCCCCATTGTGGATCTATTGATTTAGAATATCCTTCATCTAAAGTTTCTTATTTACCTTATCCCACGGGGGAACCAAGAGTATATATTAACCATGACCAATTTACAGGGTATACATCATGGTTTTGTTTACAATGTAATCTAGGTTTCGCAGTTCCTTCTTTTATACCGGACGATCCCAATATGCGTCCAGAAACTCCAGGTTCTATTGATGCCGGTTTCTAATAAGAAGATTGCAATCTATATTTATCTAGATCGATCATCTATCCATGGAAAACCCCTTGCCAATTGGTTGAAGTGGAAAAGAGGTGATAAGAAAGATAAAATAGAAGAGGCACATAAATCTTTACTGGAAGTAATTAAAGCTCTTAGTACCGCAATCTATCCAGCTAAAATTAAAAGAAAGTTTACTGAAGCAGGAACAGTATTCCCTGCTGCTTTTAGATATTCAAGTTCTGCTATGGCTGAAGGTCATGGCAAGGAGCCTGATGAATATATGATCTATGGTTCTGGTGATTATGAACCAATAGTTAAGTGGTTAACACACAACTCTCTTCGCTACACCATCCACGAACTTCCAATTTAATTTAGTTTTCTATTCCCATTATGAGGTAACCCCTTGTCTACTATTGCTTTTGATGAATTAGAGGTTTTGCTGGCGAAATTAGACAAAGTTCTGCCTTATTATAAGTCTAAGACTGTTGATGCCGTAATGCGGAATGATCTAGGTGAAGTAATATTTGAGCTTAAAGGTGTTGAAGCTCCTGAACATTGGTCCCAATTAGCTATCAACATCGCCGCGGAAAAGTATTTCAAGAAGGGGACAAACCCCGAAACTTCTGTGTTCCAAATGACGCATAGGGTAGCTGAGGCTATCAGTCAGACTGCTGTTAACAATGGGTATATTACTAATCGCCCTCTATTTATGAGTGTATTAGATAGACTTCTATTGGGACAGTATTTTAGTTTCAACTCTCCTGTGTGGTTTAATGTCGGGAATTCTAATGACGAACCCCCTCGTATTTCAGCTTGCTACCTACTAGGTATAGAAGATAGTATGGAATCCATTCTAGATACTGTTAAGACCGAAGGTATGATTTATAAAAACGGGTCTGGATCTGGGATAAACTATTCTAACTTAAGAGGTAAGGGCGAGAAACTATCAAAGGGTGGAGTTAGTTCAGGTCCACTTAGTTTTCTTAAAGCTCATGATGCAATTACAGGTTCCATCAAGTCGGGTGGGACTACTAGACGAGCAGCGAAGCTTGTCGGTCTTAATGTAGATCATCCCGATATCGAAGCTTTTATTAACTGCAAATCTATTGAAGAGAAGAAAGCTAAGGCTTTAATTGAAGCCGGCTATTCTAATGACTTTCGTAATGAAGATGGAGCATATGGTTCAATAGCATTTCAAAATGCTAACCATTCAGTTCGTGTTACTGATTTGTTTATGCAAGCTGTGAAACAGGACAATACCTGGGCTTTGGTTCCTCGGACAAAGGATCCAGAGTTTTATAAGTTTGTATCTGCTAAGAAGTTATTCCGTGAAATCGCTGAGGCTGCTTGGAACGCTGGTGATCCCGGTCTGCAATTTCACGATACGATTAATAATTGGAATGTACATAACGAAATTATCAATACCTCAAATCCTTGTTCTGAGATTCATTTACCAGACTTCTCAGCTTGTAACCTTGCCTCAATTAACCTTATTAAGTTCATAGGAGATCCTGTTGAGGGCTATGATTTTGAATTCTTCAGGGACGTAGCTTACTTTGTAACAGTTTGTCTTGATATACTCTTGTGTGATTGTGAACATCCTCATCCACTTATACATGCAAATTCAGATCGATATCGTCAGATAGGTTTAGGATTTGCTAATCTTGGTACCGTTTTAATGGTATCTGGATATCCTTATGACTCAGATAGGGGACGTAAATTCGCAGCCGCTATTGCTGGGACTATGCTAGTAGCTTCTCTAAGAGCATCTGTTGATATGGCTCAGTCTTTGGGACATTATCCTAGTTATGATGCTAGTGTTGCTATTCCAGTTCTTACTCGGTATTTATTCAGGATGAAAGATGCTGGCGTATCTCTAGAAGATATTGATTATGTAGACAATCACTTACATCTTTGTGGTTTGCGGAATTCTTTTCTTACTGCAATTGCTCCTACTGGTACTATTGGATTCCAAATGGATTGTAGTACTTTTGGTGTTGAACCAGAGATAGCTCTTGTAAAATATAAGAAGTTAGTTGGTGGTGGCTTTGAGAAGATTGTGAATTCCAGTGTCCCCTTAGCTCTTGAACGAATGGGATATTCTGAAAAACTTAGAGATAAAGTTGTTGGATGGATTACAGAAAATGGAACAGCCGAAGGAGCTGTGGGAGAAGAAGAGCTAGCTCTTTTCGACACATCTATTAAACCAGAGAATAGTAATCGTGTAATTCCTTGGCAAGCCCATATTAAGATGGTCGCCGCAATCCAACCCTTTATTACAGGAGGTATAAGCAAGACTGTCAATATGCCTAAGGATGCTACTGTTGAAGATGTGGAACAGGCATTTATGATGGCATGGGAGATGGGTTTAAAATGTATAACTATTTATCGTGATGGTTGCAAAAGTTCTCAGCCTTATAGTACCACGAAAGACACATTGAAAACCCAGGAGAAGATCGTGGATACACCCGTACCGCAACTAGGGCGTCGTAAGTTGCCTAATGATCGTAAGTCAATTACGCATAAGTTCGATATCGCCGGCCATGAAGGCTATATAACTGTGGGTATGTATGAAGATGGTACTCCTGGTGAAGTCTTCCTAATGGTTTCTAAAGAAGGATCCTTTATCAGTGGTGTATTGGATTCGTTTGCTACCATGATTTCTATTGCACTTCAACATGGTGCGCCGGTCTCATTGATTATTAATAAGCTCCGGGACCAATCATTTGAGCCCCAGGGTTATACATCTAACCCAGAGATCAAGTTTGCTAAGTCGTTATCAGATTATCTTGCAAGATTTTTAGATCAGAAGTTTGGAGAGGCTGAGAAAAAACCCACTCAGGTTTTTAATACTGTAGAGGTTTCTACTCCCAAACAATGGCCTAGTGTTAAGATTTATAATGGAAATACATGTGCTAAATGTGGCGGACTTCTTGTACAGACAGGCACTTGCGCGGCCTGTTCGGCCTGCGGAGAGACAACAGGATGTTCGTAGGGTAATTAAATGGCTTTCGATTTTCTAGTTTGCCCTCACTGTAAAAGCTCTATTATTTTTTTTCTACCTAAGAAGTTAGGAAGGAAAGAAAGAGGTGGAAGAGAAGAGTGTGAAGAGATAATATGTTGCCCTACCTGTAATTTTAATCTAGAAAAAGATGGTTGTTTTAAAGAGAAATAGTATTTTAAGAAGTAGTGTAGTATAAAAAATTATACAATAATCCTAGTTAACTTAAAATTCTGGCACCCAGCTAACTATTATAGTTAGAACTTCTATGCAGGGTGTGTAGGAACATGAAGGCTGTTCATCCTATGTCAACTGGACAATTAGGAACTACTGGAATGAATTAGGATATAGTAGGGAAGCCGGTTTAGAGGATTGGACCGCTGAAGTTACACGCGATAATCCCCCTCTTCAATGCCCTAATATTATTAAGTTTACACTACTTCTTTAAGTATTAATTTCTGAGGAATTAAGTAATTGTGTACTAAAATGGGTTTAAGTAAAAATAACCCAAGCAATTTTATTAATTTGGGTGGCCAAAGTTTTGGTAGGTTAGTTGTTCTTTCCCAGAGTGAAAATAGTAAGGGAGGCGAGGCAAGATGGTTGTGTAGGTGTATATGTGGGGTAGAGAAAAGTGTTATAGGGTCAAGTTTGCGAAGCGGGAAAACCACTTCATGTGGTTGTTATAGAAGAGAAAACTTAAAGTCCATACATAAACAAAAGTATTTATCTTTTCTAGATCTTACTGGGCAAAGGTTTACTCATCTTATAGTATTACACTTTTTGTATAAGAAAATCTATAGTATAAATCCCCAGAGTGGTCGTAGATTTTCAGCAACATATTGGCTTTGTAAATGTTCATGTGGAGAAGTTTGTGTTGTTCGTGGGAATAGACTTAGAAGTGGACATACAAAATCATGTGGTCATCTAGTTGGCGAGTCACGGAGAAGACTTAACTATAAACAATGGATAGTGAATTTACATCATATATGTTCTAAGTGTGGGAATGCTAAGAGACTTTATATCCATAGAGGGCATCATAAAAGTATTTGTACTAAATGTAGAGCTTCTTATGCCATAGCTCGTAAAGATCTACCAGCTGTTGTAGAACAGCTTAGAGCTGGTAGAGCGCGGTGGCGAGCAAGTAGAAAGTTAAGAAGAGAAGCACTTATGGTGTCAATGAAAGAAGTATCTAGTGTGTACTAAAGCAGAGTTTGAAAAGTATAAATTACTTAAGAAACCCATACCTGGTACCTGGTTAGTACCTATAAAATATACAGGCTATGATCGTTCTTCGGGCTTGATCGGTTTGTTCCATTTTGTAGTACCAGAAAATTGGGAAGAGAACATAGGAACAATAAAAGAACCATTTTGGAGAAAATATTGGAGGAAATATTAATGAAAACTACATTGATTCTACCTGATGCTCATATTCCATATCATGATGAGAGGGCTTTTGATCTAGCGGTAGATACTGGCTTAGATATTTTAAGTCAACATCCTGGTAAGAAACGAGTTATTTCTACAGGAGATATGGCTGACATGTATGGCTTCTCCCGGTTCGACAAAAGTGAGGGGTTTCTTTCAATGCGGGATGAACTTAATCAGTTCTCTTTATATTTTGATAAATTCAATGCGAAATTATCGCATGCTCATGTTGATGAACGTGAATATGTAATTGGCAATCATGAGAAACGGTTTCAGAAGTTCTTAGCTAAAGAGGGTAATATTGCCTTTCTTCAACAAATGGGTTTTACTGATGTTGAGATCCAACGCTTTATTCTTGCTTCGCCTGAACTTAAATTCGCTAAGCTAATGCAACTTGAGGAAAAGGGTTGGCGAGTACATCCCTATGATACTATTCTCAAGTTGGGTAAGGCTATTTTTATTCATGAATTAGGATCCGCGTCTGATGGATTCATGAAGAATCTTTTGGGGGACTTGAATAATCATAGTCTTTTTGTGGGGCATGGCCATCGGATAGTGCAAGTTGGTAGAACAACTTTATCTGGTTTAGGTGATGGTAGCGGTATGAGGCGTGAAGCTATGATGTTTGGTTGGCTTGGTTCTAAAAAAGCTTCAGATTATAAACCTGGAGCTATTGCCACTGAAGTAAATTGGCCTCTTGCTTTTGGCATCGGGTTTGAGTATCCTGATGGCTATTGGGAAGCCCACGCCGTATCAATAAACCGGGCTAATTATACTTGTAGGTTTAATGGCAAAGAGTATAAAGGTTAATAATCTATGCAATATAGTACTATCCTGGCTGATCCTCCCTGGAGATTTACTAATTCTACTGGGAAGGTTGGACCAGAACATAAAAGATTATATCGTTATCCTACCATGTCTCTCGAAGAGATATGTTCACTTGGGCCACAGATCCTAGATGTGTCAAAGGATCCGGCCCATTTGTATTTATGGGTACCTACGGCCCTTCTTAATTGGGGTTTAAGGGTTATAGCTTCATGGGGTTTTGAATATAAAACTGCTATTTATTGGAGTAAGGTGACTAAGGATGGTGCCCCGGATCGTAGATGCATGGGGTTTTACTGGCGTAATGTAATAGAGCCCTGTTTATTTGCCACTCGTGGTAAGTTGCGGACCATATATAAAAACGTTCCTAATATCATTGAGACACAAAAACGTGGGCATAGTGTAAAACCCGATGAGATGTATGATATAATTGAACGCCAAAGCCCAGGACCTTATCTTGAATTATTTGCTCGGACTAAGAGACCTGGGTGGAGTACGTTTGGAAACGAATTAGAGAATGATGTTGTGTTGATT
>Ga0172381_10000555_pt1 | contig 45035 bp, 54 predicted proteins | sample Leawel6488metaG_FD_119754 | JGI IMG/M metagenome (GOLD analysis project Ga0172381, IMG submission 119754) | Leachate microbial communities from a municipal landfill in Southern Ontario, Canada - Leachate well 64-88 metaG | ecosystem: Engineered > Solid waste > Landfill > Unclassified | place... | reverse complement strand
AGCCAGATAATTAACATCTATTTCTTTAGACTGAGGGGACGTTTTAGTTTCTATAACGGTCGCCAGGGTCTCTTCTTCTCCCCCGTCGGGCTTAACCGTAATTACTGCGGTCCCTGTGGTCCCGGCGGTCCCCTGAAACTGCAACATAGAGAACTTTGTTATTTTTATTTGCTTTTTTTCCTGTCCTTCTAACGTTACGACTTTCTGATATCCTCTTTTATCTGTTATATCAGAGTACCACCGGGCCGAATATGTCCGGCCGTCGTCTTCTATTGTCGCCATGTTTTACCTCTTAGACTTCTTTAAAAACGTCTTTTTGTGCTGCTTCTATAATTTCGTTTGCCCTCGCCTCGTCGCAGGTTAGCAAAATATAAGCCTGTCCTGGGTCCTCGGGCTCTGGTTCTTCAGGGTCCCCTGGGAGCTCTACAACGTTATACAGGTCCCGGTAATTATTTTTAAAGACATTACCCTGAGCCTTGACAGTGTGAGTGGTAGGTAACAGATTACAAATAGCCGCCCCCGATCCCGTAAATAAAGTTTTACTCTGTGTTGTATTTTCAAATGTGTTATTAGTGACTTCAGAATAATAACCTTTTCCGGCAGGAGATGTCAAGTAATCGGCAAATATTACGCCGGCCCCTGAACAATCTTTAAAAAGGTTGTTTTCGATCTTCAGGTTATTAACTCCCAGGGCTGCAATTCCCCCGCAGTTAACTAAGTTCGGAGTCTTACCGCATTTTAAGAAAGTGTTGTTTTTGATAGTAACATCCTTAGCCGCGTCCACTGAAGTGTTCAGCCTTGAGACCGCCCAGACCCCCGGACCATAGCAGTTTTCAACGTAATTATTTTCTATTACAACGTCTGAAAGGTTAGCGGTCGTCGCTGAAACTTCGACCTGGAAAGCCGGGCCTGTAGAAATGCCGTTAAGCATACCGTTAATATAATTACCGTATGCGTGGGCTGTGTGTGTATGTCTAAACCTTATGGCGCTGTTTGTCCTCAGGTTGAACTTATTATTAAAAGCCTCTATGTTATACCCGCCGTCTACGTATAGACCATCGTGGCCACATTCGTAGACCTCGTTATTATAAAACGTTATACCTCGGCCGTTAGTTATCCTTAACCCGTCGCCTAACGTTTTATAAACCCTTATTCCTCTAACGGTTATGTTAGCGGCGTTTTTGAACCATAAGAAATTATGAAAGCCCTGGCCCCGCCTTGACTCATTAGAAACGCCCGTGTGCCCGTTCCATGTCGGCGTTGATAATTGATTTTCATCATTTCCAAAAAATACAAGATTCTCAACTAAAATATCTTTAGCCGTGCTTTTTTTCTGTCCGAATATAGGGACCATTTTTTTAAAAATGTTCGGGTCTACATTACTTTTTAAAGTTATTAATGGCTTATTATTCGGGTCCGCCGTTACTGTTGTCCCGTCGTTGAAAGTTATTGGCGTGTCTGCTGTGAAGTTCCCGCCCTTTAAATAGACTGTATCGTACTCTAAGCCAGAGCCGATCTTATCAAAGGAGCTTTGCTTAAGAGTTCCTGGGGATAATGTAAGTAAGCTCATAACAAATAATATGCCAAGAAAGACTATAAAAATTAAAGCAGTAGAAAAATAGTTACGTTATAAAAATATATTAGAATGTAAAAAAAATAGAAGTGGGTAAGAATAACAAGAAGAGACTGCCGGGGTTTAAGCCGGCTTGTAAGTCCTGACAATAAAACTGGCGAGGTCCGGGTTAATAAGGTGCGTCCTTCTTATCTCGGCCTCGATCTGCTCCGCGCCTGTCCCCGTGGCCTTAAGGTCCTTTACCATGTCGAGGACCTGAGCGGGAACCGGGAAATACTCGTTAAGGTCTCGGCGGTGTCCCTGCACTTCTCCGGCGAGAAGGTCCACGTTTTTCATTCTCAGGAGAACCGGCACGGCTCTTGAGAGGGTGTTAAAATAGCTCTTCGGCACTTCGATAGCCTGAAGGAGCGGGCACAGTTCCATGATATGTAGAACGTCTTTAACGTCGGGCCTAAAAGCCAGGTGTACTATCCTTTCGTTAGCGTCTAACGCTGCGATATCTTCCCGATGGGGTACTATTTTAATCTTCATCTGTTCACCTTTTAAATTTTCAACTTGCTTAATATTTGATACTTACTAATATATTTTTTTACTATTTAAACATTTCCACTTTGTTTATAATTTACTCCCCTCTAAATGCTTCCTGCTCCAGTTGGTCGAATATAAATTCTATATCGGGCTCATACTCAAGGTACGCCTTAAAGGCTGCTGCAAGATTGTTAAATGCTTCCTGCTTCGTCATTGTCTACGCTCCTGTTTTTTGCTTGTTCTTTTAGTATCTCCCTGAACTTTTCACGCTCTACCGCCGCCTGGTCTCCGAGTAGATTAAGCCACATTAGAAAACTTTTTAATAGTTCAATGTCCTGCACGATCATAAACCCAATATTTTCAAAGTTAGATTTATTGTTCTCAATGTTATCTATTAAAAAATTTTCATTGTCTCTTATGTTCGCGGCGACCTCTTCGAGGGCTTCAGGGCTTAAAGTTGTCTTAGGGTTATCTACGGTTACCTGATAGATGAAAGGGACATAATCAAGGTACATGTTAAACCCTAACTCACACAAATTTATTTTAAACTGGTATCCGTCCCCCGCTTCTTTCCTCAGGACGTTTATAGGATAAGTTACGCAAGCCGTAGGCTTACGTTTATGAATATTACATAAGTTGTTTTCATTCAGGAAAGGGCAGGGCTTCTCAGGAAGGACCTTAAAGCCGCCGTTATACTTCTCCCTAAATTCTCGGTCCTTAAACATCTCGTATTTACCGGAAGGGTAAACAAGGGTATTAAGGATTTTCCGATTTACCCGGCTGTTCTTTCCTATCTTCCTGGCTTCGGGCTCAGTTATAGGAATAGTTAGGTTTTTACAGCATGCCGCCCCGCAGGACTCCGGGCACTCATAATGCTCTAATACCTGCTTAATGAGTTCTAAGGGCCCCAGGGACTCTATCTTTTTCCTCATGTACTCAAAGTTGTTATTATCGGCTGTCAATACATCACCTTATAACATAAAGGATTTTTAACATATTTAAATAAGCCTGTAACTTCGTTTTTATTAGAGTCCTGGACCCTGTAATTTTTTAATCTTAGCCCAGAGAGTATGTAACTTTATACCGGTTTAATGTATGCGTTAGTCTTAACCTTAAGACTTAGTTAATTATATATACCTTTAACGCCTTTTGGTATATGTAACAGGACAGAGAAAAAACGTCCTGACTTACAAAGACCCAAAATAACAAGGAGAGTAAAAAGATGAATATGTTTATTGAACTCGAAAAGCCCGAATCTGAAAGCAGGAAACAAACAATATACGACTTTTTCGCCCACCACGCTACCCTGAACGCGAAAAACATGTTTTTTGATGCCAACGCCGGAATACTTGAAATGACTTACCCGAGCGGGTTTAAATTCACCCTCAGGGCCGAGGACTTCCCTAACCGCAACCTTGTGCCCCACTACAAAGTGATTAACGGCCGGTACATGATAACGGCCTATACAAGTGAGCCCGAACCTGAGCCGGTCCCGGCCGGCCCTTCGGGGCCTCTTCAGCCTTACCCGGTTGTTACGCCGTCCCCTATAGGAGTGATCTAAATGGCTAAAAAGACCTTAACCGCAACCTATGAAGGAATAACCTTCAAGAGAACCACCGATAGGGCCTATACCAATGTCGTTATAGGCTTCAAGAAGAATGACCCGAGCGCCCCCTGGCAAGCTTTGTCCTGGGCCTCAAGCCCTACGCTTGCTAATAAAGCCGCCAGACAGTTTGACCGGTTTTATACTATGCTTATTATCGACGTCGATAAGCAGAAAGAGGTGGCATAATGGCCTCTCTTTCCTCTTTTTCAGGCGGGAACGCTGAAGCCGAGAAAGCCGCCGCAATTGATAAGGTTATACAGTCCGGGGCCCCTAAGGGCGGCTCTGGCCTGAGCCCTAAGCCTGCGGCTGAGCCCCAGGAAGTCCGGGTAATTAATCAGCCTTCTATAACCCTCACGAAAAATACTAAGGGCTACAATTGGGAAATAAAGGCGTATGCCGAGACTATAAGCGCGGCGGTTGATTTGGTCATAGCGGCCGATAACCGGCTTAAAGCCATGTACCCTCAAAAAGACTGAGAGAAGCCTGCCGACTTATTAAAAACGTTCTTCCTTTTCTTTTTTTTTAAAACGTCTTTTTCAGGAGTGATATAAGTGCCCGATCTTAAAGAATGTTCAAAGTGTGGGAACTATTCGAATTGTACGTATTTTTTAAGATGTCGCCCGAATTCCGGGACCTCTGAGAATTGCCCTGGTTATTTCATAGAAAAACAAGAAGCCACGGTTAATATTGACTTCGAGAAGGTGAAAAAGCAGGCGCAGGAAGCCCGACTTAATAAGAAGCTCTCTAAGAAGAAAACTAAGGGCTCTAAAGGGGAGTATACCTGGAAGTTCTAATTAGCCCGGCCTGAGCCCTTAGGTAAAGCTGTACTGAGGATTTTTACACTATTTTATATTTATTATGTTTGTTTTTTAGGTATTCAGGAAAGCTTAATATCCTAACTTCTTAAACCTTGTTTTTTATTTTTGTTATACGGGAGCGTATAAAATACCTCCTGTCCTGCTCCTTTACAAAGTTGCCTTTTTAAAATCGTTATCGGGAAATGATCGGGATTAAACGTTAACCACTGTTTTATATATCAGGAATACGGGGAATTGCTCTATTATTATAACTCTCTTAATCATTATATGTATACGTATAAGTATAACCAGGGAGAGAGAGATATATAGACTCATTTTTGAGGTTTCATTATATTTAAAAGGATGGTTAACGAAAACGTAAAACGATATCTCCCGGCTTCCATGCTGTTTTAACTTCCTCAAAAATGAGTATATAATTATACCAGTACAAAAATTCAAATAGGATTAAGTTAGTATTACGATTACTAAAAAAGTATGAAAGTTTTAAAGAGGTCGATACATGAGAAAATTTATAGTAAACTTGTTTCACATCCTTCTGGTTTTCGCGGTTGTCTGCTGTGCCTTAGGCTGTGTAAGCTCTGAAACAGATTATCAGGAAGGTAACGCCCAGGAAAGCTCCGAAGGTCCAGCTATAGAACTCATAAGCCACAAGCTCGTAAACGAAAACGGCGTTTATCAGGTAGAAGGAGAAGCGAAGGCTTATAAAAATATGTCTTATGTTGAAGTCGACGTTAAATTTTATAACGCTGAGGATAAGCTAATATATACTTCTTTTACGAATGTAGCGGACCTGGCGGAAAATGAGACCTGGCTTTTTTCAGTATGGGGCCCTACTGACCCGGTAACCCGTTACGAAATTCAGATCAAGGATACAGCCCTTTAAGGCTGCATCCCTTCTTTTTTTTTACTCTCCTAATACTCCCCAATGATTATCTTTTCTATCTGAAATCATTATTATTTTTTGTCCGGGTACTGCATTAACCGCAAGCTTCAATAAATAATATTTTCCTGAGTGAGCGGGATAGATAAGGGCCCGGTCCCCGGCTGCCGGCGGATCGAAGGGGTAAAGTATATACTTGTATTTCCCTCCTTCCGAGGGCATGACTATCCCCCAGGACCCTTCGGTTATCGCCATGTCTATCCCTTCCTCGTCTTACTCTTAAGCTAAAGATACCGTTACTATTTTCCCGCTCGCTGTCTGTACCACGGCCGTTTTGTTCTCCAGGTCGATAGATAGAACTGTGCAAGACTCCGGCGTAAGCTGTTTTTCTATGTTGTCCTCTACTATCGCCTGGGTACTGCTGAACATGTCGTTTATAATCGGCTTATAGTATCCGGGGCTCAGGTAATCAGAGTAAGGGGCCGGTATGATAGGATCTATTACACTATATATAAAATCAGTAACGGCCGTTACTTCGACGGTCTCCAGTGGGTGTTCGCTCCGGTAAACTAATTCCGATATCCTGAGCCAGGACGGTCTCGGGACCCCTGAAACGTCTATAAGGTGCGTGGAGTTGTCGGCGTCCCTCGGGTCGCAGGCTGCAACCTGTATAACCTGGTCTGAGTTTGTTAACTCTGTAAACCTCAGGGGAAAGCTCGAATCAAATTTTATACGCTGGTATAATTCAAGGTCGAACCTGTTAGCAAACTGCATTTTAACTTTAGCCCTCGGAGCTAAGTAATAAAGAAGCCATTTAATCGCTTCTTTTTCTGCTGTGCTTCCCTTCTCGCTTATCTGGTTGTCTTCCAGGATGTACTCGCGGGCCTTCTGGTCACCCGTGTAAACTTCATAGCTGAAGGCTGAAGCCACGACGGTCTCGCCGGTCTCGCTCAGAACTCCGTAAATTGTAACCTTGTTATATTTTTCTTCGCTCTCCTTCTCTATCGTCGGCTCGTCTACCAGGGTGGACCCTGTAAGGACTGAGGACGCCGGAGTGGTCAAGATAACAGGGGCCGGAAGGTCAAAGCCGTTAACTCCCTGGTCTATGAGCTCAGGCGGTACAAAATAAAATTCTGGCCTTACTACTGTATAAGCGCCTTCCGTAACCTCTTTTATCTTGCTTGTAAATATACATTCGGCGTACTCGGCTATTTTTTTAATAGCGTCTAAGCGTGTCGTTTTTGCATCAAAGACAAACTGGTAAGGGTCCTTTTCCGAATCAATAGCCGTATTTAAAAATACTCCGGTCTCTTCAAAGTCTATAAGGCGCTCTATCCATGTCGGGATAGATACCGCTTCTGTATCGACTACCTGATAATTCCAGGGCACGGCCTGAGTAACAAGATTAACGCAATTATCGACGGCGGTAACGCTTACGGTTTGCGCGTCCTTCCCCATTGCTGTAGTGCTCGGCAATATCTTCCCTGCAAATAATAGGTGTGGGTCGCCTTCGTTGTCATAAGCATTATGTTTTATAGTCGAACCCTCAGGCGGCACTATGAGGTCCTGAAACTCTGTACTAAGCTGGCTATATGCGTTATTAATAGACTGTACTACTTCTATAGCGCCGACGTTATAATCTCTAAGTTCTCTTCGGTCTATTAATTCGGGGTCGCCTACTCTTAAGCCTAAGACAGAGGCAGGCGGCTGTATATAATCATAGTAGACCTGGACGCCGGGATTATTCGGCCAGTGCTTAATTTTTGTAGGCGGTATAATCTCTATTTCTTCGCTCCAGGTAGTTTCGTAATAGACTATTCCGCCGCCTCTCCGGCCGTAGGAAGCCAGGGACCCTGTAAGGGCTGTTATCTTCCTGAGCCTAACCCAATCTATTACGACGTTCCCGCTATTCACTTCAGAGTAAGCCCCGAGGTTTACGTTACCGATAGGGTTAGTGGTCGTAACTGTCAGCCTTAAGGCGTCGTCGACATAAAAGCGGCACTCTGAAGTATCGCGGGCGACCGCATATTTATAAAAGGTCGTACCTGCACGGTTAACGCCGTCGGTCGTTGTCGTCGAGCTCGACCCGTTGTAAGTGTGTACGTAATCGTTATTATTAGCCCCTGAAGCCCCGAGCCAGGCGGCTCTCTGCGTAGCCGCATTAAACCAGCCGTTTATCATCTGATTGTTTAAGGCGTGGTACTGTCGCATTTCGACAATATACCCGACGGGCCAGGCGCTCTGTGTATAAATAAGCGTGTTCTGTGATACATTCGCAAGAGTACAAAGACCGCCGGAAACTGTCGCGGTCCCGTTCGTAAGGGTCCACTTTGTGGCTGTGTCAAGGCTTGAGCCTGGGAAGTCGTCGAAAAAGTCGAATGTGTCGGCGGCTGAGCTTTTAGCTGTCGCGGTCCCGTTACCGTAGAAAAACCTTATTTTCGTTACAAGGGCCGGGAGCTTAACCCAAATACTAAACGTTGTGGCCGTTGTTGTTTCGATATAATAGTTAAGCTCAACCCGGCCCGACGGATCGGTAAACCTCAGGTCTCTGCCGTCCTGAGCCATTCCGGGAAGCTTCTTAAGACTAATAAGTATTTGTTCGCCGCCTGCTGCTGAGCTCGTACCTGAAAGGTTAATTACTCCTTCCCCGCCCCACCTATTAAAGACGTTTGAAACGTTCCCGCCGCCGGCTATATTTTCCTCAGTATGCCATATTGTCTCAGTTTCCGGGGTCCCGACTATCGACGGGTTATTAGTTGAAATAGCCCTGCCGTTCCCGTAATAGAATTTAATACGGGGCCCTGCTGTGTCCACCCAGGTATCTAATTTACCGTCGGCCGTAACATCAAAAACATTGTGCTGTATAACATTTCCGTCCTGATCGGTAAACCTGAGGTCTCTGCCGTCGAGCCTCATAGCAGGATAAACCGGCATCTGTACTCGGGCAGGGCTCGCCTGTGTCCCGAGGTCTATAAGTCCCTCAAATTTCCAGAAAGGATAAGGGACCTTAGGAGCCGGCACGTAATACTGCGGATACCTAAACATTATCTGAGTTCTGAGCCCTATGGCCGTCTGGATATTAGATAAAAAGTTTTTAATTGTTACACTACATGAAAGCCCTAAGCCTGTATTAACTCCGGTTATAGCCTGCTCCCACGGGTAATCTTTTTCAGTAAGTTTATTCATATACCGCCGGCCAAAACTTACGGAAGCCTCGGTGGCTGAGTAGGTCCTTACCCGGACCCAATCGACCCGCAGATATCCCTGGTTACTGTAACAATAAAATTGAATAGGAAGGTTAGCGGACCCGGCATAAATATCCGTGTTCGTGTCCCTGAATTCATAATCTACATAATAACGGGGCGCGGTGGCTATGTGTACGACCCCGTAAACATGATAAACCCCTGAACGGTTAACGCCGTCCGTGTGCCAGGCTCCTGTTGTCCCGTTGTGGCTAAACCTGTGATCTGTTAAGAGAGACCCGGCGGCCCCCTGCCAGGCTGCTGCTCTTTCGGTTGCGTAGCTCCTGAACCCGTAAGGGCCCTTTTGTCCGCTCTGGTGCTGTACTCTCATTTCGACAAAAGAGTTAACCGGGTATGTCGTTTTTGACTCTACATAACAGGACGTGGACGTATTAAGAAGCTGCAAGATAGAATTAGATACAGTTATACCCGCGCCTGAAGCGTTCCAGACTGCTGTATTTATAGCGGACCCCTTGAAGTCGTCGAAGAAAGTAAAAACGCTCGACCCGTCGCTTTTATTTGCTGCTGCTCCGTTCCCGTAGTAAACCCAAAAAAATTTAGTACCCTTCGGTAACTTCACACAAAAGAAAGCAGTTGAAAAGTTTGAAACTGTTTCGAGGAAATAAGGAAGCTCCGTGCCTCCGGCTGTGATAAACCTAAGGTCCCGGAAGTCGTACCGCATCCCGCGCCGCCATCCAATCGTAAAGAAGGCTAAAAAGTCAGAGCTCGGGTTATAATCGGTTACGAACGCCTCTAACTTATAGCGCCACCCCATAAATTTATTTACGCTCATATCTTAGCCTCTTCACTCTTGAAGGATTTATGGAGCCTGTACGATTGAGTAAAGATATATCCCTGTGATACTGTACGAACCATCTAAATTTTTAACCCTTGCTTTCGTGTACTTTGCGGCCCTGTTCAAGGGGATAAAGCCCTGGACCTGGTGGCCTGCATCCACGGCGACGTCGCCGGCGTCTGCGGGGTCGTCGTAGGTCCCTATTGTAAAGTCAGAGTTAGAGCCCGTCGGGTCCGCGTAAAGTTCTATTGTTGCGCCTGCTGTTGCTGAGGCGTTAAAGGTCATTTTAAAGCCGATTCCGAAATCTACCGCCGTTGAGAGGTCTATGCCGGTACTTGCCGAACTGTTAGAACCTGCGGCGGCTGTCACGTTACTTAAAACAGTTGTTACCGTTTTTGACAGAGCCATTTTTTAAACCCTCGTTTTTCTGTTTTTAAAGTTTACTTTATTTGTTATTTTAATCGTTATCCGTTGCCTTGTGCTGCCAGCTGCAACCCTCATAAACTTAACTTTACAAGCTTACCCGAGTGCTGTAATTCTGTATAGTAATTTCTACGCTTTCCGCATCTGAATAGTTTTTATTTTCGCTTAAAACATGTCTCATATACATGGTTCCGGCGACCAGGGCGTTAAATATCCCGAGCTCTCGAATAGTTACCGCCCCGGTAAAGGCGTACAAAATAGACCACTGAGAAATACCTAAGCCGGGGTAACTTGTTGTCGCCACGGCTCTCTGTGCTCCGTTACTTAAGTTTTCATTACCCAGGGCCGTGTGCGTTTCGCTCTCTGCTGTCGCACTCGTCCCGGTCGCCATGTATGTAAAAGCTGAAGGGGCGGAAAGCCCCATTATCATACGGGCGACCGCTTCTAATGCGTCGTCTGTAATCGTTGCCACTCTTTAAAAGCCACCTGTACCGTTTTTTGAAAGTATCCGTTTTTTATAATGTTCTCTTCGTAACTGTTGCCAGGTCCTGCTGAGAAAATTATAGTAAAGTCCTTAGTTCGGCGGTCTTTATATCTGCCGTGAATTACTATTACCTGAATATTAGTAAGTTCGGTTTGTGCTATCGTCAATACTGATCAACCTGGGAGAAGGCTATTTTATAAGTATATTTACCGGACCCTCGTATTATCTCTTTCCGAGACCCTAACAAAGATATGTAACAGTTTGTAAAACTTACCCCGTCGACTATCAAAGTTTTAAAATATCCTACCTTAGCCTTAAGGTCGTTATACTCGTCTATATCCTCAGTGTAACAGTCATATGTTAAGGGGAAATCCCGCGTGGTTTTACTCACGGCTCCGAAAATTTCCCCGCTATATAATTGCACTTCCTTAGCGTTTATCTGTGTGTTTACTTCATAATCCTGGTAAGCTGATACCGGGAGCCCGTCGAAGGTTATAGTTATAAAACTCATTAACGATACATCCCCCTGGCCCGCCTTCTTTCGGCTGCTCTTTTGTCGATGTAATCTAAGATTGTTTGTAAGTCCATTCCGTTAGTGATTGTATTAGGGCCCACGGTTATTGTGTCCCCTGAGTTATTGATTACATCCCCGAGCCCTGCAAGCTGCCCGAAGCCGGCCCCGAACTTATTAAGGGGACTCTGAACCCGGCTTAAGGTCGCCTCAAGGGGCGCGGTTAACTGTTCGGTCTTTTTTATACTCTCTAACATAGGGTCATAAAATACCGTGTCCCAATCCGGGAGCTCTGCGAAGGGCCCGACTTCCGCAGGACTGAAAGGCAGATAACTTCTTACCTTCTTTGTTACCGTGCTAATTGCTGACCCTACGGCGGAAGCTGCTGATTTAATACCGCTCGCAAGAGAGGAAATTATACTTTTTCCTGAGCTCGCGGCCTGGCTTATCGTGCTCTTAACCGTAGTAGTAAGAGGCGTTGAGATATAGGACCCGAAATCTATGGCCTTACTAAGCGGTCCTTCTTTCGCCGGGCTGTGCGGCAGGTTGTTACTTATCCAACTTGTCAAGCTGTTAATAGAATCCTTGATACCCTGTATTTTAGACTCTACACCTTTCTTTAGCTGATCTATGATATTAGCCCCGGCGTTATAGAATTCTGAAGCCTTGTTTTTAATCGCCGAGACCATATTATTTATAGCTGTGCTTACCTGAGTCGTGGCCGTGTTAATTGCGGATATGATACCGTTAAGGGCGTTCTGAATAGCTGTTTTAATCGAGTTCCAGGCAGTCGTTACATTACTTTTAAAAGTGTTGTAACGGCTTATCATATCGTTTAATTTCGCTGTCTGTGTACTTATCCAGCTTGTAAAGTCGCTTATAATGTTATTCAGGATACCTAAAACTGTACTTTTTATTGAGTTCCAGGTACTTGTTGCCTGAGACTTGTAATTATTAAGCCGGCTGATAGCGTCGTTAAACCTTGCGACCTGGTTATTTACCCACGTCAAGAGGTCGCTTATTATTCCGTTAAGGACCGCTAAAACGGCCGCCTTCGTAGCTGTCCAGGCTGCGCTTACCTGTGTCCTGAAGGTGTTAACCCTGTTGAGGGCGTCGGCGAGCCTCGCGGCCTTGTTGCTGATCCACGCCACCAGGTCGCTTATGATGTTGTTCAGTACCGCTAAAACGGCCGCCTTTGTGGCTGTCCAGGCTGCGCTTACCTGTGTCCTGAAGGTATTAACCCGGTTGAGAGCGTCCGCAAGCTTAGCGGCCTTGTTGCTAATCCAGGCGGTAAGGTCGCTTATGATATTGTTCAGGATTCCTAAAACGGCGGTTTTTATCGCTGTCCAGGCTGCGCTTACCTGAGTCCTGAAGTTAGTAACGTTCGTAATAGCTGTATTAAGTTTGCTTAAAGTGTTAGCGGCGAAGGTTACAAGGTCACTAACTATATTATTAAGGATTGTTAAAACCGTGCTCTTTATCTCGTTCCACTTCGCCGTAGCCTGAGCCTTGAAATTTTCGATAGCCTGTATAGTCTCAAGAAGCCGGCCTTTTAAGTTAGCGGCGAACTGCACAACATAATTAACTATGTAATTTATAGCGTCGCTGAACGTGTTTTTAATAGCGTTCCAAATCGTGTTAACCTGGTTCTTCAGAGTGTCGACGGCATCCCTTACGGCTTTAGTCGTGTCGTCTATTCCCTTCTCAAGGTCCCCGCCGGCTTTTATTATAGCGTCCCAGGTGTCGCCTAAGGCTTTCCACAAAGCTTTAGCCTGTGTTACTATGAAATCAATAGCGGCCTTAGTCTTTCCCTGAATGTCAAACCAGTTATTTTTCCAGGCAAGAGCTAAAACGGCTAATACTGCGACAATAGCCAAAACGGGCGCAGATATACCGCCTATTGCTGTAATAATTGCGGCTATCGCGGCCTTTGCTGCAATTAGGGCCCCCGCCAGGGCTCCCCCTGTACCGAAGGCGGCCGCAAGGGTCCCGACTGCTGAGACCACGGACCCTACGGCGATAAGTACGGGGCCGAGGACTGCAAGGAAAGCAATAATCCCCAGGGTGACTGTCTTAACCGGCTGAGGTAGCTTATTAAAAGCCTCGGCCACGTCCCCTATAAACACCACTGCACTTTCAAAAGCAGGTATAAGAGTATCAGTTAAAAGGGGCACTAAAGTGTCCTGAATTACCGGAAGAAGCCTTAAGCCCATTTCGGTTACGGCGTTCTTAATATCCGCGCTCATAGCCTCAAAGGCTCGGCTGGTCGTATCGTTCATTTTGTTAAAAGCTTCATCGGTAGCGCCCGCCGTGTCCCCCATCTCGCCCATGATACTATTAAAAATTTCTCCGTCCCGAGAGGATAGGGTTAGAACTGCGTTACCTGCTTCAACACTCCCGAACATATCAGAAAGCCGGGCGTCCGCTTCATCCGTATTTATTCCGAGTAGTTTAAGGGCTTCTCCGACGGTTCCGCCCTCTCTCTGAAAGTCTTTAAAACTCTTCCCTGCAAGAGATTCAAATTCAAGAGCCAGCCCGCTTGTAGGGTCGGCTAATTCCATCATTTTATCCTGGAGCTCTTTAGCCGCCGGGCTGCTGTCGGCAAATCCTTCACTCATTAACTTAAGGGCCTGCTCAAGGCTTCCCCCCTGCTTAATGAACTGCGGGAAGGTAACCCCGGCGATATCTTCGAAGGTCTCGGCTGCTCCGCTCCCCTCTTTTGAAAGCTCCACGAACATCTGCCTAAGCTGAGCGGTGGCCACGCTTGTCGGCGTCCCCTGCGCTGTCATTGCTGCAAGGGCCCCGGTTACATCCTGAAGAGGAACCCCGAGGCTTGAGGCTGTCGGGATAACTTCATAAAGACTCTGTTGTAATTCGTCGAAAGTTGTTTTTCCGAGCCTGACCCCTGTAAAGAGAATATCCGAAGCGTCCGCCACGTTAAGGTTTTCAGTACCGTAAGCGTTTACTATTGAGGTTAAGGCGTCGACCGACGTGCCCAGGTCCGAGTTTCCGGCTATCGCGGCTTTTTGTGCGGACTCAAGAAAAGAAAAAACATTATCTGCCGGTACTCCGGCGCTTATAGCATCATAAAGGGCCGGCAGGACTTCATCGGTGGGAATACGCATATCTTTAGCAAATTCTAACGTATCCGCCGACATATCGGCAAAAGCATCCTTAGTAAGGTTAGGGAGAAGGGTATAAACTTCTGCCATTCCTTTTTCAAAATCAGCCCCCATTTTAGCGGCTGCCGTGAACGCGGCCCCGCCTGCAAGAATCGGAGCGGTTACCCCCGTAGTTAAGGACTGGCCTGCCGAAGTAAGATTTTTACCTATGTCCTGTAAACTTTTTCCGGCGCTTCCGACTTCATCGGTAACCTGTTTCATAGTCTGCGATAGCTTAGACATATCGCCGGCTATAGATACAATTAATTCGGTAAGTGACATAGGAACACCGTTTTTTAAAAAAGAAATAGTTAAGCCTGGCTTAACTATCCTTTTAAGTCCTCTGCTTCCGTTTTTTATTTATTCAATACCCAGGCGGGGCCTTTATTTCCTGCTTCCGGGTGGGCCTGCTCAAATTCCTTGAGCCCCGTAAATCCGTTATTATCCTGCTTCCTCGGCTTCTTTCCTGTCATTATTTCGCCTAATATCCCCCAGAATAGTCTCGCCTCTGTTTCCTTTGCTTCCCATCCGTATTCTCTGAAGCTTATTAACTGATCAAGGCTATACTTTTCTATTATTTTCTCGGGGTCTGACCAGTGATAAATTAAGCAGAGCTCCGCCACGACTGTCATTATGTCAAATTTTTTCCGGGCGCTCCGCCTTCGGAAGCCTTACCGCCGGCCTCCTGAGCATCCCCGCCCCTGCTATTTTTAAACCCTTCAAAGATAAACACCATAAACCGGACCAGATCATTTATAGGCAGGTTTTCAAGTAACCAATCCTTATTTACGGTTGGGTTACTCCTTGAAGTTATTTCGCCGATGATATCTAAGATATCGTCCAGCATTTCCTCATTAAGCCCGTCTTCCCCTGCAAGCTTTTCAATTTTCTTATCTCCGTATTTTTTGGAGAACTGGACAAATTTTAAAGCCGTCTTCGCCGGGATAATTGTAACGTCCACCTCCTGGTCCCTGAGCTTAGCGGTTCTTTTCGGTGGTTCGAGAACTTCAAAACTTTTAGTTAGTTTGTCTTTTGCTGCGGTCATTTTTTCACCTGTTTTATTTTTTTGTTACCTGTTTGGCTCCTTCCCTGCTGCTGCAAGGTAAGCCCCGTTTTTCCGTTTTTATCAAGTAACTTGAAAAAGTTACATGAGCGTGAAATAAAAAGGAGAAGGGCAGAGCCCTTAAAGCTGTTCGTTATAAATCTCGAAAAGCTGATCTCCTGCGGTCCTTGAAGTGTCCACGACTCCCCTAAGCTCTATCTGAGGCTGTACGACGTCCTCGGAATCGTCTGCCGGTAAAGTTAGCGTTATACCGTTCTGATTCTTTGCGGCGTATACTGTGACCCTGAAGACCTTGCCGGCTGCGTTCGTGTTTGTCAGCCTTACGACTCTCGGGTTAATCGTGTTCTTTCCCCCGCTTGTCAAGGTGTTTGAGGCAAGAGGCGTATAAGTATAGTCGACCAGGACCCCTTCACCGTCAGTTATTACGCTTGAGGCGGCTATTCTTGCTATACATGTCCACCCGTCAGGGTCGACGGCTATAACGTAATCTGTGTTTCTTACGGCTGCATTACTTGAGGCGTCCGTTACTGTTATACTCGTAACTTCGGACCCGTCCCCGCTCTTATAGTCAAGCCTTACAAAATCAGTGCCGTTAAGCGTGTGCGCTTCATCTGTTACGCTTACAGGACTGGCCGCCGTTGTCGAATATGTATCTATTCCGCCCCGTATCAGATTAAGGTTACTTAAAACAATTTCCCAAAGTTCAAACCTTACCGTGGCATAATGCTCCCTTACGCCCACCTGAATCTCGGGCGCGTTGTCCGGCCTCAAGATAATAGGCGTGAATGTTTCCTCAAATTCGATGCCCGTAGCCACTCCGAGGTTAACAAGAGTGCCGACGGTTTCACCGACTTCTATTTTAGCAGAACCGAACTTAATAGCGTTTATGTTCTGTACTGCGGACTGATAGTTAACCATTTTTTAGCCTCGTTTTTCTGTTTTTTATTCAGTTTATTTTTATTGTAACTACTATAAGTTACCCTGAAATTATACTTATGCCTCTCGCCTGTAAATTATTTTATAATCATTCGCCCTGCCGAATACTCCGGCAGCATCGTTCGAAATATCGTTACTGTTCTCCGGCGAAATTCTTATAATGTGCATCCCGTCAATTATTCCAGTATAGCCCTTTAGCTTATCCCGCAAAAAATCAGATATGGCTTTCATCTCGCCGTAACTGAAGGAATAAACAGAAAGCTGAATTCTCGGGTATCCAGCTACCTGGTGGTTAGGGTCCGAGATAACAGTATAAGTTATAGCAGGAAGAGGACAGTTTAAAGGGAGTTCTACCGGTTTTATACGGTCCCCTACTAAGGCAATAATATCCGGGCTTGTTTTTATCAGAGTAATAAGATTTTCTTCTACTGTCGCCATGCTTCCTCTACTTGTAGCCTTTAATTACAGCTTCCAGGGACATCTCGAAAGCTCTTATAATCTCTTTTTCGTTCTCGTCCACGGCAGGTCTCAGGAAAGCCCTGGCCCTCTGATTATACCGCCGCCCCTTCTTATCAGTCCCGATAAATCCGAACTCAAGGCGGGGCCCGTAAATCATATCTGTGCCGATATCGGCCTGGTGTCTGTTATTCTTGTCTTCGGTCCTCAGGACCTTTATAGAATTGTAAAGGTTAGAGGTTATTCTATGTGGGTACGAATCGCCGCCCCTCTCTGCGTTTTTCTTTGCTTCCCTTTCGACTACCTCGGCCGCCGCCACGACCGCATCTTTAACCGCTTCGTCGAGGTCTGCATTTAATTTTTTAAGTTCTGATATTAACTTATCAACGTTTTTTAACTCTACTGTAAAAGTGTTAGTCTGTATAGCCATCCTTAGCTCTCGTTTTTCTTAATAAGCTCTAATAAAGCCTCTTTGTGCTCTATTCTGTCCGTGAAAATATCCGTGGGTTTTCGGACCCGTGTAACGTTATAAAGTTCGTCGAAGCCTTCAGATAAGCCCAGGATCTGGTCGCCTTCCTTTACGTCGGCCTCTGCCGGTAAGAATAGAAGAGGGACCCGTACAACAAAGGGCCCGGCTGTGTAGTCCCGGACCCCTGAAGATACGCCGCCTTCGTCGTCAAAAGAGCAATAAGAAAAAGTATCTTTAGAGGATGTTATAGAAGTCCCGAAGCCGTCCGTTACTCCTTCCTGGCTTCCTGATACAACCGCCGAACCCGGCGTGGCTCCGTCGTCCGTTATGTTTTCTCCGCCCGAAAACGTCCCGGATATGAAGGAGACAATTATATAACCGGCCGCCGTTCCGCTTAACCACGCTCCTGAGGTCACGTATACCGTTTTTATCGTGCCTGTGGCTTCCGATATGGCCCCCGAAACTGTCTGGCCTAAGTTGAACTCTGCCGAACCGGATATAAAGTTAATCTTGAAGTCCTGGGCCGTTTTTCGGATATAGCAGGACTGTTTCATACCAAACTTTAGAGAGTTTAGCATTTATCGGGACTCCTGATAACTTGTATTTGTAACTTATTTTAATTACGGCCGTTATCAGGATACGTTATAACTTATTGTTAACTGTCTTATAACCTGCTCGACCGTATATAAACGCTCCCGTCGCTGAAGCGGCAGAAGAGTTCAGATACTTGTTTAGATAAAGTTTGTATTCGCTTGTGTAAAAGTTTATGAGGTTGTTAAGGTCCTGCTGTTGTTCTGAGCTTCCCCTTTTGACTCTCGCGGCAAACTCCGAGGTTTCTATGGCCTTCCTGATCGTCGCGGCGTAAATTGCGTTTTTCCCTGCGACTATCAGGTTTTTGTTAGAAGAGTCCGTGGCCCCTGCTGCATCCATTACATTGCTTGATACTTCATCTATTACGGCCTGTATGTCAGAGTCTTCTAAAGTAGATGTATAAACGATAGCCCTAACCTGTGTTACTGTAGCAAACCCCATTTACAACCCTCTGTAATAATTTTTTGTTACTTCGCGCCTTTAGCCTTTGTATCAGGCGGACCGGCGGGAATAGCGGCGGCAGCTTCGAGTGCTTCGAGCTCGTCAATTGTAGGGACCGGCGGAACGTACCTGGAGACTGAAGTGCCGAGCCTCTTAAAGACCTTAATAGGGATGTCCACCCGGTCCCCCCTCTTAAGTCTTATCTCGATCCTCTTAATAGGGGCGTCGGGGTTTTCAGGCTCAGGGGTTACGGTCCTGCCGTCGAAAGTCTGAATAATTGCGGTAACATCTCCCTGTTCTATCTGAAGCTGTTTAACATTTACAACACATTCCAAATTATCACCTTTTTATTTTTTTAAAAAGTTAGAGGTCCTAACTAAGTTAGGACATATTCGAGACTTTACAAAGGGCGACATCCTGTTTAATCCTCAGGACCCCGGCGGAATATACGCGGCCGCCTATGTTACCCGTCTGCTGATATTCCGGGGTTTTCGGGTCGGTCTGGAAATCTGAGGTAAGATAGAAGTCCACGAAGGGCTCGCCTACTGAGGAATCAGGGGCGAGAACTCCCTGCCCTGCTCCCAGGGTAGTTCCTACGCTCATAAGCTCGCCGCCGTTGAGCATGTCGAGAAGGTCGGGCAGTTCCCTCAGTCCGTTAGAATTGCGAACTTTCATAATTTTGTACCAAACGGCTGAGCTTACCGCGAAGTTCCACGGCAGGCTGTCCACGGGTACGTCGTCGTCGTCCATCAGGTTAAGGGCCCCGGCTACGGCTGTAGTGATACCGCCGAAAGTCCCTATAGTTGTAGCGGTCGAATAGTCGTTACCCGCTCCCTGATAAAGTCCTTTGAGGTCATAGTTAGACCCGTCGTTAGTTACCCCGTTAATGATAGCGGAGTCCTCAACCTTTGCGGCTACGTATCCGGCGGCTATTGCGTTAGCTGCGTCGAAATCTGTGCCATTGAGTAACCAGCCCTCATAAGTACGGCGGTCAAGTTCGTAATCCTTCCAATAAACGGGAATCTTCGCATTTTCAAGGCTTGCGTCGATCTGGTCCTTATTTCCTGAAGTAAAGGTATAAGAGACCATCCCCCCGCTCATCTCAATTATTTTACCCCAGGAAACGTTCGTTATCCCGAACCCCTGAGGGTCTGTTACATAAACAAGCCGGCGGCCTTTAAGGACCTTCCTAAGAGGGTCCACCAGGCGTTCGTCTATCTTCTTAGAGAATTCTGCAAGTGGATTAGTCATTTTTTAACCTCGTTTTTCTGTTTTTTGTGGACTCCCTAAGCTTAGATAAGCAGTTTATACAATACATCGGCGGCCGCGCTCATTGCTGAAACGGTTTTTTCTACCTGTCCGAAAGCCACGGACCCTTCAAGGAATATAAGGATATCCCCGGAAATGTCGTGGTCTGAGGTCGTGTAACTTACGATTTTCCCGCCTGCCGGGACCACGTAGCCCGTAGGAACGCCGTAGTAAATAGTATTCGCGTCCTTAAGCTCGACCTCTTCAAGGAGAGCCCCCACGGTAATGTTTGCGGCTGTCCCGTCGGCTGCGTTGTGAATTACATAGCCTGCTGAGGCACAGCTTTCACCGTCAAGGAATCCGTCGGCGTCCCCTGAATCTGTGCTCAAGGTCCCGACGTCAATAGTAGAGGCGGCCACGTTGTCGTCGACTCTTACCCCGACGTCCCTAACAACTGACCCGGCAGGAAGCCTTACGCCTGTTGTTTTCTCGCTTGTGTTCTTTGAGAACGGAATCTTAAGCGCAAGTCTACCGGCCACGGAAATTGCAGGTACAAACTGCCCGCCGGCCCAACTTAGGAGAAAGTCGCCTTTATAAGCATAGGTCCCGACTGCAAGACCGCCAGGGCTGTTAAGGAAGCCTGAGCCCTTGAGAACCGGGACCATAGCGTTAATTTCGTAAATTGTATCTATGTTCGTCGGCCTAAAGGCAGGGTTACACTGTTCATAGCCGAGTACCCCTATTGCCTGGGCGATACCGTCGGCCACTATAACGTCGTCGTCGTTCGTTCCTTTGATTACGGCCCGGCCTGGGTACATGTTCGTGGCGACTTCTACTTTTAATTCCTGTATGAAAGGATCACCGCCGGCCACGATCATGTTATTAGGCGGGTTTATACCACTGTATGCCATTGTTTAACCTCGTTTTTCTTTTTATAGTTAAGTTGGTTAATTGACGTACTCTTTTTTAGTAGAGTCCCACCGGCCTACTGTACTGCCGCCCTTTGCTCCGCTTGAGGCGTTGAAAGAGAAGCCGGACCCTTTCGAGGCTGCAACCTTCTTAAGCTCGGCCAGGTCCTCTGTGAACTTCTTAAGCTCTGAAGCTCCGAAGCTCTTAAACTCTGCCGGGTCGGTCTTCATCCCGAGACTTTCCCTAAGGGCTGCAAACTCATTATATGCGTTGTCCCGCTCTGTTTTTGCGGCCTGTGCTTTGTGGTCGTTATTGATAGCCTCTGCCACGAGGGCTTTAGCTTCGTCCTTTGTAAGCATTGTAGCCATTTGTTTCTTCAGCTTCTTGTTTTCTTCTCTGAGTGCTGCGGCTTCCTGGCCTTCACCTTCTCCGCCGGTTCCTTCTTCGCTTACTTCGCCGGCTCCAGGGCCTTCTCCGCCGGCTCCGCCCTCGTCTACTTCACCGCCGCCACCTTCGCCTACTTCACCGGCTCCTGGGCCTTCCCCCCCTGTAGGGGCCTTATTCTCGTACTCTGCAATTTTCTTTTTAAGCTCGGCGTTTTCAGCCTCTAACTCTTCTGCCGTTTTAGGTATGATACCACCTTCTTTCTTTTTGTTATTGTTTCCGCCCGAAGCCGAAACGACTTTATAAGGAGTTGTGAACCTGAGCATTTTTTTAGTACCGTTCGAAGCTGAAACTACTTTCCAGGTAGCGGACGGCCACGCCGGTTCGTCTACTAATGTTATGCTTTCAATATTAACGCCGTGGACCCACCCCCCTGCGTCTATCGACTGATAATTTAAAAAAACGCTCCAGTTAGTCTTCCATACACCGTCTTCTATCTTCTGAGCGGCCACCGAATCCCGAATCTCGGCCCGTGCGTAAATTGCTTTTTCTTCGCCTTCGCCCTCGCTCCAAGAATCGACCGCGCCGCCTATCTCGCTTAAAGGGTCGCCGATATAATCGCACATATGGGGCTCAATACGGGAGCATACCCGGACCACGGCGGCTTTCGCTGTTGTTAATGCGTTTTCTTCCTCAGTGAAAGGCACGCCCCAATCGTTTAAATTTAGCATCCCTAACGGGAAAATTAAGCCCTCGATAGTTAACGACATTTAAAAAGAGTATCAGCTATGAAAACATATAAATGTGTTCGATAAAAAATAATAAACCTTGTTTTTTAATTACATAACTTATATAGTCCTATTTAAAAAAAAGAAGAGAGATTAAGGATTTAATCAGGAAATTAAGGAAGAAAAGAAAGAAAGATAGTTAAAAATAAAGCCCGGTTAATCCGGGTCTAAGCCCAGGTCAATATCCTTAAATCCTTCCCACTTTGTTAAGAGCATCATAGCAAAATTCATAAAGTCGATTATCTCCCAGGCGGCCTCTTCGGTTATCTCTATGTCCTCGGGTCCTGTCAGATATCCCCAGGGCTTTATCTCGTCGAGAAATTCCTGGTATTCCTGCGCTAACCTGAAGAAGAGGAAAGAAGCCCGGCAGGACCTGTAAGAGTTCTTAAAATCGTTGTCCTTAAGTTTCTTCTCCATGAGCTTTGCGACCTTCAGGACATCGGGCCGTATTTCTTCAGTAAGGAGCTTAGCCCTTAACTCGGCCTCTCGATCCTTCCGCTTTAAGTTCCTTATAAATTGTAAGGTCTTGTCGATAATAACACCACCTTTAAAGAGTTTCGGCGAAGTCTTTAAGCTTCTTAATGTCTGCTGCTTCCTGTCCGAGGACTTCCTTAAACTGATTCATGTCTATGTTTTCCTCGATCTTCGCCCTTATGAGCTTATCCAGGACCTCAGGGCGTAGGGCGTCGACTTCCCAGGACCGGTTGCCGAATTCCTCGAAATACGCCTTACCTCTCGGGTCCTTCAGCTTCCCGAAGTCGTCCTTTTTAAGCTTGTTCTCAGGTGGGTTATACCGCTCGATTTGCTCGTAAGTGAGGGCGACCATATCGACATTAGGGTAACAGTTAAAATCTTCGAACCTGGCAGTTATGTCCCTCTTCATGTCTCGCCCGCTCGGGTCGTGGTCACCGACATAAATAACGGTCGCTGTGTCTGCCCCGTACTCGATTTTATTATTAATCCTGCGGGCGGCCTCGTACATTGCAGAGCTTGAAGAATAACCCTTATTGATCATCAGGGGAACGTGGAAATAAGTCGTAACTCGCTTAAGTATTTGGCTTAGTGCGTCTTTTTCACACCAGACTTCTACATAATTAGCCTGGTCTCTCTGTCTGTTAAGCCTGTAGGACCCGATAATATCCCCGAGAGCGTCGGCCGGGTCGAAAGCATAATACGGAACGTAGACCTGCCGGCCCCTGTCCTCGATCATAGACCAGTCTACTATCCCGGCCATACGGCCCTTTGTAAGGATTTTAGAAAGCTTCTGATATTCGGCCTTAGAGTTCTCTATGATGTTCTCAGTAACAAGGGCGTAAAAAAGCTGCCTGAGGGTCAGGCGGTAGCCCTGCGCCGCGTATCGTTCCAGTATTTCGTTTATAGTGTCGAGTAGTTCCGCATTTATCGGGCTGAGCCCGAGCTTATCCGTAAAAGCTTCTTTCATAACATCACCTGTTTACTTTTCTTGATACTCTGACAGGTCGCGCCCCGTCAGGATAAAGGTAATTGTAGTTATCCTGGTCGTATAGCTCCAGGTCCTCGGCTGTGAAGTAATGAGCCTGGGGCCTATAAGAGTCGATAATAAGGGAGTCTTCAAGCCTCGCCGCCGAGTATGCAATATTAACCCGGTCAAGCTCCCGCCTGAGGGCCTGGGGCCTGCTGCGGGCCAGGGCGATCTGCTGAGCCCTGTGGGCCTCGTAATACTCAAGGTCCCGCCTTGCCTCGCTTAGAAAGCCGTGTTTATAAATTGGTTCGTTTTTAAGGACCCGGCTAAGGGTCACCACTTCAGGCTCGGGCTCAGTAATCCCTAATTCAATCTCAAGCTTTTTTATACGGGCCTGTCTCCCAGGTCGCGTAAGCTGCACTTTTAGAATTTTTATAATCCTCTCGTAAAAGGTTTTTTCCTGCATCCCGGCCGCCCCTCTCATAGATAATTAAGCAGGACCTGGACCGACATAACGAAAAAGGCTAATACATAAGCCCTATTCCTCTGTATCTCCAGGAACCTTACAAAGGTCTCCGCCAGGACAAACAGGAAAAAAACAGCAAATAGAGACATAGCACAACCTCAATAAGTACAGGTCTCTATCTTAGCCTGAAGGGTAACATAAAAATTTTTCCGGCACTCTTCGCACTCTGTAAAAAAGCGTTTTTCGAGGTCAATAAGCCCCGTGGAGCACGTCGCCGCCGTCGCCTTTCCGCAGTACGGGCAGGAGACTATTAAAACGTTTTTCCGCATCCCCTCTAAAAGCCCGTTCTTCCAGTCGTTATAATCAGGGTCTTTTATATATTCGCGCACATTATCACCTTTTTAATACCGTCTTAGCTTTTCAAAGTTGTAACCATGTTTTCTCAGTAGATCAAGGGCCTTGTTTTCGTTTTCGCTGTCATTCTGAAAATAAAAAAAGTGTATAAGGCAATTCTTAATAATTTCTGCATCCGGGTATTTTATCCCGTGCTTTTTATTCAGGTGGTCGCCTATCCGGTCCTTATACCGGGTCTTACAAATTGGGCACATTATTCTGGTATCTCTCAGTAAATCACCGCCTTAAAGAGGCTTAGCCTTTATGATCATCTCATAAAATATAAGGAGTTTGTCGACGTGTTCGTTAACCATTTCCTCGAAGCCTGGAATGGTAGAATATTGAGCGGACGCCATTTTAACCGCCTTAGTTAAGCCCGGTCTGAATACTTCCATTTCGGGGTTTACTTCCTGCATAATACCACCACGTAAAAAAGTTAAAGGAAGGGTAAAATCTCCGCGTCTATAACTTTCTTAACCTGTTCTGAGCTAAACCCGTCGGCCCACTGAACTGTCTTAACCGGCTCCCCGAGGAAATAATAAACCGTGCTCCAGTCCCCGTTATCATAGATGGACCTCGCAGTTATCCCCCTGTGATTAAGGGTAATACTTCCGGTCATTACTGAGCCCCCCTGTAAATTTTAACTGTTTCGGGGTTTCCCCCGTAAAACAGATAAAGCTGGTAATCGTGTTCTGAGGTCAAAACCTGGCCCTCTTCAGTTATTCGCTGCATCCTTAAGCCCCCCTTACCTGCTTGAGAGGTCCGCCGCAAGAATAGCAGGTTACCGGTTTCCCGGTCTGCTGCTCTATTTCCTCTATTTTCTTAGAGGATTCATACACATTATTACAAAGTTCACAACCGTAAAAGTATTTCATCTTTGAGCTCTCCTGATACCGTTTAATAATCTGTTCTTCTGTCATAGATACAAGTTAGACCGCAGGCGCACTGGAAATAAAACCGGCCCCCGTGTTCGTGTTCGTTACATTGATAAGGGCAGGTCCCAGAGTAAGTACAATCTGTGGTATCTTCGCACATTCTAAAAACCTCTTAGCTTTCCTGTACTGCGCTTTTAACAACTGGCTGCCCGTTAACGTTATACTTAGGGTCCTTAAGGGCTTCCTGAATTGCGCTTACTATGTCGCTGCTCATTACGTAGGTAAACTGGCCGGTCCTGTAAAAACCGCCTTTTCCGTCTGCTTTCTCAAACACTATATAAATTTTGTAGTACGCCATCTTTTGTCTCCCCGTTCTGCGGCCTCAATCTGAGACCTATTAACATACATAAAAGGACGTAAGAGTATATATAATTAACTTAAGGCTAAGAGTAAAGCAGAATAAAAAAGAGTAATAGGGAGCTTTTAAGCTTCCTTTGTTTTTGAAAGAAGGAGAAGACAGAGCCCCGCTATTTCCTGCAAGGACTCTTTTATATCCTGGGTAACTTCGAACTCTGTAAAGGGTTTCTGAGCCCTTAGGGCCCGGCTGTGGGCATTATTAAGGGTTTGAACTTCTCGATAAATCGCCTTAATATGAGCTTCAGGTTTATAGGCTTCCCACTCCTTTACTTCCTCTTTATCTGACATCATGTTAAGGACTGCAAAAAAAGCCTTTTCAAGGTCGTACATGTTACCGCCCTGTCCTTTTATCAAGCTCAACACAAAGCCCGATAGGACACCAGGGAATGTGTCGCGGCTCTCTGTTATAATAAATTTTACAAACCTTTCGATAGCTTACATAAAGCCCCTTTCTTGTCGAATACTTTTCGAACTCTTCCTTAACCAGGGCTTCGCATCCTTCGCAGTCTTTAACGCTCGGTCCCCTTGTACTAAATTTTCGGGCCTTCTGTACCTGTTCGGCCTGTTCGCACATTACAACCACCTTTTTATTCTATTCCTTAACCTTCTTATTTTTGTTATTGACTTGTCTAAAATCAGGTGGCCGAAGATCGGAAGGACCCCGCTAAGAGTCCACCACCCGAGCACGAAATAGGCTATAATAAAATAAACAGCCCAGAAAATATAAGAGTGTGTAAAACCTTCTCTGTGGCTTCTTATAGTCTTCCTGAAGACCCACCCGAGCGGGCCGAGCTTCCGGTTAGGCGTCGAATTCCAGTTAAAGTCCGGGGTTAATATGTATTGATGTAAAGCCGCCCAGGCTATGCTTAAGCAGATTTCGACGGGCTCGGCCTTTATACTGAAGCCGAAAGCATACCACAAGACTATATAAATAATAATCAGGATCAAGAGAAGGAAGTAATTAAATTTATTATGTGTTTCATAACCAGGCATTAAGCCGCCTTCTCATGAATATGATAAAACGCTGTATTAACTCCGAGAACTCCCCCGCAATTAGGGCACTGTTCGGCCTGGTCCTCAGTCTCAACATTGAAAATATTATTACATCTAAGGCACTGAATTCTCATATTATCACCTGTATATTTTATTGATCTTCAGAACGTAGCAATACTTATCTGGATCGGCCCCCCACTCGGGCTTTCCTATCCCGAGCGTAACGGTAACATTAACTTTAAGATAAGGAGAAGTCGACCGGTAACCATTTCTTAAAATGATGTCTACCGGCTGATTTAAGTAACGCTGCAACCTTTGAAAATAGAAGGGTTTAAACTCTCTATACTCTTCCGTTTTTCTGCCCTTGTCAATCTCCTTAAGCCATTTCTTCGTAATCGGAAGGGTTAACACATAATCACCTTTTGTTATAAAAGTCGCCGTCCTGAAGATGTTTTTTAAGTGGACGGTCCCCGCTTTTTAGACTGTTCGTTATTTTCATATCATCATAATCTGGAAAGTTGAGCCCGGATAACTTAGCCTCTAATTCCTGCTCTTCCTTCTTCTGCTTCTTCGCCCCACTTCGTAAAAGCTGACATTTAGGGCAAACATGTACCGCAGAATAAACCACTTTATCTGTTCTGACCTTGATAGTATAGGGCTGCCCGCAGTCGTCGCAGGTAAGCCGGACCTTTTCAAAAATCGGTTTTATATCATCTCCCCCCCTTCTGACTGTCTGCCAGATCCGCTAAGGCTTCCCCGAGGTCCCGGCCTTCATACCTGAGTAACAGAATTATAATTTCATAATAGTTATTAGCCAGGGGCGTGTACTCGATTTTATGTAAAGTATAGTTAGCCCCCTGTGTCCTTATCGTTACGCCTTCTTTAAGTTCCGTTATCCCCTCGCAAGGTCCAGGCTGCAATCTCTTAAGGGTAAGCCCGAAGGACTCGCAATTATCCCGGCTGAAGGGCGTCTTATCCAGGCAGGCTACTTCAAATAACTGACCGTCCCGCCTGAGAAGGCGACCTGGGGAAAGGTCGAGCGGCCCCCCGTCAGGGTCCTTATTTACTCCTGAGCTAAACACCACTTCCACTCCTTTGTCTTCTTGTCCTGCTCCCCTACGATCTGGCCCCCCTCTGCAAGAGTCTTAAGCAGGTCCACGGCCAGGGCTTCTGTAAGGGCCTTATACTTCCTGTGCATTTTAACCGGTTTGTTAACTCTTTCAAGTACGGATGCCGTATTAATAGGGCGCTTCGCCAGGACCTGTATAAAGTCCTCGGGGTTATATCTAAGCTCAGCCGGGATATGCCAGACATACCCGCCGAAATTAGGATCAAGACCCCCGCATACTAAGCCGTTATCGAAAAGCTTTTTTAGAGTCTGCTTTACCCAATCGACGTGTATTTTAGAGTAAACCGGGTTATTCTCCCCCAATCTTTCCTTAATGATCTGTGTTTTAAGGGGCGTTTCTTCAACTGCGTTTAAAAAGTCTTCAGGTTTGTATATCTGCTTTGGAATATTTAACACTCCTTTAATTAGTTGTAACTAAAAAAGCGTTATGAATATAAATAGTTAACTCAAGCTTAAGAGTAAGACGGAAAAAAAGAGAAGGTAAAAAAAGAAAGGGGTTAAGGAATTAGGCGGCTGTCCTTGCCTGTCAACTCTCTAAAAAGGGTTTTATAGGTTGAAAGCTCCGGGTCCTCTCCGGCCTGCATACTTGTTACAACCTGAGCGGCTGAGGAAAGATACAAAACATACTTACCGTTTCTGGCTGCCTCTTCCTCGCTCATTCCCGAAGCTCGGCCGGCTTCCATCCACGTTTCCGTTATTCGCTGCTGTATGTCCTGACTTTCGGCCCTGAACTTCCCCAGGCTCATAGTTTCTTTTGAGCTCTGAAGGTTAGCAATGTCGTTATCAATAGCGGTAACCCCCTTACTTATAGGGTCCGTATTAGACTTTTGACTTAGCCCTGGTATGTCGACATTTCCCCCGTCTTCCTGACTCATTAGAACGCCCGTAACAGCCGCGCCAGAAATCAGTAAGAGGCTTAGAAGGACGGTAAAAATATTAACGTCCATAAATTTTATAGAGTCTAAACGCTTTAGCCCTGTGGCCTGTAAGTTCTTTAAAACTTCCACCTGTATCACCTAAGTTATAGTAAGTTACTTAGCGTATAAAAATGTTTGTAAGTTTAAAAGTAAACGCTTAGAGGTCCTGAGAGATAGCCCCCCAGGACCCCCACAGGCTGTAAATACAAAGTATTTACAGTACCGTTATAAAACAAGGAATATTAAGCCTTTGTTAGGCTTAATAATGGCTTCAAATTGAATGAATCGTTCATTATTCAGCTTCGTTTATTGTTTCGTTTTCGGTGTTGGTTGCCCTGTTCGCCTCCGCTACTAACTTTAATATTTTTGTCCTCAGGTTAACGCCTCTTTGAGCGGAATAACTCGGCCCTACTGCGCCACGGAGTATCGTTTTATAGAACACGCCGGCCCCTGTAAATAGGACGGTATCATATACTGGCCGCCCGTCATGTTTTTTCAATAGGAGCCTATCGCGTTTCTTTTGTAACTCTTCCGCCGTGTGTGATTTTGGCATTTCCACTTCTATCCCGAGAGTAAAAACGCCACCGCCTGTCAGTTCGAATACTGCTTTAAGGTCCGCTTCCTGCTCGGTTCCGTAGTCGTCCCCTGTAACAGTTACATTTTTTATATCAGGAGATTCTAATAAGCAAATCTCGCCCCCGAGGGAGTAAGTAAATAGATAATGTTCTTTAGTCTGGTTCTTAACATGTCCGTTCTCTTTTTCTAAGCCGACCTCGATATAAGCCGTTTTAAGGACCCCTGCGAACGGGTGGTAAAACTGTTCAATCTCGTAACCGGGTATTTCTACCGTGCCGAACTTGTTAACATTTATTAGCCAATCTTTTACAAACATTTTATAATTACGCTTGACCCATTCGACCCTTTTATCTATACCCTCTATTGATTCCCGTTCAATATTTACCATTTCGTCGAGGTCAGATTTACCGAACAATACCCTTTTATCATCTTCAGTAAGTGCATTGAAATAATTTAAGTGAGTATCTCCGACTATTAAAAGACCTCTTCCTTTACCTGTTGCCCTTAACCTGCGTATGTCTTTCTTTGTAAGGTTGAATTCCTTAACCAGGGGCCTGATATTATAAGCGCCCATGTTTGAAAACAAAAGTACGTAATCCGTGTTTGTTTTCATCATGTTTACCATGCTCGGCGGAATTCCGGCCAGGTCCTGAAATACTATTTTTAGATGGCCGCCGAAGCTGCGAAGCTCCCTAAACATCCTTTCTATTACTTTACGCATCCGAGGGATTTTTACAAGGTTGGCGCCTTCGTCGATTGTGATAAAGATATGCTTCTTTTCCTGACCCTGCGGCACACATTGAATTTTTGTATTAATTATAGATGTTATGTAAAGTATCATAGCATCCTGGATATTAGGGGCGTCGATCAATTCCGAAAGGTCAACCATAGTATATTTATTTCGAAGTCTTACGACGTTATGATTAATCAGGAAGCCGTAAGGGCCTTTCTTTGTAATCATCGACGTATTATTATAAAGGGCTGCGATAACGGAATTAACCTGGGGCGCTCTGTGTTCTTCGCTCTCAGTCATCCACCTATAAATTAACTTTCGCCAGTCCTCGAAGGTCGGCCAAAAATCCCCGCTTTCCCACTTTTCGAGGTTTATAACGTTCCCGTCGTCGTCTATTACCTTGAAGAGGTTATAAAGCTCAACCACGGAATTATAAGCCCAGTTCCTCTGAGGATCTGAAAAACTGTGACCGATCAAGAGCCCTATAATATCAGGAAGTACGGCGACGTGCTTAGAATAAGCTAACTGATAAGCCGCCGGGTCGTTCTCCATTCGTTCTGAATCAAAGAATATCTGGAATATGTTAGGGTTACTATCTTCCTCTTGACCTGCGGCCCTCTTATGTCCGATCTTGATAAGCTGACCTTTAAGGGCCCTGCATACCCTTATATGGTTCGTGTCTTCGTCGGCCTTAGGCACGATGTGTAAAGCCTCGTCGCCCTCTTCTATCGCCCTCTTATCGTCCTTCAGGAGCTCGGTACTTTTCCCGGTCCCTGATTTTCCGACTACAATAGCGTGCCCTGAAATAAGGCTGCCGTCGTGGAAATTCAAGAAAATAGGGTTATTCGTGTCCTCGTTGAGCCCGAGCCAATGACCTGACCTGGCGAGCCTCGGGTTTTTATTCCTGAGCGGAGAAGTACGGGCGACCATTTCGCCTGTAGTCGTGCTTAAGAGCCTTTCCTTAATAAACGGCGTCGGCATCATCATATTATAAGCGTCGGCCTGTCCGTACTCTATAATTTCGTGTATTACCCTCTTCCCGTCGAGAAGGGAGATAATAAGGCTCATAAGGTCGTCTACGTCTTTTTTAGTCTTTCCTTTAACGGCGACTAATAACGAAAATTCGAACATCCTAAGCGTGCCCTCGAAGACAGCCCGGTTATATTCGTTAATCCCCTCGGCGATGTAATCAATAATTTTATCATGTACGTTTTTAAAGACCCCCTCCTGGTTGGATTCCTGCAAGGCTGCGGCCAGGATATTTTCGCGCCTTGCGTTCTCCAGGGCCTCGCTCTCGTCCTTAGCCGGGAGAGGTATGGCGGTCTGAGTAATCGCTATACAGGCGTTTTCATTTACCGGGATGTCTAAGAGGTCGTCTATAAGCCTTAAGTCCTTTCTCGGCGGTATCCCTTGACGGTTAGGATTTATCGGCGATGGGTCCCCCACGCTTATCATCTGCATATAAACCCCATCTGAATACATGTATTTCCCGCCGAAAAGGGGCCTAAAGACCGTGGGAACTAAGGACCTTATTAAGCTCTTGTCTATATAATCAAAGGTCTTATAAACTCCCTCGGCGCTCTTGAAGGCTTTAAAGACCTTGTATTTATTTTTAACCTTTTTAGGCACTGCTTTTTCTATCATACTGTAACAACCCCAATATTTTTTAAGCTCCGCATCTGCTTAACTATAACTGAGTATTCCCATTGAGAAGTAATTAAGCGGGACTCGATACCGGTATTATTAAGGAAAAGCTCGTATGCCTTCCTGACCCGTTCGACTTTAATCTTAGCGTCTTCGATATCGGTATAGTACCCGGCCCCGATAAAGATAAAGTAAGCCCAATTTACCCGGTTAGTTAAACTTTGTAAAAACTGTTTAGTAAAGAATAAGCCGGCCCTTTCCTGCATACTTATTACCTCGTTAGGAAGCCTGAGCCTTTCCTCGTACTGTTCGGCTATGTCGGAAATGTCCTGGCTCTGAATCGTGTGGTACTTCTGCAAAACTCCCGGCTGAATACTGTATAATAATAATGCCGTTGTTTCGTTGTAATCATCCAGGTCCTGTACGTCCTGAGGATTAACAACCAGGATAAAACCGGCGTTACATTTGTAATTATTATAAGTCGGTAAGGTATCAAAAACGATTACCCCCGTTTCCTCGTCCATATTCCTAACTTTTGTACTTTTCTGTAATTGCTTGTCACTTGTCTTTTTATCGTCGTGTTTGTAAACAAAATCTTTGCGGGTTACCCACCTTAAAAGGAAGTCGGCGACGTTTCCGGCTTTGTAAAATATCGCATCGTCCCGGACCAGGACCCACGCCGTGGCCCCTACAAGACAGGCGGAAATTACATAAATATGTAATAAGTAATTCCCGGTTCCCTGCTCAGAATAAATTTTACTTACCCTGCCCGCGAAATCAAGAATAATATAGGCGGCTCCGGCCGAGATAATAAATTTCTTCCCTCTGTCTTTAGTTCCTGTTAAGTTTGTATAGGCTTTCTTTAGTGTCGCCGGTGGCGCATTTGTCATAAAATCACCTGACCTTTTTAAATACCTTTTTAAAACCCTCTCGCGAAACTTACTATAGTTTTCAGAGTAGAGGGGCTTAATAGTTTAATCCAGATAGGGGCGGTGGCGGCTACTGCACATATACAAAATATAATAAACGTGCAACATCCATAAATTAGCATGTCCGGCCCGAATTTTATTAAGCCGTCCGTTACCGTGAACGCCACCACGTTCGTTAATATCGTAACTATTACAGGCTGAGTAAATACCTGAATAGCTAAGTATTCAAGCCCGAGAATAGCCACCCACCGGGTCCTGCGGACTGCAAAAAGGAGACCGAAGACCCACCAATATTCCGAAACTTCTAAAAAGATTATTGACCTTATCGCCATGTAGATTTTTACGCCCTTAGCAGTGACCCCGAAAAACAAATAGTTTAATAAGTTTTCCGAGGATACCACGACCTGATCCAGGGCGCTTGTGTCTATGTTTCCGGTTACCTTGTTACATATGAAATACATAGTAAGAAGGAGACCGGGCCCGACTGCAAACCAGAGCGCAAGGTTACGGCCTGTTATAATAACCTCTTTAGGTTCGTAATATGTAGCCCTGCCGTGGAAAAAAGCCGTAATTCCGGCGGCTTCCTCGGGACATAATACCTGCCCGATACAAAGCAGGGCCGTAATTAATATTATTATTTTTGAAAGTGCGACAAATAAGGGGATAGAGTCGCTGGACTTTCCCCTTAAGTATTCCTCTGAAGCATAAGGGATAGGTTCTTTTACGCTATCGAATACCCCTATATTTTCCTCTGTTTCATTCTCTCCCGGTTGTACCGGGTTTTCTTTTATCAATCCGTCGCCGATTCCCTGGAGCCACGAATTAAAAGCCCCGGATATCACCCCCTGAAGGACTTTTGTATTATCCTCTTCGGCTGCTCGTGCCGGTCCTATAAAGGAAGTAATAAGCAGAACCAACATTATAAAAATGTAAAGGGGTTTCGTATAATCCCCCCTTACGCAAGGTAGAAAACGAAATCAATTACGATTAAGGCTATTTTCATATAAACAATGATTTTTACAACCTTTACAATGCCAGTTTGTCCGCTCAACTCATCTTTTATGGCCTTCGGGTCCCTCTTTCCATTCAGTATAGAAATTATTACTAAGAGGGTACAGTACATTGCCACGATAACTGCGGCTATGTAAACTAAATAATTTACAACGTTGAGCGCAGTAAGCAACCAATCAAATAATGAAAACTGTTGTAAAGTATCGTACCCATCAGCCGCGTTTGGTTGCACATAAACCCGGCTTCCGTTCGTTGTAACATCGGCTCTGACTATGTTAGTTAATCCCGTCAGGATACCCCCGACGGCCGTATAGACCTTTCTTTTTAACATATGAAACTAAGATTCTTTTTTAACTATTTAAATATTAGCAATGTCAGAATGTTATTATAAACTATTTAAAAATATAATACACTTACTTCCTTAATGACTATGAATAATCATGATTTACGAAAAAAGGAAGTATAAACAAGACTTTTGAACGTTGAAAAAAACAGGAATAACTTAACCGGGATATAATGAAAGGAATGAAAGGCTCTGGATACCGTTTTAAATTTGTGTTAACCACTGTTTTATATATCAGGAATACACTGGAATTTGTCTATTATTATAACTCTCTTAATCATTATATGTATACGTATAAGTATAACCAGGGAGAGTTATAATAATAGACGTTTTTTCCTGTGTCTATCTTATTTAAGTCTATGCTATGAATTTCTTTACATTAAAAACGGGCGGCTTCATTAAAAGAAAATATCTGAATAAAAAAAGTAATATGAGCTTTCTATATATGCTCATATTAGAATACTAATCTTAGTATCTTATATCCAAAATAGATTATTACTAATATCTTTAGTCCAATTATAATATTTTCTCTCTTCGTTGGTTCTCCTGTAAACCTGTGGACCTCTTCGGAAGTTCTAACCGGGACTTCTCCATAAACTGAGTAAGCTTTAATAGTTAGGTCGTTTTTGTCCAGGTCCCCGTCTATCTTGATCTTATCGCCTGTATGATCAAGGCTGCCGTCCCACATTTCAAGGGTTGAGAAGTTAGTATAAGATACGCCGTTATCGTTTTCGTTTCTCTCACCTATTAAGAAGGTACGCTTAACACTCTCATTTTTATAACTTACTTCAATCCTTTGTAATCCCTCTATCCCTTCAGGCAGGCTTATAGTCGTGTAGTTCTCAGCGCCCATGAAGATATCGAGCTTTACCTGGAGCTCTCCCGGAAGGCTCAGGACCTCAGGGCAGGGGACAGGATCAGCCTTAAAGGTCGTTCTCTGCAAGGTCCTGGTGGTCCTATACCTAACCCCGTTATTTTCCTTAAGCTTGCTCTCTGTAAGCTTAACCTCAAGCGTGGCGTATATTAGCCCTTCCTTAACCTCGACGTTCTCCGTTTTACTCAGCTTAGTGGACCCGAAGCCGTAAGACGAAAAGAGAGGCGAATAGATCACGGAAGACTTTATAATATAACTATCGTTGTTTTCTACGTAAGGGACCCCGTTTATATTTACGGAATCCTCGAAGCCCACGACCGCTATGCCACCGCTCAGTAAGCCCCGCTCGGTCCTCTCGACAGTTACCGGGATGTCTGCAGGGTCCTGGCCTGTGTGACCGTCATTATAAAACTTCAATTTAAGAATGTTAAGGACGTTACTAAAAACGTCCTCGGAGTCTGTAACCGTCGGCTGGTGCTCATAGGTATAATTACCGTTGATATATTTTAGAATGTTAATATCAAAGGTTGAGCCCCTTGTTTCCAGGTCCTCTTTCCCGATTATCTCGTTATCATGTATGTATACATTATTCGACGGATCGAGGGCCACGCTATCTAAAAGTATAGCCTTAAGTCCATTATTAATAAGCGTGTTTTCATAAATTTCTATGTCCTGCGTACTTGTCGGCTTATTTCTTCCGTCGTACCCGTGCGAAACTCCCGCGTCCCCGACCTGTATGCCGTTTTCGCCGTGCGCGTAAGTGTTCGTTATTCCGCTATACGAAAACAGAACATTCTTATAAACTTTTACTCTTATGCAATTATCGAGGCGTAGGCAGTCGCTCGTTATTCCGGCTACCTCATTGCCGTAAACTCTCGAATCAATACAGCATGAAAGATAAACGCCCTCATGCTGGCAATTCGAAATAAAGTTATCATACACTCTAACATTATTTGAAAAGGCGACTTTTACCCCGTCGCTGAAACTATCATGTAGTTTCATATTATGAATTTGTATATTGTTTCCAAACTTGTTAGAGTATCCGATAATTCTTATTAAGTGCTCCTGGTCGTGGGCCGTGTCCGCTCTTGAATGATGCCACTCAAAAGGAAAACTTAGGCAGTTACCGTCTATCTCAAAACCGAATATTTCAACATTGTTAACGGGGCCCTTTGTATTAATGACCCCCACGGAATTAGTAAACCAGGGCCTTCCGCCCGGACATTCAACTTTTAATACAGTATTAGGGCCGCCCGTTAGTGTAGTATTCGAATAAATGTAAAGGGGACCCGTAATAATATATTCCCGGTCCTCAAGCTCTACCCGGCCGCCCTGCTCCAGAAGGTCGTTAATATCGTCCTGTTCTCCGGCTGCTGCAACCGGGACCGGGAAGAAGGAGAGAAGAAGAAGGAATATTAAAAATAAGGAAGCTGACCTTTTTAATATCATAAAAGAATAAACAAAGTATATTTATTTAAACGTAACTGGAAAAAAAGAAATGAGTAAGGGTTAATCCCTTACTTCAATTACTGATTTATAACGCTCGTAACCGTCCGCGTTTTTCGTTCTTAGCTCGACGTCATACCACCCGTTTCCTGCATAGGTATGGGTCGCGTTCTGCTCAAAAGAAATTGAACCGTCCCCGAAGTCCCAAAGGAATTTAGAAGGATCGCCGTTACTCATGTCAAGGAAGGAGACCGTTTTATTTTCGACTGAGTAAACATAATAAGCGTTAGGCGGCTCGATCCATGACCCGTTAGGCTCTTCGGGCTCGGGCTCTTCAGGGTCCGGCTCTTCTGGCTGTGTCTCGTTTAGAACGTCCTGCATAGTCGTATAATTGTAACTGCTTAAAATTACTTCGATAGGTTCCCCACTACTCGGGCCTGAGGTTCCGCCGAGTGGTAGCAGGTCGAAACATACCGTATGATTTACGGCCGGGATGTTTTCAGAGTTTGTATAATTCCAATCGAAGATTAAAGTATTATCCGGTAATCTCGCCGAATAATAGACATAATCTGGCATCCATTCTATTGAATAGACTATACAACTCTCGTTTAAAAAAGTGCTATTGTCATAAACTCCCTTACTGAGGTTTTCCGGGTGGTAATCAGTAGAGGCAGGCTGGATACAATAATAAAGGTGTGCGTCGTCTTCGTACCACTGATTAACTTCTATGTCAAGCTCTGAGAAGTCGTTTAAGTAAGTGAATAATCCGAATGTACTATCTCTTTCTAAATTTAGAGTAGGCGAAGCGGTAACCCACGTATATCTTCCGTATCCTGTCGTTCTCGTATTCTCAAATAGGGCCCCCTTGTAAGTTCCCCCTATTTCTCTTAAGAGCATGTGTAAGTTTCCCGAATTATCCACCCAGGCGTTACTTACGTCGGTTTTTTCTGACCAGGAAGCAAAAAGCCAGTTTTCATCTTCCCACGCTAACTGACTATTTGTTATATTCGTGTCGGCGCTTACCGGTATTACTGATAACAGTATCAGTAATACCATTAGAGTTATCTGTTTATATATAGAAAAAATAGTTTCACCTCTTAATACTAATTTTCAGAAAAAACAAGTACCTCTATTAACTTAAAGATTTGGATTATTTAAAAAGCGGTATTGATACGTTTTTATACTTGTCAGCCTTTTATATTATTGGGCGGGCGAAGCTCTTTTAAACCACATCACCTGTTTTTCAGAACTTCGTAGGATACCCCAAAACCCCCACGCCCGCCTATCTGTTCGGCCTAAGGGGCAGGTTTCCTGACCTTTCCCTGCCCCTTACCTGTATTACTGTTTTCTGAACTGTTCGCCTTCCCCGTTCTCAAACTGTTTGAATGTTCCGCAGTAGTCAAAATCTAATAATTTGCCGGTACATGTATCTGATTCTTTCGTGAAAAGAATACAAACATTACAATAAGTACAATACTGTTCTTTCCCCCGCTTATGATTTGTATAATAAGCCTCTGTATCGAAACACTTAGGGCAGAGAGGGTCATAATAAATATTCCAGTACGGCCGCCTTGTTAGAATCTCCCCACAGGACGCGCAACGCCTATTAAATACGTTTCTCATTTTTATACTTTTAATAAAGTCTTCAACCTTTTTATAAGCTCTTTTTGTCCTTTCAGTCATTATTAACCCCCCATTTCCGTAAATCGTTCTTATTCATCTTTGGCGGCGCTCCCCATACCAGGTCCTGATCTTTGAACTTATACTTTTTATTTACTTCCCTGACCTGCTCTGGGGCTCTCTGTTGAGCTATCGGCTTGCGTCCGGTATGTTTACCCTTAGGTCCCCATTCTGCGCCTTCCTCGGGGCTTAGGGGCCTTTCATCCTCATAGACTCCGAGAACTTCCACGCCTGCAAGCTGAGAAAGGAACTTTTCATAATTGCGTATCTCGTCGAGGGCCGGCTTATCCACGGTATGTTCACCGGTCCGGGTCCTATAAGTTAAATAAAACATGTTTAAAAATACGGATAACTTATTATTTAAAACTTCTTAAAAAGAGAAAATAGGAGAGACTGAGGGGATTAGCCCCCCCTCAGGGCAGTGGGTGTTTGAAGTTAGGGGCGTATAGGGCCGCCCCCTATGAAGAGTTTATATGGAGAGTACCGGGGCCTATCCTCCCCGGCTCAAGATGTTGGTTTACTGGTTTACGCTGTGCTTCGCGTCTACGAAAGACCCGTACTAAAATATGAGAGAGGTCTATATATAATTAACTGGCTTAGTAAATCGGATCAGTAAAAAGCGGGGCTCTCTCCTTAGTCGTTATCTCCAGGACCTCTACGCCCTTAAAAGCTTCCTGCACAAGCTCAACCAGGGCGGCCTGTAAGTCTGGATAATAGCCCCTGATGTTTTCCGGGGTTGCTATCGTGTTAAGGGCCTGCTCAAAGCTCTTATTTTCTGAATACCAGGGCCCGCCCTCAGGTCTATAAGCTATATCTGTTACCTGTCTTATTGTTATCATAAGTCACCCTCTTTATATATAATGTCCTCTGACTGCGTTTACTATCCAGGTGAATAGTTCCGGGTCCTTTTCATATAATGCAAGAGGATCTTTATAAAGATATTGTAACGCCATACTCGTTACTTCCGTGCTTCCGTCGCTGTACTGTTTCCCGATATAGGCGTTAAAGAACTTGTCTTTTTTTGTTAGCTCGTTGTCCCGGTAGTTTCCGCCGTAGATGTCCTTAAGCTTCTCGACGGCCTCGCCTGCTGTACGGTCCTCTAAATGCTTCTTCGCGCTGTATTGCATGAACTCGTTATTAAATTCAAAATTGTGCCCTAACTCATGTATAAGGACGTCCACGGCGTCTTCGTCGGCTATCCAGACCATGTTAGCGCCTCGGGAAGTGTACGCCCGGCCCCCGGCCCCTAACTCGCTTATTTCAATCGAGGGTAAAGACTCCCTGAGCTCCTTAGTCATTACTTTATTAAAAAAGTCCAGGGCCTCTTCAGCCTGAGCCTTCCGGGTAGCTTCCAGGGCCGTTCCTCTTATCCCTTTATCCATTTTTATAAACTGTGCGGTCGGGGTCCCTTCGTTGATGTAAAGAAGGTTATGTATTTCCTCTCTGATTGAGCGCCAGTTTTCAGTCTGAGCCTTCGTTAGGGCCTCTATCTCCTTGTTATATCCGCTTATCTTATCCCTAAGTGTATCGAGTTCTTTATCAAGTCTTTCGAACTCTTCCTGGGTAATCTTCCCCTCTAAGGCGTCGTCGAATAACTTTTCATACTTTATATTAAGGTCTTCCTTAAGCTCATACTGAGCGTTCCGCAGGGCCAGGCGCTTCTCTATAATTTCCTGTCCTCTCGCGCTTACCCTGGCCTGAGCCTCGGGAATCTGCTTAATTATGTCGTCGGCCTTACTCTGCACGGTGGGCGGGACCCGGTTAAAGAAGTTCTTTAAATTGTCCCTCTTCTGTTTTAATAAAGCCTGCTTCGCTATCTTTTCCTGTAGCTTAATCTTTTCCTTTAAGAGTAAGTCCTTTTTGTCAGCTAAGGCGGTCCACTTCTTGTCGAGCGCCCCGTACTCTTTATCTTTGTCCTTCCAGAGAGCCCACCGGGCCTTATCCTCAGGATGATAACCTATTTCTTCGAGCTCGGCGTTAACCCTTTCTAATTCCTTTACTATGTCGGCCTTCTCGGCGTCCAGGTCTATAAGTTCCTTTTCGATGTCCTTAACCCTCTGCTCGCTCTTTGTAAGCTTCTTAGGTTTTACTACTTTCTTAACTGTTTTAGTAACCGGCGAAGTATCGACCGTGGCCCGCATCTTAAAAAGGCGCTGCTCTATGTCTTCCTGAAGAATGAATTTATCTATTGCGTAGTCGTCCTTATACTTGTCCATGTTTTTAAAGTTCAGGTCCACCAGGTCCTGAGGGATAACGTTAACTTCGAGGTCGTCCTGCCCTATAAGCTGCGTAAAGTCCCTGTTTTCAAATACTAAGGACTCGTCTATTTCTTCCGTTATCGTTACCGGGAGCATACCGGACCGGCAGTGGAAATGAAGGGGCGGCCTGTATCGTTCGGCTTCCGGCGAGTCTGTATAAAAAATAGTCCCGTTTAGCATCCTGCACTGCCAGGATGTCTTATTATCAATAAGGGCCGAAAAACGCCACGCCCTTACCTTATTCCTTTTATAACGCTGTAAGGCGGTTCCGTTAGCTACCTCGGCCGAGAAGGTCCTGGCGAACCGCTTAGACTTGTATTTTTCACCGCCCCAAATGTCCCTTATCCTTAATTCTAACTGATCCGGGTGGAGCTCATAAATACCCTCGTCCCTAAGCTCTGCAAGGATTGACGCCACGACCTCTGCGGAGAGCTCCGTGGACTTCTTAACCATCTCTTCAGTCAAGGGCAGGACCTGAGCCGCCGCGCCGATCCGGCCCGGAGTCGCGGGCGTAAAGGGGACCTCATAGGACGCCTGGACCTTACCGGTTAATTCAATGTCGGTAAAGTCGGCCGCAAATAAGACCAGATCATTTAGGATGTTATCAATTTCAATCTTAAAGCCTGCTGACCTGAACTGGACCTTAACCTTATTCGGTATGACTGAAGCCGGGACCCCGAGAAGACCTTTTTTTATAGTCCTGTCAAAAAGGGAAATATACCGGCTTTCTATCTTCCGTATTTCCGGCGTATAAAGAAGTTCGACCATGTAAAACCCTTAAGTAATCATTCCATAACTTTTTAGCGTGTTTGTTAAGCTTCCGGCGTCCCCTGCATCTAACCAATCCGGGATATTATCGGCATCGCTATCGAGTAAAAGGTTATTGCAGAAATAACGGCCGTAGAAGACCTGGCCGTTACCAGGGCTTAGACTAACTGAGCTTATCGAGTTATCGGACTCAACCACGAAACTTAGGGCCTTAGGCTTATGTGTTAAATAAAAGAAGTCTATAAACCCGCTCGGCTGATATGTTTTAAGGGAAGCCACTAACCCTGTAGGGTCGACGTATTGGCCATTTGCTAAGGCGGTTACTTCCGCAGGTAATAAACATCTGTGATAAATTTCAATCCTTGATATAACACCATTAAAAAAAGTGTCTCCTGTCTTCCTTCCTATATACCAGCCGGCTGCATACGCATAAAACGTGGTCGCTTCTACTCCTGTTAATTCTGCGACCTGGACGCCGTTATAATAAATCAATAGCGTTTGCCCGTCATAAGTCGCCGTTACAGTTATGAAAGTATCGAGAGGCACGACCGGCCCGCCTCGGGATATTTCGACGTCCTCGTTTATGTATACCTCACAATAAACCGCCCCTGAGTTCTCAAGCCTTATCGAAAAGCCATCATTACTTCGGCTCAGTATCCCGGCGTATAAAGTCGGGTACTCATTTATTTTAAATGTTGCCGAAAAAGTAATAACCGGCTCAGCATACCCTAACGACGCCGAGTTAGGTATAAGCCCGTAACTCGTCGCCCCGTCGAAAAGCATGCCGCCGTAAGGGTTACCGTTTTCATCCTCGGTTAATGTAACGTCTGATAGTGACCCGTCGTTACTGAAGGCTGAGGCGTCCAGTAATACGTCATTCCTCGGAGAATCGGCGAAGGCTAACCACGAATTAGTTAAATTTTGTAAGCCTGTGTTGTCGTCTGTGTCGTTAGTAAATGTTTTAGTTCCTGCTGTAAGCAATGAGCGCCCCACAAGGAATTCGTTATATAAAGGGAGCTTTAGCGCGTTACCTGTATTAAGTATTAAAAAGGACTTACTCTTAAGGTCAATTTTTAAAAGGTCCCCCTGAGGCTCTAACCGCTCAAGGACCCCGGAAGGAGAATTTAAAATCATGCGCCCACCTCATGCTATTTTAGTTACTATTAGGCTGTAGGTCGTAGCGTTCGAGCCATCCTTATTGTTTGCGGTAATGATCAGGTATTCAGGGACCACGCTTAATGTGAGCACGGCCACCAGGGTCGTTGTTGCGTTGAGCTCTAAAGTTTGAATAGGGGCATCTATAACCCCGTCGGGCGAAGAGCTAACGGTTACTTCTAAATCTGTACTTGCCCCCTCGTTTATAGCGTATATAATCGCCTGAGTAAGTGTATTTTCCATAGCTAATGCCACGGGGCTGTTCTGAGTTCCGGCCGGGACCGCTGCCCCGTCTATCAATGTACTTGAATTTCGGCTCATAGTCTAACCTCTTAACTCGGTATCTGCGTTCCTATCGTGTTTCTTATCTCGCCTTGAATCCAGGCTGAGCTCGGAGTTTTCCGGGTCCTGTATTCAAGTATCAACAACTCTTTTAATTTTGTGTAACCTGCGTTTTTATTCCAGGTAACACTTACCTGTAAAGCATCCCGGCGGTTTTCGCTCGGCTGCATTACGTAGGCAGTAACATTGTAAATAAAAGAATCTGCGGTTTTAGGGTCGTAAGGCGTTACCACGATTGTATCTTTTATAATCAGTTCTTCGTTACTCTCTCCCTTCTTGATTGTCTTTACGTACTTGTCCGGGTCACCGGTAAAGATTACTGCCGGAATATCGGCCGCCTGCATACCGGTCTCTATTAGCTTCCTGCGGGCTATCTTCTCAGCTTCCCCCCTGAAATAGTCTATAGCTTCCTCTTTTGTCAGGATAAGGGCCCTCATAAGGTCGTCCATAGTGTCCCCGACCGGGAGAACTGAAAAAGCCTTAGTCGGGTTGCTTCCATCTGCGTAACTGTTTTTTGTGTCGGTCAAAATAAAAACTATCTCGCCCGCTTCGGTTACGTCGTATCGTTTTTCTGAAGTAATAATATTTAGTTCTGTCATACTTACGCCTTCCGTGGGTTAAGAAGCTCATCAAAAACTTTTTTACAGTCTTCAAGGCTCTGCCCCTTAACCATAATATAAATCTCGCTTCCGCCGTCCATTTGCGTTGAGTGCTTCTTATATTCAATACAAGGTAATTCTTGGTTTTCTGTCATGTTCTGACCTCTTGAGTTTTCCTTTTTGTGTTCGCTTCCTGGAGGTTTAGAGCTGTCATATTGTCCGTTTTGTGTCAGTGTTTATATACTCTTAGGCTTCTTCTTCAGTTGTTACAAAGTAAAAGCCCGCCCATTCTCTGTATTCTTCGCGCTCGATAACGCCGGTATTATACATTTCCTGTACTTCCGTGGCTGTTAGTTTTATCCTGCTGAGCTCATCGAATTGAACTAATACGGAATCTTCGGGCTTATTCATTTTTAGAAGCCTACGGTTTACAAACTCCTGAGCTATATTTTTTACAACTGACTGCAACCCCTCAAGGACCACCAGGCGGTCCTCTTCAACCAGGTAACCGCTCGCGTATGTCGTCCCGGAAGCCCGGCCCATAGTTAAGGGGCTCTGAAATAGCCCTAACTGTATCTCAGTTTCTAAGGACTCTTTAAAACCCATTACGTCCAGGCTTCCCTTTGCATCAATCGGGTTTATCTTGAGACCGACGGCGCTTATATCTTCGTTCTCTGAAAGGTTCTTATTGTCTTCCAGCCACTCGTCGTGGTATTTCGCCGCGTCTTCGGGAGTTATTACGCCGTCCTCGGCCATTTTCTGCAACATAACGTGGTCATAGTGATAACGGCCCATCCCGTAGCGTTTTACAAAAGTAACATACCCCTTATTGATATTTAGCAGGTTTCTTATAGGGAGCTCTAAAGGGTCAATAAGAGAAGCCCCGTAAAGCCCGTATGTTTCCCGCTTCTTAACATCTTCTTGCACATAATCCCAGGAGTTGTAACGGCCTATTATAAGCTCGTCTAACGGGTACTCTTTCTGCCCTGTCAAACCCTCATTAGTATAAACCGCCTCGTCTGGCGGCTGCATAATTTCTTTAGGTTTAGCCTTAGGCTTAACGCCTTCCGGCAGTATCGTAGTCTGAGACATCAGGGAAGGGTAAAAATAAAAGTTCTCGGGTTCTCCGTTAGGTCTTCCTATAATCGTGCCGTCCCTGCATAAAAGGCGGGCTATCGTACTTATTTGTTCAATAAGGTTAGTTTTCTGCATCCATCTGTTAAAATCTTTAAGCATAGTCGGCCGGGCGTCAAAATCTAAACCCTTCGGCAGCATCATCCCGAGTTTATTTAAGGGGACTGAAACGTAAGGGCTCGCGCTCGTTAACTGCTGATAATATCTAAACCTGTTGTTAGTATCAAAATTACTTATCCCGCCTATGCTTGTGGTTACGTCGTCTTTTTTAGTTACATTTAAGGACGCCCCGAGCTTGTAACGTTTCGTAGTACCCTGGGCGGCCTGAGCGGTGGGTTTAGTATTCATCGTTTTTTACCTCTGTAATCCTATTTAGTTACTAAATCAAATAAGTTTACTTCTAGGTTAATTTATATAGGTAACAAAATAATATAATATCTGTCAAAAAAACGGCCTGAACCAAAGGAAAATAGCAGGAATAAGGAGTTTTTTAAAATGACAGTGGTAGAAGATAAAGAAAGTGGTAACAATACATTAGAAGGATTACTTAAAAGAAGAATCGCAGAGTGTGAAAGCCTGAAGGCTGAGAAGGTCGCCCTGGTCTCGTCCTTGAATGATCAGGTTAAGGACCTTGATAAGGTCCTCGAAGAATTAAATGGCCTGCTTAAAGAGTATTACAGGGCCGAGGGAGAGGACCCGGACCTTAAGGCGGCTTACCTGAATGATAGGATAAATTAAGCCCGAAAGGCTCAATATCCTTACTCTTTTTTTAAACCTTCTTAGTCCTTTTTCTTGACATTGCGGAATAGTTAAACCCTCTTTTCATCTTCTTAACCTCTGCAAGGACCATAACAGCGTAGCTTAAATTGTCCACCTGGTCGTCCTTCGCCCCGAGAGGGAAGGTTAAGAGCTCGTCGATAAACTCCGGGCCCCAGGTTTTCTGAGCGGCCGATATGATCCAGACCCGCCCCGCCGCCATCCGGGCTGCTGCGGGAATAGCTCGCGTTACCTTGTCCTGAGTACCCGGCTTAAGCTCCTTGACCGGTAAGCCTTCGTCTTCAAGGAACTGATACAGGGTATAGCCTACGCCGACTTTTTCGACGAACTGAGCAACGGGCCGCCACCGGTTAAACTGAGCCCTGAAGAGCTTTATCTGGTCCGGGCCTGTTAGTCTTAGCCTTAAGACATCTAAAAGTATAAGGTCCGCGTCCTGAGTAATCGCCCAGGTACATAGTACGAAAAAGTCGGCTGTTGTCTTTTTTGAGGCTGCCGGGTCGCAGGTCTGAAATATAGTACAGTCCTCGACTAAAACAAGCTTCTCGCCGAGCTCAAAGACCCCGCCCGAGTAATTACAATACTGGATATACTCACTTTTGAAAATTGCGTTTTCGTCGTCTACCGGGTTCTGTTGATAAAGAGCGGCGAACCAATACGGGCCTATACTTTCCTTAATCTCTTCAAGGGCCGCCCGGTCGAATCGGTCGATAAATAAAGGGTCTCCGGGCTGCCGGCCTAAAAGGTCCCCCTCAACTGCAAGAGCGGGAAGGCTTAGGACGGTCCACTTATCTGCTTCCTTCGCAAGTATCTGCCCGCTCAGGTCCTCTT
>Ga0172381_10000554_pt1 | contig 45036 bp, 54 predicted proteins | sample Leawel6488metaG_FD_119754 | JGI IMG/M metagenome (GOLD analysis project Ga0172381, IMG submission 119754) | Leachate microbial communities from a municipal landfill in Southern Ontario, Canada - Leachate well 64-88 metaG | ecosystem: Engineered > Solid waste > Landfill > Unclassified | place... | reverse complement strand
TTGGTGAGGGCTGCGAAAAATTGTGCTGCGGCATTCACGGTAATTCATAAAAATGGATTTGTTATTGGTGATGTTAATGAGGATAAATTAATAGACGCTATTTCTAAATTAGAAAAACAAATTGGAAGAGAAATAAATTATACCTTAATGACTAATGAAGAATTCTTAAAGAAGAAACAAGAAAAAAATTCTTTTCTTGTTAATATTTTTAATAAAAAAATAATTAAACTTATATGAAGGAATTTTTAAAAGATTATCAGCAAAAAGGTTTTATTAAAAATGAAGACATTGGTTTTGATCAAGTAGAGAGACAATTAAATCGTTCACGTAAGGAGGTGAAAGTGGCTGAAGCTAATTTAGTAATAGACAGCATAGTAGCTTATAGTTGTGCTTATCAGGCAATGTTGCATGCTGGCAGGGGATTGATGTTTTCTTATGGATATCGTCCTTGTGATGGCGAACAACACAAAACAGTTGTTCTATTTTGTGAAAATATTTTGGGAAAGGATTTTGCTGAATTAGTAAGAAAATTTGATAGGATGCGTAAAAAGCGTAATCAATTTACTTATGATGAGCCGGATATTTTAGTTTCTGATACTGAAGCAAAAAATGCTTTAGAAAGTGCTTTGGAGTTTGTTAAAAAAATATCAGGATTTATTGAGGAAAAAAATCCGCAAAAGAAATTAATGTGAAATATTGATTTTTAAACGGTCCGCCTCATCGGCGGACCGTTTTGTCTTTTACTAAGGTAAATGTTAAAATTTTATTATGACTAAAATAATTGCACATCGGGGGGCGTCGGGATATGCTCCGGAAAATACTTTAGAAGCTTTTGAAAAGGCCATTGTTTTAGGTGCTGATATGATTGAGTTTGATGTCATTCAAACCAAAGATAAAGAATTGATTGTTGTGCATGGTGATAAAATCAATGGCCAGAAAATTGCGGATTTTAATTTTAGTGAAATTAAGGCCATTAATCCCACTATTCCAAAACTTATAGAAGTTTTGGAAATTTTTAAAAATAGGATAGAAATGGATATTGAATTGCAGGAAGGGGGGTATGAAGGAGAACTTTGTGGAATTATTTTGCAATATTTAAATTTTGATCAATTTATTATTACTTCTTTTTGGGCGGATAGTTTGAAAATCATTAAAGAAAAATTTCCGCAGATAAAAATCGGTTATTTGATTGGTTATAAAAAAATGCTGGGGCCAAAAACCTTATTAAAGGGTTTGTTTCCCTTTGGGAGATTGAGAAAATCTAAAGCAGATTTTTTGGTGGCTCATAGGCGACTTCTTTATTTTGGTATATTACAGCGAGCTAAAATGCATAAAACCCCGATAATTGTTTGGGGAGTGAATAAAAAGAGATTAATTCATAAGCTTTTGAATAGAAATATCGTTGGAATTATTACGGACATCGTCTCGCCGAATCCGCCAATTGGCGGAGTAGGCGGATTATGTTGACCCAATCAAGAAATAGAGTAATTTTGAACGGCTCAACCGCCTTAGGCGCCTGAGTCGTTGCCGTTTGAAAAAAGATAAAAATGGGGGTAAAATTAAGGGGATAAATAGGATAATTTTAATAAAAATTATGAAAATTAAAGATATCCCAAAAATTGATAGGCCACGAGAAAAATTAATTGTGAAGGGCTCTCAAAATTTGAAAGACGAAGAACTTTTAGCCGTTTTATTGGGTACTGGTATAAAAGGGAAAAATGTTATAGAAGTAGCTAAACAAATTTTACAAAAATACCCAAAAAGAAAATTATTGAAAATGCAGTATGCAGATTTAGCTAAAATAAAAGGTATTGGTCCAGCTAAAGCATGTATAATCTTAGCCTCTTTGGAATTAACAAAAAGAGCTTTGGATGTTCAAGAAGAAACTTTACCAAAAATAGAATCAGCACAAGATGTTTTAGCTCAGGCAGTTTATTTGCGTGATAAAACCAGAGAGCATTTTATGGTAATTTATTTAAATGCCAGAAATGAAATGATTTTTAAAAAACCAATGTTTATTGGTACTTTGAATGCTAGTTTAGTTCATCCAAGAGAAATATTTCAAGAAGCTTTAAGGCAAAATTCTGCGTCAGTGATTTTAGTTCATAATCATCCATCGGGGGATTGTGAGCCGTCAGAAGAAGATTTGTTAATTACTAAAAGAATCGTTGATGCAGGTAAAACCATGGGTATTGATGTTTTAGACCATGTTATTATTACTAGGGGTAAAATCTACAGTTTTAAGGATAATAACTTGATCTAAGCTATCTATTGACAAACGGTTTACATGTACGCTATAATGTACATGTAAAGGTTAGAATAATATAATCAAAAAATATGAACCCAAAAACAACCGTATCTATTTCTGAGGCGAGAAAAAGAATATTTGATATCGCTGAAGAAGTACAAAAACCAAATAATCATTATACTTTCACTGAAAATGGTAGGCCCAAGGTGGTTTTGATGTCTGCTGAAGAGTTTGACTCATGGAGAGAAACTATGGAGGTTACACGAGAATTTCCTAATTTAGATAAAGATATAAAAGAGGCGAGAAAAGATTATAAAAGTGGAAATTATATAACCCTTGATGAGTTATTAAAAAAAGAAGGCTATATTTTGGCGGACAAGGGTAAAGAAAAATATGGTGTACAAAATCGTATTACCAAAAAAAGTTCAAAAAGACCTCACTGAGATAGATATTCGTTATAAACAGAGGATTCAATTAGCATTAGCAAGTTTAGCTAATGACCCATTTTTAGGTAAAAAATTAGAAGGTCAGCGTAAGGAACAAAGGTCATACGAAGTTTGGCCGTATAGAATAGTTTACGAAATTCATAAAAAAGAGTTAGTCGTTTTAATTATTCGTATTGGCCATCGGCAAGGGGTCTATACGTAAAAATAAGGTAATTTTCAACGGTCCGCCCTGGGCGGACCGTTGCTGTTATTGTAAAAACTTAGAGATGGAGGTAAAATTAGTATAATATTATGGTAAACAAAGAATCAAATTTAAATACGACTAAAGAGCAAGAGCGTTCGGAATTGCATCGCGCTATTTGGCAGATTGCAAATGATTTGCGCGGGAGTGTGGATGGCTGGGATTTTAAGCAATATGTACTGGGGATACTTTTTTATAGATTTATTAGTGAAAATCTAACCAATTACATCAATGCTGATGAACGTCGTGCTGATAAAAAAGATTTTGACTATACTACGCTTTCCAATAAAGAAGCAGAGTTTGGGCGAGCTGATACTGTCAAAGAAAAAGGATTTTATATTTTGCCGAGTGAGCTTTTTGTAAATGTTCGCAAGAATGCCCGCAATGACGCCAATCTGAATGAAACACTTACTAATGTTTTTCGTAACATTGAAAATTCAGCAAAGGGTGCGAATAGTGAAGACGATATCAAAGGTTTGTTCGATGATCTTGATGTGAACTCTAATAAACTGGGTGGCACGGTAGAAAAACGAAATCAGAAACTTGCTAAACTTTTTGAATCTATCGGCGACCTTCGTTTGGGTAACTACTCTGACAACACTATTGACGCCTTCGGTGACGCCTATGAATTTTTAATGACCATGTACGCTTCAAACGCTGGCAAGTCCGGGGGCGAGTTTTATACCCCTCAGGAAGTCAGTGAACTTTTAGCGGAAATAACAACAGTTGGGAAAAAGGAAGTTAATAAAGTTTATGATCCAGCCTGCGGTTCTGGTTCGTTACTCCTTAAATTTGCAAAAGTTCTTGGCAAAGAAAATGTGCGTCTTGGTTTTTTTGGACAAGAAATTAATCTAACGACTTATAATCTTTGCCGTATCAACATGTTCTTGCACGATATCAACTATAATCATTTTGATATTGCTCACGGCGATACGCTTATAGATCCGAAACACTGGGATGATGAACCTTTTGATGCCATCGTTTCTAATCCACCGTATTCGATTCATTGGGATGGTGATGCGAATCCACTTCTCATCAATGATCCACGCTTTGCGCCAGCAGGAGTATTAGCGCCAAAGAGTAAAGCTGATCTTGCATTTACAATGCACATGCTCAGTTGGCTTTCAACCAGCGGAACGGCGGCAATCGTTGAATTTCCCGGCGTTCTTTATCGTGGTGGTGCAGAGGGTAAAATAAGAAAATATTTAGTAGATAACAATTATGTTGATGCAGTGATACAGCTTCCGCCTGATCTTTTTTTTGGCACTACTATCGCTACTTGTATCATCATACTCAAAAAGAGTAAGAGAGATAATAAAATACTTTTCATAGATGCCTCTGCTGAGTTTGTTCGTGGTGGCAACAAAAACAAATTAAGCGAAACAAATCGCAAAAAGATTTTGGACGCTTTTACTAATCGTAGAGATGCGGAGTATTTTGCTAAGCTTGTTGATAATAAAACCATTGTCGGGAACGACTATAATATTGCCGTTTCAAGCTATGTAGTGGCAGAAGATATGCGCGAGGTGGTTGATATAAAAGAGCTCAACATAAAAATTACCAAGATTGTTGCAAGACAAAATGAACTTCGCACGGCGATTGATGATATTGTTAAGGATATCGAAGGAACTAAATAAATAACATGAGCGTATCAACTAAATTCCAAAATTTTTGTTCAAATATCCGCATCACCTCAAGTGTTGCTGGTGATATTTCGTATCGCTACAAAAGAATCACAAAACAGTTGAATAAAGATTTTTGGAATACAGAATCTGATACGGCTCACAGTTTGTACGTAGGATCTTATGGTAGAGATACTGATATCCATGTTAGTGATATAGATGTTTTATTCCAACTTCCTTATTCTGTCTACGAAAGAATAGACGGACATTCTGGTAATGGACAATCCGCCTTACTTGCTGAGGTTAGAGACTCTTTGAAAAATACCTACGGAACAACACATATCAGCAGTGATGGTCAAATAGTTGCAATTAAATTTGATGACGGAGTAAATTTTGAAATCGTTCCTTGTTTTGTGAATAAAGATGAAAGTTACACATACCCGGATTCAAATAATGGTGGTAGCTGGAAAACAACAAACCCAAAACCAGAAATTGAAGAAATACGAAAAACAAACGACATCCTTAATGGGAATCTTAAAAATTTATGCAGAATGGCAAGAGCCTGGAAGGACAAGTGGGAAGTTCCTATGGGTGGTTTACTAATTGATACACTTGCGTATCAGTTTCTAAAATCATGGTTTCATAGGAATGATTCATATCTTTACTATGACTGGATGACCAGAGATTTTTTTGAATATTTAAAAAATCAAGATGCAAACAAAACATATTGGCTGGCTGTCGGTAGCGGTCAGTATGTTTATAAAAAAGGAGATTTTCAATATAAAGCCCTGCGTGGTTTTAATATTGCGAATGAGGCAATAGATTATGAAGTGAGAGAAATGCTTTCCTCGGCTAATGGAAAGTGGCAAGAAATTTATGGATCCAAATTTTAAATATATGAACAAGGAAAATCTTTCGATCATCAGGCAGTCATTTGCAAGCACTGTTTTTACTCATAAAGTGCAAGAAATTGCCGCAGAACATCAGGAGAAAAATGTATTTTTTATTAAAATAATCAACATTGTTTTAGTTTCTATTGTTTTAATTTTATTAATTATACAGGCGGCTAAACCAGAAATTCTATTATTTTCATATATAAGCGTTGGGATTACTGTTGCTGAGGTGATTTTTCTTATTATTCAACTCACGTTCAGTTTTGAACAACGAGTAGTCATGCACAAAAACTCGGCACTTAAGTATATGGGACTCAGGGATGCATACCGCTCGCTTATTGCAGATGTTATGAGTGAGTCAGTTTCTACTGACCAGATTATTGCCCGAAGAGATTTACTGCAAAGAGAATACCAGGTTATTAGTGACCTTGCTCCACAAACTGGACCCAAGGAATATACAGAAGCACAAAAAAGATTAAATAAACGAGGAGTAACTCAAGGAGAAGAATTTACTTGGTCTGACGAAGAAATAGATTGGTTTTTACCCGAAAGTTTAAGAGTACAAAAATAATATGACAACCTACCAATCAAAAATCGAAAAACTGATCGCCGAACTCTGCCCGAATGGGGTGGGGTTTAAGGGGTTGGGGGAACTAGAGGATAGTGGCTTGATTAAATTGGGTCGTGGAAATGTTATATCAAAAAAAGATATTCTTGAAACGCCAGGAGATTATCCTGTATATTCATCATCCGCTGCGGGGAGTGGTGAAATTGGGCGTTATGGTAAATATATGTTTGATGATGAGCGTATAACATGGTCAATTGATGGTGGCGGTAGATTGTTTTACCGCCCAATCGGCAAGTATTCGGTTACTAATGTATCCGGTTGGTTAAAAAATCTTGACGAGAATAGAATCAATACAAAATATCTATATTTTGTGCTTACCGATGAATGGATGAAGAAAATATTTGACTATACCCATAAGGCTCACCCGTCAGTTATACGTAATGAATACAAAATTCCTCTTCCACCACTTGCAATTCAAGAAGAAATTGTCAAAATTCTTAATAGTTTTACAGAGCTAGAAGCAGAGCTAGAAGCAGAGCTAGAAGCAAGAAAAAAACAATACAAGTATTATAGAGATGATCTATTGGATATTAGTGAAGATGTAGAAAAATTACCATTAGAAAAAATTTTTAATTTTAAAAATGGTTATACTCCCTCAAAAGCAAAATCTGAATATTGGGGAAATGGAGATACTCCTTGGTTTAGGATGGAAGATATAAGAGAGAATGGTAGAATTCTTAATAAATCAATGCAACTTGTAAATAAATCCGGAATAAAAGGTAAAGGTGTATTTCCTGCAAATTCAATTATTATAGCGACATCAGCAACAATCGGAGAACATGCTTTGGTTACTATACCTCATCTAACAAATCAGAGATTTGTGTCTCTATCAATAAAAGATGAATTTAAACAAAAATTGAACATTAAATTTCTTTTTTATTATTTTTATCTTTTAGATGAATGGTGTTTAAAAAACACAACCAAATCAAGTTTTGCATCAGTAGATATGATTGGTTTTAGAAAATTTTCTATCCCAATTCTACCACTTGTCGAACAAGAACGAATCGTTTTAATTTTAGATAAATTTGATGCACTTGTGAGTGATATTTCAATTGGTTTACCAGCCGAACTTTCGGCGCGCCGATCGCAATATGAATATTACCGAGAGAAACTTTTAAGTTTCAAAGAGTTTTAAAAATAATATGGATATTTTTAATTCAATTGAGGATTTGGCGAGAGCCGTAAAAAACAAACTTGATCCTGGTTTGATTGATAGGGTGAAAAGCGTTGTTGGTAAAGACGAAAATAAAATAATAGCGTTGTACGCCTTTAATTCTACAGGAAAGACTAGATTATCATATGAGTTTGAGAAATTAAACGAAGAGGATGGTGATCCAAAACACAAAGTCCTTTGTTACAATGTTTTTTTAGAGGATTTATTTAAATGGGATAACGAAAACTATATTCTTAATTTTGATAAAAATTCATGGATTATTAAATTAGTTATAGATCAGGGACTAGAAAATAATATTGTAAGTAATTTTAAAGATATCACTAATTCTAAAATAGAGCCACTTTTTGATTTTGTTAAGGGAGAAGTTTCTTTTAGCATAGCTTCTGGTGATGAGCAGAATGAATCTATTATAAAAATATCTAGGGGCGAAGAAAGTGTTTTTATCTGGTCTATTTTTTACACTGTCTTAGAAACAGTAATTGATATTTTAAATACTGATGAGTTTATGAGAGACACTTTAGAATTTAATAATTTACAATATGTCGTTGTAGATGACCCAGTATCTTCTGTTGATGATACTAAAATTATATCAATAGCCATAAAATTAATTCGTAGTATCAGGTCTTGTAGAAATAAGAATGTTAGGTTTTTAATAACAACGCACCATGCTTTATTTTATAATGTTATTTTAAATTCCTTTAAACGGGAGAAAGGACATAAGCTTGAATCATATAGTTTCACTAAGGATGGTGGAGTATTAAAGTTTAAGAAACAAGGAGATTCTCCTTTTGGATATCATTTACTCTTAAAAGAGGATATAAGGAATGCTATATTAAGCAATAGTATTGAAAGGTATCATTTTAATCTTTTTAGAAATCTTTTAGAAAAAACATCAAATTTTTTAGGTCTAAAAAAATGGAGTGATTGCATTTCGGGGGGTAATAAAGATCAATTTATAAGACTTTTAAATTTATATAGTCATAGTAGACTTTCAGATTTAGAATCTAGAGAATTGTCTTGTGAAGATAAGGATATCTTTAAACAGACATTCGATATATTTATTAAAGAATATTTTCATGAAATCAATAAATAATAAATACAACTTAGTTGCTGAAAATCCGCAAAGTACTGTGGTTGCTGAATACTATAAACCCGCAGAGATGGTGCGGGATGGTTCTTCTTATCAAAGCGAGGCGGATTTAGAGCGGGCTTTTATCAAACAACTTGAGACGCAGGCGTATGAATATCTGCCTATCATTTCTGAAGTTGATTTAGTATTGAATTTACGCAAACAACTAGAGAAACTCAATGATTTTACTTTTACCAATAGCGAATGGGAACGGTTTTTTGTCGGTGAACTTGCTAACCCAAATCAAAGCATTGCCGAAAAGACCGCCACTATTCAAGAAGATCATATCAAAAATTTAACCCGCGAAGATGGCACGACTAAAAATGTCTACCTCATAAAAAAGGACAATATTCACGACAATAGTTTGCAGCTGATTAATCAATACACAACGGAAGATGGTCAGCGCGCTAATCGTTATGATGTAACAGTGCTGGTAAACGGGTTGCCTTTGGTGCATATTGAGCTCAAGCGTCGCGGCGTGGCCATTGCTGAGGCGTTCAATCAAATCAATCGTTATAGCCGGGAAAGTTTTTGGGCATCAAGTGGACTTTTTGAATATGTGCAGTTGTTTATTATTTCTAATGGCACTTATACCAAGTATTATAGCAACACCGTTCGTTCGGAGCATATTAAAGAAGCTGGCGAAGGTATGGTGAAGAAAGGTAAGCGCTCCAGCAATAGTTTTGAGTTTACTAGTTGGTGGGCGGATGCTACTAACCGACCGATTACGGATTTAATGGATTTTGCCAAGACGTTTTTTGCTAAGCATGTACTTTTGAATATCTTGACTAAATATTGTGTGTTTACGACTGAACATCAACTTTTAGTAATGCGACCGTATCAGATAGTAGCCACAGAGAGAATATTAAATCGTATAGAAGTGAGTACAAATTACAAAAAGCTCGGTACGATAGAGGCTGGAGGATATATTTGGCATACTACCGGATCAGGAAAAACCTTAACTAGTTTTAAGACAGCACAATTAGTAAGTAAATTGCCGTATGTGGATCAGGTGGTGTTTGTTGTTGACCGTAAGGACTTGGACTATCAGACAATGCGGGAATATGACAAATTTGAGAAAGGTGCGGCCAATAGTAATGTCAGTACAGCAATCTTAAAACGTCAGTTAGAAGATCCGAATACACGTATTATCATTACAACTATTCAAAAGTTGGATCGTTTTATTGGTCGCAATGCGGAGCATAAGATTTTTAATGATCACGTAGTATTGATTTTTGACGAGTGTCATCGCTCACAGTTTGGTGATATGCATGCCGCGATTACGAAAACATTCAAGAATTATAATCTTTTCGGTTTTACTGGGACGCCTATTTTTGCTATGAATGCCTCTACTAGTGGAAGGCCAGATTTAAAAACTACCGAGCAAGCTTTTGGTGATAAATTGCATACCTACACAATTGTAGATGCTATTGCTGATAAAAATGTTTTGCCATTTAAAGTTGATTACGTTTCTACAGTTCGTGAGGCAGAGGATATTGAAGATGAGCAAGTGAAGGATATTGACCGAGAAGCAGTATTAGCTTCATCTGAGCGCTTATCAAACATCGTGAGTTACATTCGTGAGCACTTTGACCAGAAGACTAAGCGTAATAGTTTTTATAAATTGAAGGATCGAAGGTTGGCTGGTTTTAATTCTATTTTTGCAGTTTCTTCTATTGATGTTGCAAAAAAATATTATGCTGAGTTTAAAAAACAACTCGCAGATGTGCCGAGTGATAAAAAACTTAAGGTCGCAACTATCTATAGTTTTGGTGTAAACGACGAAGATGCCGATGGGATGATAGATGAAAATTCTGAAGATACTAGTGGGCTTGATATGAGTTCAAGAGATTTTCTTGATAGTGCTATTACTGATTATAATGCGATGTTTGGCACATCCTATGATACCTCATCTGACAAGTTTCAAAATTATTATAAGGATATTAGTTTAAGAGTGAAAAATCGTGAGATTGATATACTTATTGTGGTTAATATGTTTTTGACAGGATTTGATGCAACAACACTCAATACTCTATGGGTGGATAAAAACTTAAGATTACATGGTCTTTTGCAGGCATTTTCACGTACAAATCGCATCTTGAATAGTATAAAAACTTTTGGAAACGTCATTTGTTTTCGCAACCTAGAGAAAGCAACTAATGAATCTATTGCACTATTTGGTGATAAAGAAGCTGGTGGTATCGTACTCCTCAAATCATACGAGGACTATTACAATGGCTATAAAAATGATGATAAGGAAGTGCGAGGGTATACAAGTTTAATAGCAGAACTTTTAGAAAAATTCCCTGTAGGCGAACGAATTATAGGCGAGCAAAATCAAAAAGATTTTATTAAGCTTTATGGTGGAATTTTGCGAGTGCGTAATATTTTAACAACTTTTGATGAGTTTTTTGGTAATGAGATTTTAACTGAGCGTGATATTCAAGATTATCATAGTATGTACATCGATTTGTATAACGAATTCCGTAAGGGTGCAGAGATTGAGCAAGAGAATATCAATGACGACTTGGTATTTGAAATGGAGCTTATTAAGCAGGTAGAAATAAATATTGATTACGTATTGGGGCTCATTAAAAGATATCACGAAGATCATAATAAGAATCGCGAGATTTTAGTAGATATTAACAAGGCAATAGATTCCAGTATTGAACTGCGTAATAAAAAAGACCTTATTAATCAGTTTATTACTTCACTTGATATTCATTCAGTGGTTGATGACGATTGGCAGAAATTTGTAGATAAGAAAAAAGTAGAGGAACTCGAAAAAATTATCGATAGTGAGGGTTTGGATCACGATGCGACATATACATTTATACGTAATGCGTTTCGAGATGGTGGTGTTGCCACGAATGGTACGGCAATTACTAAGGTTTTACCACCGGTGTCACGTTTTTCTCCAACTGGTGAGCGTACCAAGAAACGTGAGAGTGTTCTCAGTAAATTGATAAGTTTCTTTGAAAGATTCTTTGATATTTCTGATGGTAAGTTTTCAGAATAAAAATATTATTAGATTTTTAAAATTGATATTAATTTTTTTATGAGTTGGATAATGAATTGGGTTTTTCCCATTGTTGTTATAGTGGCAGTTATTTTTATTAAAAAAAGATTGCCATATTGGATAGGGAAAAGGGGAGAAAAATTTGTTACTAAAAAAATGCTTCAACTTAATGGGGCATATTATAGGGTTTTTGAAGATCTTTTATTACCGTCTAGTGGTAGTTTGAATACCACCCAAATTGACCATGTTGTTGTTTCTAATTATGGTATTTTTTGTATTGAAACCAAATCATACCAAGGGTGGATTTTTGGAAATGCCAAAGATGAGTATTGGACACAAATTATATATAGATATAGGAAAAGATTTTATAATCCTTTACGACAGAATTATGCCCATGCAAAAGCAATTGAGGAATTATTAAAATATAAATATCCTGAAGCTCCGATTTATTCACTAGTAGCTTTTCCTGACGCGGATAAATTAAAAATTAGTGGTACTGATTCGGTTGGATTTGCACGTGATGTAGTAGAAAAAATTAATAGTTATACCAAGATCGTTTTATCAGATATTGAAAAAGATGAGATCTGTAAAATATTAATGATGGCTGATATTAAAGATAAAGAATCTCGTAATTTTCATGATCAAGGAGTGAAAAATATAAAAAATTAAAAAGGGCGATAAAAATATAAATCTATGAATTACATTATTTTAATTATCGCGGGGGTATGTGGGATGGTAGTCGGGAGTTATTTGGGCAAGAGACAGAGGACCCTCCTTCTCCGCCGGTCGGCGGATACGGAAGGGCAGGGTAAAAAAGATATTCAAGCTAAAGAAAAAGCGGAAACTAGACGAAAAATTTTGGCGTTTTTCTGCTCATCTTTAAATCACGAAGCCACGAATAATGACATAGAAAAATTACTCGGCGTTTCCGATGCCACAGCCACCCGTTATTTAGACGAATTGGAAAAAGAAGGATTGATTAAACAGGTGGGCAAGACCGGCGCTAGCGTTTACTATAAAAAAATTTGATCCGCCTCCTGACGGAGTCGAGACGTAGCCCGCTTTATTAGTAGCTTTTCAACGGCTCAGTCACCCAAGGTGCCTGAGCCGTTGCTCTTACCAAATGACATTCTCACATTCTCAAGAATGTGAGAATGTCATAGGAGGCAAAAAACCGTATTATCAACCATTCATCCACGCATTTATCCATAACATTCCGACATTCTTGAGAATGTCGGAATGTCGTAGTATAATAATAGTGTCGGTAGTATTATTTAATAATTGGTTATTCAATAATATGAAAACAGCCAAACAATTGGAAAGGTATTTCAAGGGCGTCGCTAATCATCGTCGGTTGGAGATTTTACAATTACTTAGCACAAGTCCAGGTATATCTCTGGAGAGAATTGCTGAAGTATTGGGTTGCAATATAAAAACCATTTCCGAACATACACGAAGATTAGTCCAAGCTGGTTTGTTAAATAAACAATATCAGGGCAGGGAAGTAGCACATTCACTTTCGCCCTACGGTAGTCGTTTCGTAAAATTTATTACAACATTCTCACATTCTTGAGAATGTGAGAATGTTAAAAAGTCGCAAAACTCGTTAAAGAACAAAAATTATGCAAGAATTTTTCATGCAAAATCCGGTTGCATTCATAGCTATGCTTTTGTGGATGATCCCTTGGAAGGGAGTGGCTTTATGGAAAGCGGCCAGAAATGGTCATAAGTGGTGGTTTATTGCTTTAATGGTAATTAATACTATGGCTGCCTTAGAAATCGTTTATATTTTCTTTTTCAGCAAAAAACAAGCAACTCCATCTCAAGAAAACAAAATAGAATAATACTTATGTTATAATTTTCAATTCAGGGTATGGTACCCTGAATTGAAAATAGGAGCATGAGAATGTAAAAAATGGGGGATGAAAATGTGTTATCATTTCCATTCATACGCCCAAGGCGGGTGAATTGAATAGTAGGCATTAAAGGCGTATGATAAAAACATATGGAAGAAGAAATTTTAAAGAAAATGGAGGAGCAAGATAAAAAACTTCAAGAGATTTATCGTTCTGTTGAGAAAATGAGAAAATATTTTCTCTGGACGATTATTATTTCAGTGGTTTTTATCGTCTTACCACTTATAGCTTTAATATTTGTTATTCCTCAATTTTTAAGTTTATTCAATCTTAATAGTTTGGGCATATAATTAACATCCATTTTAATTCATACCATGGCGGTCTGAATTGAAATAAAAGACAGAAAGAGAAAAAAGGGAATGGGATGATGCAATTTATAAAAAGAAAAAATAATCAAAACGGTTTTATTCAACCAGCCGTGTTAGTGTTTACTGCGGTAGCGGTCGTTTTTTTGATAATTATAGGAGTGGCGCGTTATAGTAATTTTTTTAATAATAATTCAAATGATTTAACTCCGACGCCAACGCCAATTCTCTCAACGCCCACTAGTAGCGAGGTTGTGACTCCGACTCCGCCATTGGCGGATATTGAGGCAACGCTAAAGCCAAAACCTACCATCATACCAATATTATTGCCAACGCCTTCTCCTGTCGGGGGGCTAACTCCAACACCAATTCCCACCATTACGCCAACGTCGACTATTATATCTGAAAATAGTTTATTATCCGTTAATATGCGCAGTATTGTTGGTTTATATTGTAAATATACGGATGCAAGCGGGAATGAGCAGATATTTAGAGGTTCCGGAGTGATAATAGACAAATCAGGAATTATTTTGACCAACAGACACATAGCTTTGCCCGAAGGTTTGCCGTTAAAATATTGTCACGTTTCTATTCCCAGTATCGGAGTAGAACAGACCACCATTAATAAAATAAAAGATTTTAATATCTTGGATGAGCAAACGGGGAATAATGCTGTTTATATAGCAGACACTTTTTATATTCCTAAAGATAGTAATTTAAGCGAGATAGAAACAAAATATCTTGATTTTGCTTTATTAAAAATAGATAAGACATTAAATGATGTGTCTCATAATGAGGGGATGACTTATGTGATTCCTTTTCCCATTGATTTTCCTTATACGCCCATTAAGAGATTTATTAAAGAACCAAATATTAAAGATACAATTGTCAGTTTTGGATATGAAGCCAAGCAGGTCTCTGCTGGATTTAGTTTTGATATAATGAGATTGCAAGGATATGTCGGAATAATTAATGATATTTTTGTCGGGGATGAATATTTATCCAATACAGTATTAGCCATTGATGCTGAAATGAAAAGTATTAGTGGGGTGTCGGGTTCGCCAGTATTTTTTCCGGACGGTTCTTTAATTGGCTTGAGATGGGGGAGTGCAGAAAGCGTGGCCGACGGTTGGTTTTATAGACAGAGTGCTATAGTAGCTATTGAGGCGATTATAAAAATATTGGGAGAAAACGGATATTCTTATTTATTAAAATAGAAAAATAAAGTGAAAAATATTATTATGGAATTGAAAAAAGTCATAAAGTGGCTTCAAAATTGTATTGGGTGGTCAATTGATGATAAGGGGGTTTATGCTTTTAGAATGAAGCGCTTTTTTATTCTTATTATATTTGGTCTTGGGTTTTTGATTCTTGTTATTTTTATTATCAATATAGTTATTTACTTAGAGACAAAATCATATATATACAATGATATTGCGGATGTTCCGAAGGCTGAAGTGGCGTTAATTCCTGGGGCAGCGATTTTTTCGAATGGAGCACTTTCCCCGATTTTTATAGATAGAGTGGATATGGCTATTAAATTATATGAAGCAAGGATAGTGTCAAAAATTCTTGTTTCTGGTGATAACAGCACTGAGAGTCATAATGAAGTGAATCCGGTGCGTCTTTATCTTATTAGTCGGGGCATTCCAGATCAGGATATTTTTCTGGACCATGCGGGCTTTGATACTTATAGTACTATGTATCGGGCTCATGATGTTTTCGGGGTCTCTTCTATTATAATTACTACTCAATTATTTCATTTGCCTCGTTCTATTTTTCTTGCACACCAATTTGGAATAAAAGCTTACGGTATAAATGCCGACATAGGCCATATTCTTTTTCGTAATTATGTGCGTGAGGTATTGGCTAATGAAAAAGCTTTTCTTGATTTGATATTTCATAGGAAGCCAAAATATTTGGGAGAGCCAATTCCAATAACCGGAGATGGAAGAAATTATCCATAATTAAAAACACTCTGAATGTAATCGGGGTGTTTTTAATTTGAAAAAGCGAATAAATAAGGGTAAAATTAAGGTAATATGAGAGATAATATAGAGATTAATACAGAGAGGTTAAAGTTGCGTCCCATAAGATTGGAGGATGCTAAAGCAATATTTGAATATCGCGCAGATCCAGTCGCTAATAGATATCAAGGATGGATTCCTAAAGCCATTGATGAGGCTAAGGATTTTGTGACTAACAGAGTGGCTTCAGAGATGGATTTATTTAATACTTGGTTTCAATTTGCGCTGATAGAAAAAGACAGTAATAAATTGATCGGGGATATAGGAATACATTTTTTTGATGCTGATAAAAAGCAGGTGGGGATAGGTTATACCTTAGATAAGAATTATCAAGGAAAGGGATATATGACAGAGGCGCTAATAGCAGCGATTAATTATATTTTTATTGATTTGGATAAACATAGAATTACAGCTTCTATTGACCCAGATAATATTAAATCCATAAAATTAGTAGAGAAATTAGGATTTAGAAAAGAAGGGCATTTTAAAAAGAGTTTTTTAGCCAATGGGCAATGGATTGATGATTTAGTTTTTGCTATTTTAAAAGAAGAGTGGTTAGAGTTAAATAAAAAATTATAATATAATTATATTATGAAAACATTAGTATTATTTGATTCCAATCTTGGAAATACCAAGAAAATCGCGGAAACTATTGCCGGAGAATTGGGCAATAGTGCAGAAGTGAAATCAATAGCTGATTTTGATAAACAGCAATTAAATGGCATTGATTTTTTGATTGTTGGTAGTCCGATTATCGGATGGAAGCCAACAGAAAAAATGCAGGGATTTTTAAATGGTTTTAAAGTAGGGGAACTGAATGGTAAAAAGCTGCTACTTTTGATACGCGGGTGAAATTATTTATTCATGGCGATGCTAAAGAAAAACTCGCTAAAAAATTACAATCTCTTGGGTCAGAAATTTTTACTGAATCCCAAGCTTTTTATGTTAAAGGTAAACAAGCTTCCTTATTGGAAGGGGAAATAGAGCGAGCCATTGATTGGGCTCAAGTTATAAAATCAAAAATAATTTAATTAAAATAAAGTCGGTGAAATAAAAAAATATGAAGAAAAATATTATTATAGTGCTCGTGTTAATTTTGATTGGGGTGGTCGGTTTTTTGATATACAAATATAATTTTTCCAAAGAGAATGCTTTTTATGGTTGTACTGAAGAAGCTAAGCTTTGTTCGGATGGTTCGGCGGTGGGTCGTGTTGGTCCTAAATGTGAATTTGCGGAATGTCCGCCGTTATTGAGTATTTTAACAGAAGTTGAAGCGAGAGTGATTGCGGAGAAATCATGCATTAAGGGTGGAGAGGCGTTGACTTCGGGTATTTATAATCAAAATTCCAAAACGTGGTGGTTTGATGCTAATTTGAATGCTATGCGAGAAGGGTGTAGCCCTGCTTGCGTAGTAGATGAAGCATTAAAGACAGCTGAAATAAATTGGCGTTGTACTGGACTGATTGTTCCTCAGGGTGCAACAGGAGAAATCCAAAAATTATTCGTAGCTAAGTATCCTAAATATGCTGCGACTTTAGCTGTTAGAGTAGATCAAGAAACTGATAGTCACGCGCGTGGTGGAGTAATTTTTGAAGCCGATGCTCCGGGTGGAATTTTCTTGGCTACTAAAATTGATGGTCAGTGGCAAATAGTTTTTGATGGAAATGGTCAAATTCCTTGCAGTCTTTCAAAATATGGATTTCCGGTTGATATGCTTAATGATTGCGTTCAATAAATATTTTTATGTCAAAAATTTTGAAATGGGAAATTTGGGGAATGGTATTTATCTCGCTTTTCGGGAGTTTATTGCATTTTACTTTTAATTGGGCTGGAAGATTTTGGTTAGTGGGTGCTTTTTCGGCAGTGAATGAAAGTACTTGGGAACATTTAAAATTAGCAGTAGTGCCGGCTATTATTTGGATGATTTTAGAGAGAAAAACATTGAAGGCAGAGGCACATAATTTCTTTTTAGCTAAAACCATTGGACTTTTTGCTATGCCGATTTTAATTGTGGCATTGTTTTATTCTTACACTGCTATTTTGGGAGATAATTTTTTACCATTAGATATAGGCATATTCTTTGTGGCGGTAATTATTGGGCAGATTGTCAGTTATAAGATAATGAAAGCTTCGGAATTTTCACAAAAATATAATGGGATATGTATTGCGTTGATGGTAATTTTGGCAGTTTCTTTTATCGTTTTTACTTATTTCCCGCCGAAATTTTTCCTTTTTCATGATCCTGTTTCAGGAGAGTATGGGATTGTTAATAATGGTAATGGTTCTCGCGCTTGTACTATGGAAGCTAAGATTTGTCCGGATGGCTCAGCGGTGGGTCGCAGTGGTCCTAATTGTGAATTTGCAGAATGTCCATCAGGATCCGGCTTTCCTAATGAGTATATGGAAAAAGCGATTACAAATTATCTTTTAACTCAAAAGCGTTTTAGTTGGACAATAAGGAATGGTGACTATAATTTTTGCGCAGTAGAGAATTTTCAGCCAGAAAAAGAGTTGTTTCCATTATATCTTTGGGCGTATTGTGGAGAATATATTATGTTAAATGGAGAATTAAAAACAATTGGCGGGACATCCGGACCGGTGAAGATAGATTATCCCAATGAATTATCCTTTTATGATTTAAATAGATTTTCTTATGAGGCGCCGGGAGATGGTGCTCAATATTCGGAAGATGTTAAAAGGATATTTCCCGAAGATGTGCAGCAAAAGATTTTTAATTTTGATAGAGATAATATTATTAGGAAAATTGAAAATATGGCTTTGACTAATATTTTATCATGGGAAGCCATTAAGAAAGCTATTAATAATTGTGAAGTAGTAGAAGTTTTTCAAGCGCATAATAGAGATGTGAGCGCAGAACTCAAAAATGGGAGTAAGTTAATTGCAGTTGAGCCAATGCTTGATGATATAATAGATATAGCAATAACTGCTGAGTCAAAATGTGGTAGGATTATAATGGCAACGGAATAAATAATTAATTATTTATTTTTGAATTTAATAAAAATCATGGAAAGAAAAAACATCATTAGAGATATAGGAATTATTTTTCTCAGTATTATCTTAGCTATATCCTTGATTAGAACCGGAACTTTGGATAAATTATTTTTAGGTTTACAGGATTGGCAATTTTTGGGGGCTATTTTGGCGGGCATATTTTTTGTTTCTATTTTTACAGCAGTGCCAGCTAGCGTTGTTCTTTTTGAAATGGCAACGGTTAATTCTGTTTGGTTTGTGGCTTTTTGGGGTGCTATTGGGTGTTTGATTGGAGATTTAATAATTTTTCGCTTTGTGAAAGATAATTTATCAGAAAGTATGATGTCATTAGTCAGGGAGTCTAGAAAAAAACGTATTATGTCTATTTTTGAATTGAAAATATTTCGTTGGGTTATACCATTATTAGGTGCTTTAATAGTAGCCTCTCCCTTGCCTGATGAAATTGGTTTGATGATGATGGGATTTGCTCAAATGAAAATTAAATGGTTTATACCTACTTCTTTTATTTTGAATTTTTTTGGTATTCTAATATTGAGTTTAATGGCTAAGTGATATTTTTTGTGATATTATGAAAGTGTCGAAATTTAATTTTAATTCATAATGAAAAATAAAGTTTTAATAATTTTGGGAGTTGTGTTGTTGATAGTAGTTGTTGGTGGGGTTTGGTTTTATTTTGGTAAAACTGAAAATCAAGAAATTAATAAAAATCAGAATCAAGAAGAACAAGCTGGCGGTAATATGTTGGTAAAAGATGGGTTTTCTATTGTTTTACCAAAAGGATGGACTGAAAGTGCGGGTACGGTTGAGGGTGTTGCAGCCTTGGCATTTGATCCTAATGAGCAAATTACAGATGAAGCGGCTAAGAGCATTAGCTTTGCTAGTTATCTTTCCATTGGCCAAGATTCTTTGCAAGATAAGAGTATAAATGATTATTTGGTTTATACAAAACAAGAATTACAAAAAGCATTGGGTGTGGCTGAATTTATTAATGAACAATCTTTAGCTATTAATTCTAAAGAGGCTTATTCATTGGAGATGCAATTAAATCAAGAGAATATTAATTTTAGGGTTTTAATGGTTTTGATTGCTGGTGATAATGGAGATGTGTGGGCAGTTTCCTTTAATACATTAGAGAGCATGTGGAATGATTATAAAGATGCTTTTTATAATTCTGCTAAAAGTTTTATTGTGAAGAAATTGAATTAAGAGAATAGCGAATTTTTAAAAACTGTCCGCTCGAGGCGGACAGTTTTTTTAGTGGTTTTAAGCGGTTTTAGATGGATTGATCCCGCACCTTAAAGGTGCGGGATTGACAAATGGGGTATAAATATGATATAATAAGTTTAGATCTTAAGATTTAGTCCGCCTACGCATGAAGCTACGGCGAGACAAAGGAGGATATAATGAAAAGAAATGTGGCGATTTGTTTTGTTGGTTCGCTTTTAAAGTTGATGGCAGGGTTACTGATTTTATGTGTATTGTTTTTATATTTGAAGCCCACTAAATCGGAAGTGGTCAAATTGGACAATTCGGTTTCTTTTCAGGAAATCATTGGGGCAAAGGAAATCTGGAGAGGCAAACTTTTGAAAAACATTCAATTTTTTGGGCCTTGGGCTATTTTAAGAGTTGGGAGTCCTGATGACAATTGGAGATATCGTTTTGAGATGGATGTCATTTATCACGGAGTGACTGAGGCAAAATACGAATTGAGACGTTTACAAGTGGGTCAGGAAATATTTTTTCACAAGGCCTACGTGATGAACAATAACCATTTGTCTGCATCATTAGGACCAACTAGCAGTTATACGGGATTTTTCGTGTCATTAAAAGACAATCCTGCGTTTACTGGAAACGGATTCAAGATCATGAATCCTCCCAAGAAGTAAAAACAAGCCCTGGTGCGCGCAAGTGCATTGGGGCTTATCTTTTTTCATAATTTTAGTTTACAATGAAGATATGCTTATTGATGATGTAAAAATACAAGTAATAGCTGGAAAAGGAGGTAGGGGCAAAATGGCTTTTAATAAAAATTTGATGTCTTTGGGTCCAGCGGGCGGTCGTGGAAGCGATGGCGCTAGTATTTGGGTAGAAGGAGTAGCTGATTTGAGCGCCTTAAATTATTTTCAAAGTAAAAAAGTAATTAAAGCTCAGAATGGTGAAGATGGTAAGGGACAATTTTGTGATGGACATAAACCTGATGATTTAATATTGAAAGTGCCAGTGGGTACTGTGATTCATAATCTTAATATTGGTGTTGATGTGGAAATTAATAAAATTGGTCAACGTGAGGGCATAGCTAAAGGAGGAATGGGTGGCAGGGGAAATTTTCATTTTCGTTCTTCTACAGATACTAGTCCTAAACAAGTAGAGCCGGGTAAAGCCGGAGAATCGTTTAGGCTTCATTTGGAATTAAAAATGATTGCTGATGTGGGATTAATGGGATTGCCGAATGTGGGGAAATCCAGTTTATTAAATGAATTAACTAGTGCTAAAAGTAAAGTAGCGAATTATAGATTTACAACCTTAGAGCCAAATTTAGGCACTTATTATGAATTAATTTTAGCTGATATTCCGGGATTGATTGAGGGTGCGTCGCAAGGCAAGGGTTTAGGTTTTAAATTTTTGAAACATATTGAACATACAAAAGTTTTGTTTCATTTAGTGGCAGCTGATTCGGAAAATCCCGAAGAGGATTATAAGGTGGTGAGGCAAGAATTGAAAACATATAACCCCAAACTTTTAGAAAAAGAAGAATATCTTTTTATTAGTAAAAAAGATGAAGTAGCGGAAGATGTTTTGGTGGGAGTGATGAAAAAAATGAAGAAGTTGAATAAAAATATTATGGCAATTTCTATTTTAGATCCAGAAAGTTTAGCAGGAGTAAAAAAGATACTGAATAAAATAATTGCGGAGAAAACGAAGTAATATAGATTTATTAATTAAAACTATTCTAGTATTCTGCAGAATACTAGAATAGTTTTTTAAGGATTGACATTTTCTTGAAAATATTTAAAATAAGAGACGGTTATTTAAAATTATAAAGATGCCAGCCTGTGCTAAAAGTTACGGCATGGTGAAGGAGGGGAAAATGCCTAATATTGAACTTCATGGATTTGGAAACGAAAAGAGTCATGCCGCTATAGAAATGCGTGATAGGGTTTTCGATTTATTCTCTGGTAAACGCGGGAGTATATTAAAGAAAGATGTGGTGGTAACGACGGTTTCGGATCGCGTTCAAGATTGCACCGAGACAGAACAACCTTTTATTCGTTTGCTGATGCCTTTTGGTGATGATTTTTCTTTTGTTATTTCCAGATTGAAAATTTTACGTGTTGACGTAGAGGTTTTGCCTTTACAGTATTTTTATCCGAAAAAATAGGATTTTAAAGCGGTCTGTCTTTTTAGATGGGCCGCTTTTTATTTGGTTATTTTTTGTTATAATATTAATAAGATGTCTATTTTAATTCTTGCCCCGCTTATAGTTGCTTTTTTGGCGGTTTTGTTAGGCGCCCATTATTTTTTGTATCGCACATTGATGCGTTTTTTTAATTTTTCCAAGCCGGTTTTTAAGAAAATATTCTTTGTTCTGATTTTATTGTTAGCTTTTGGTTTTATCATTTCTTCCATCATCGTTCATTTTAATGAGAGTTTTTGGGCTAAGCTTCTTTATCTCATTTCAGCAATTTGGCTGGGCTTATTTGTTAATTTGCTTTTAGCCTGTTGTTTGATTTGGTTAATAGTGGGGATGGCGCACTTATTTAAAGTGAGAGTTGTTTTTTCTATAGTGAGTTTTATTATTTTTGTTTTAGCTATTGGTTATTCGGTTTATGGCTCTTGGAATGCTTTTCATCCGATTATTAAGAATATTTCAGTGGAAATAAAAAATCTACCGGAACAATGGAAAGGGAAAAACATTGTTCAGCTTTCTGATGTTCATCTTGGACATATTAATAGTTTGGATTTTTTAAATGATATTGTTAATAAAACTAATGCTTTGGATCCGGATTTGATTTTGATTACCGGAGATCTTTTTGATGGTATGGATGGAGATTTAAATTATTTTGCGGATTCTCTTAAAAGATTTCAATCTAAAGATGGGGTTTTCTTTGTAATTGGTAATCATGAAACATATCTAGGGCTAGAAGGTTCTTTGGGTGTTTTGGAAAAATCGGGCATAAAAGCATTACGCAATGAAATAGTGAATATTGATGGTTTGCAGATCATGGGGTTAGATGACATAGCTTTGAGTCGTAACCCTGATTTGATTGATGGAATCTCTAATTTTGATAAAAATCAGGCCAGTATTTTAATGTATCATACGCCGATTAATGTGGAGATAATAAAGAATAGTGGAATCAATTTACAATTATCAGGACATACGCATAGGGGTCAATTATTTCCGCTTGGTTTTATTACCAATATAGCACATCGTGGTTATGGTTATGGGTTATTTACAGAAGGGGATTTTTCTATTTATATTAGTAGTGGCGTTGGCACTTGGGGCCCGCCCATGAGAACTGGTAATCATCCAGAAATAGTTAATATTACAATACAATGATAGCTTTAATTTTTTCTTTTATTATTTTTCTCTTCATTCTTTTGGGTGGTTTTTTAGCCATTAAACTAAAGGATAAAATTCATTATATTATTAGTTTTACAGCCGGTATTTTATTAGCTGTGGTTTTCTTTGAAATTATTCCGGAGATTTTTCAAATTTCTATAGAAAAGAATATAGATATTACGGCGCCATTAATAGCTTTAATTGTAGGTTTTATGTTTATTCATATTTTAGAGAAAGTGGCCGTTTTACATCATCATCATGAGGAAGAATATGCCGAACATAAGCATCCTTTAGTAGGGATGGCTAGCGCACTAGGATTGGCTTTTCATAGCTTTTTGGATGGCGTGGGTATTGGTTTGGGTTTTCAAGTTGATTATCGGGTGGGGCTTTTAATTGCTTTGGCTATTTTAGCACATGGTTTTTCTGATGGATTAAATACGGCCAGCTTAATGATGATTAATAAAAATAGCATGAAAAAAACCATTGGGTTTTTATTGATGGATGCTGTGGCTCCAATACTGGGTGTTTTGGCCACTTTAATATTTGTCATTCCTGATAGCTTTTTGATTTTGTATTTAGGATTTTTTGCCGGATTTATTTTATATATCAGTGCGTCTGATTTATTACCGGAAGCGCATAGCCAACACAGTTCTTATAAATTAATTGGGTTGACTACAGCTGGTATTGTATTTATTTTTATTATTACACGATTAATTTAGAAAAAGAATGAATTAAAAAGAGAACCAATGTTTATTTGGTTCTCTTTATTTTTTTCTTTTTTTAACTATTTTTCTCCTCACTCCTTTAGGCATGGCCCATGATTGAAGATTAGATTTCATTAATTCAACTGTGTATAAAGTAGTTAGATTTTCATTGGTAACAAAAATCCAATTTTGCCCTCTCATTTCTAAAAAATGACGACTTATTCTGCCATATCTTTCCGTGGCCGCTAATCGAAGTTTGGGTATTTTTTTTATTTCCCTGACATTTGATAGAAAATTTATTAATGAGTTTAAGCAATCTTTTGGTGGGGAAGTTTTGTAAAATTTTTTCCAACGTTCTTTAAATTGTTCTAGGGCGTGGTCTTTGATGTAGATTTGAGAAATATCCACATTTCCTCCGTGTGTATTTTGTTAATTTTCTTCTTTTTCTAATATAATATATATCTCGTTTTTTTGCAACATTTGCTTCTTTAAGATTTATATGATATAATAGAAACGTTAGAGGGTTGCGCTCTTGGCGCAATTTTTAATTACAGATTTATGGAGATTAGAAACCCCAGTAGTAATTCGCCTTCAGCGTATACTACGGGGCAAGTATCGCCACTTATTATTTATTATTATGGAGATTAGAAACATAGCCATTATTGCTCATGTGGATCATGGGAAAACAAAACTTACCGATGCTTTAATGCGTCAAACTGGTATGGCAGAAGAGGGAGTGAGTATGGATTCAAACGCCTTGGAAAAAGAGCGTGGTATTACTATTTATTCAAAAAATACTTCAGTATTTTATAAAGGTACAAAAATTAATATTGTGGACACTCCTGGTCACGCTGACTTTGGTTCTGAAGTGGAGCGTGTTTTGCGTTCTATTGATTCAGTAATTTTGGTAGTGGATGCACAAGAGGGACCAATGCCTCAGACCAAATTCGTTTTAAAGAAATCTTTAGAGTTAGGATTAAAACCAATTGTGGTGATTAATAAAATTGATAAACCGGCTGCACGTCCAGAGTGGACTCATGACGAGGTATTGTCATTGTTTATGGATTTAGGCGCCAATAATGAACAGTTAGATTTCACTACTCTTTTTGCTATTGCTAAAGAAGGTATTGCTAAACTTAATTTAAAGGATGAATCAAAAGATTTAACTCCATTGCTGGAAACTATCATTAAAGAAGTGCCCCTGGCTTCTTCTGAAGAATTAAATCAAAAGCAATTGAGAATCCAGCCGTTTAATTTAGCTTATGATAATTTCTTAGGCAGAATGGCTATTGGCAGGATTTATGAAGGGACTTTAAAAACAGGAGGTAACGTTTTTATTAAAAAATCATCTGGCGAAACAAGAAGCGGAAAAATTACTAAAATTTTCACTTTTCATGGATTAGAGAGAAAAGAAGTGCCGGAAGCCGTGGCCGGAGATATTGTGATGATAGCGGGTTTACCGGATATTTATATTGGGGAAACTATTTGTGAAGATGTTAATCAAGAAATTTTACATGTAATCAATATTGATGAACCGACTATTTCTTTGAACTTTTTGGTAAATAATTCTCCTTTTGCCGGTAGAGAGGGAAAATTTGTGACTAATCGTCAAATTCGTGAACGTTTAGAAAAAGAATTGGAAATAAACGTGGGTTTGAGAATTGATTTTGCCGGTAATGATTATTTTAAAGTTTATGGAAGAGGAGAATTGCATATTGCGATTTTGTTGGAAAATATGAGAAGGGAAGGATATGAATTACAGGTTTCTCAGCCGCAAGTTATTTTTAAAGAAGTTGATGGCCAAACCCTAGAGCCATTTGAAGAAATAACCGTGGATGTACCGAGTGAATCAATTGGCGTAGTAATTGAAAAATTATCCCGTCGTAAAGGAAAGATGATTAATATGAAGCCTGAACAAAGTCATACTAGGCTTATTTTTGAAATTCCTACTCGCGGATTTTTGGGTTATCGCGGAGAATTTATTATTGATACTAGCGGAGAGGGAATTCTTTGTAGTCAGGTGCTTGGTTTTCGTCCGCGCGTGGGAGAGATTGATCATCGTACTGTGGGTTCTATGGTTTCTATGGAAGATGGAAAAGCTTTAGGATTTTCTTTGTGGAATTTACAAGATAGAGGAGTAATTTATATTGGACCGGGCACAGAAGTTTATAAAGGCATGGTGATTGGAAATGTTTCTAAGGGTTTTGATATGAGCGTGAATCCTACAAAGGGAAAGCAATTGAGCAATATGCGCGCTTCCGGTTCTGATGAGGCGATTTATTTAACTCCACCATGGGAATTGACGTTAGAAAGAGGATTAGAAATTATGAATGAAGATGAGTATATGGAAGTGACACCGAAAAGCGTGAGATTACGTAAGCAGTATTTAACCGAATTAGATAGAAAGAATGCTCGAAGAAAGGAATAAGTGGCTTTTTTAGTGGCTAGTCCGCCTCAAGCGGATTAGCCACTTTTGTTTTTTATCAATCGTGGTATAATATAAATAAGGTTTATTAAAAATGATTTTTTATACCCCGATTAAATATTATAATCGGTGGTAAAATAGTTTGATAATCAAATAAATGAGATGAAGGGTGAATTAATGATTCCCGAATCTTATTTAACGGGGCAAGTGCGTAAAAGTGAAATTTTAATTTTATTTTTAGTAGTTGTTTCTTTTGTTGTTGGCATTTATATTTATCCGCAAATGCCTCAACAAATGGCCAGTCATTGGGGGATAGAAGGGCAAGTAGATGGTTACATGTCTAAATTTTGGGGAGTATTTTTGATGCCTATTATTTCTTTAGTATTGGCTCTTTTGTTTATTTTGCTTCCTAGAATTGACCCATTGAAAAAGAATATAGAACAATTTAGGAAATATTTTGATGGATTTATTGTTTTGATATTTTTGTTCTTTCTCTATATTTATGGATTGACTATCTATTGGAATTTTGGACACGTCTTTAATATGGGCGGGTATATGATTCCGGCTATGGCGATACTTTTTTACTATTGCGGAATTTTAATAAAAAATTCCAAAAGAAATTGGTTTATTGGAATTAAAACTCCGTGGACTTTAAGTAGTGATGTGGTTTGGGATAAAACTCATGAAGTGGGTGCAAAATTATTTAAAGCATCAGCCATTATTTGTTTGTTGGGATTGATTTGGCCATCTTATGCTATGTGGTTTGTTTTAGTACCAATTCTTTTTACTGTTTTATTTGTTTTTATTTATTCTTATATAAAGTATAAAAAACAGGCGGTTGCGTCGAAAACCGTTTAATTTTTTAAAAATCACCCCGATTAAATATTTTAATTGACGGTGGGTCATATAGTAATTGAGTAAATAAGAAAAAGGGTGAATTAATGAATCCCAAATCTTATTTAACAGGGCAAGTGAAAAAAATAATTTCGTTATTAATTATAGCGTCGTTTTTAGTCGGAGGTGCGAGTGCTCTAGCTCAAACTACCACGGAGGAAACTATTAAGGTTGGCATAGAGCCAGATAGTGTGTTTTATTTCTTGGAAAATTGGAAAGAACAAATTCAATTGTTTTTTACTTTCAATTTAGAAAAGAAAGCAGAACAATATTTGAAATTATCAGAAGAGAGGTTGGCGGAATATCAAAGAATGTTGAATAAAGGAAAAGATGAGATTGCCGCTAAAGTTTTAATTAAATACGAAGATCAATTGAGTCGTGCTTTGGAAAAAGCCAAGCAGCTGGAAAATAAAAGTGAAGATTCAATAAAAGAAAAAGGAAGGGTAATAATTGACAGTATTTTTAAGCACGTTGAAATCTTACAAAACAATTTAGAGAAGGCTTCAGAGGAGGCCAAGAGAGGGTTAGAAAATGCTTTGGAGGCTGCCAAAAAAGCCTTGGAAATATTTAAAAATTCTGACGAGCAGGATAATGAAATAATTGGCGGAGATAAAGACGAGCACGATTGTTTGGGTTCAGCCGGATATTCTTGGTGTGAGGCTAAAGGAAAGTGCTTGAGGGTTTTTGAAGAATGGTGTGCTGACCAAGCCAGAGAATTGGTGGTCAATGATCTTAAGGAGGAATCAGGAGTAAAATTCCAATACCAAGGTGAATCTTCTTTTACTTGGATGATTTGGAAAGATAATCAAGTTGTTTCCTTGCCTATGAGTGGTGCTTATTATAAAGCAGAGAATGTGAATATGGAGCAATCTGTTAAGATAGAGAAATATTTGAATGATAATTTGGAAATGGATAAATATAATGTAGCTGATGGTATTATGGGTGGCTTACGTGGATATATTAGTGGATACATGGCTTGTGTGATGAATTTTTCTTTCCCTAATATTATTAAAACAGAGGGGGCTCCATCTGTGCCACAAACTGATATAAGAACCATGGAAATAAAATGTGGATTCTTCAATAGTAATTTAGCTAATTCAGCAAATAACTTTGATAAAACCGGTAATTTATCCAAACAAGACGGAAAATGGGTTTTGATTTATGAAGAGTCAGGAAAGCCGGCATTGGTAGTTTCTTTGAGTTTTGATGAAAAGAGTATTTGTGAAAGAGGAGCTCAAAGGGATATGTGTGTTTTAAATAATTTGAAAATTGGAGAGAGGGCTAGAATAGTTGGCACTTTGGATGGAAGCGTTTTAACTGTTTACGATCTTATTTGGTTGGGCGAGGAATAAATTAATTATAAAATCGGTCGCCTCTGGCGGCCGATTTTATAATTCTCTATGATATATTTATGACTTTGTTAGCATTGAGAAAAGAAATAAGAAAAAAAGCTAATCCTCAAAAAGCTAAATTGTTGCAGGGATTTTTTAAGACTGGTAAGGGACAATATGGAGAAGGTGATATTTTCCTGGGGCTTATGGTGCCGATACAACGGGAAATAGTTAAAAAATATCAGCTTTTGCCTTTAGTGGATATTCAGAAGTTATTGAATTCAAAAATTCATGAAGAACGGTTAATTGCTTTATTGATTTTGGTCTCGCAATTCAAAAGGGGGGATATGCAGAAGTGTGAAGTTATTTTTAAATTTTATTTAAAAAATGCTAAAAATATTAATAATTGGGATTTAGTAGATTTAACAGCGCCAAATATTGTGGGGCAGTTTTTAATGGATAAAGACAGAAAAATACTTTATAAGCTGGCAAAATCCCAAAATCTTTGGGAAAAACGTATTGCTGTTCTTTCCACGTTTACTTTTATTAAATACGGGCAATTTAAAGATGCTTTGAAAATAGCAGAGATTTTATTGAATGATAGCCATGATTTAATTCATAAAGCAGTGGGTTGGATGTTGCGGGAAATTGGGAAAAGGAATTTTGCAGTAGAGGATAAATTTTTAAAAAAATATTATAAAATAATGCCGAGAACTATGTTACGTTATGCCATTGAGAAATTTCCTGAGAAAAAGAGAAAAAAATACTTGAAAAAATAGAATAAAAATATAGAATAAAGATATATGAATATAAAAAACTATGAATCAATTGGCGTACAAATGCCAGAAATACTGCTTCCTAAAAAAGATGCAGATTTTAATAAATGGTCAGTGGTGGCTTGTGATCAATATACTTCACAATCTGAATATTGGCAGGAAGTCTATAAAAACGTTGAAAATACGCCCTCTACCGCCCATATTATATTTCCAGAAGTTTATTTAGAAGAATCGGGCAAGGAAGAAAGAATTAAGAGTATTCAGGGAAAAACCAAAGAATATTTAGAGCAGGGGATTTTTGATTCTCATGTTGGTTTTGTTTATGTGAAAAGAAATATAAAAGGCAAAATGAGAAGGGGTTTAGTGGTGGCTTTGGATTTAGAAAAATATGATTATAATCCTGGTTCGCAGACTTTAATTCGCGCTACTGAAGGAACTGTTTTAAAACGTTTACCGCCGAGAATGGAAATTCGCGAAGGTGCTTTATTAGAATCGCCGCATATTATGGTTTTGATAGATGATCCAGGAAAAACAATTATTGAGGGATTAATAGAATATGAAGATAGGATGGATAAGATTTATGATTTTGATTTAATGATGAATGGCGGTCATATTGTCGGTTATTTGGTTCCGGAAAATAAGTGTGATGAAATAGCTGGAAAATTAGCAGAATTGGCGAATAAACAATTATTTCAATCGAAATATAGAGTAGGAGAAGATAAGGGTGTTTTGCTTTTTGCCATGGGTGATGGTAATCATTCTTTGGCTACAGCTAAGGCGATTTGGGAAAAAAATAAAGCTAATGTAGGAATAAATCATTCCTCACGTTGGGCTTTAGTGGAATTAGTTAATGTTCATGATAAAGCATTGGAATTCGAACCGATCCACCGTGTTTTGTTTAATGTAAAAAAAGATTTTTGGATTGCAATAAAAGATTATTTTGGAGATGATTTTATTTATTCTGTTTGCGAGAGTAAAGAAAGGATGATGGAATTGGTGAATGAAGGCAAGGATGAGCAAAAATTTGGCATGATTTTTCCAAGAGGATTTGGCATTGGAAAATTTAGAAAATCCAAGTTTAATTTGACTGTTGGCACTTTACAGGAATTTTTAGATAAATTTTTAGAAAATGGCGGAGCAGAGAAGATTGACTATGTTCATGGTTTAGATGTTATTTGTGATTTGGCTAAAAATGAGGGTAATTTAGGCATTTATTTACCAGGCATGAGTAAACACGATTTGTTTAAAACAGTGATTGTGGACGGTGTTTTGCCTAGAAAGACCTTTTCTATGGGTGAAGCGGAAGATAAAAGATTTTACTTGGAATGTAGAAAGATAGTTTAATATTAAAAATCCGTTCGCTAATTAGCGAACGGATTTTTAATTTGGGATAGATTTGTTATAATATAGCTAATGAAGATGTTATCGTGGAATGTAAATGGTATTAGAGCCATTGAGAAGAAGGGGTTTTTAGAATGGTTTTTGAAAGAAAAGCCGGATATTTTATGTCTGCAGGAAGTAAGGGCCGAAGAAGATCAAATTCCCCAAGAATTAAAAAAGATTTTCGGTTATCTTGTTTATTTTAATCCCGCTCAGAAAAAAGGTTATAGCGGTACGGCAGTTTATACAAAGATTAAACCAGAAAAAATTAGTACCAAAATAGGATTTAAGCAGATTGATGAGGAAGGGAGATTTTTGCGATTGGATTTCAGAAATTTTATTTTAATTAATTTATATATTCCTAATGGCGGTCAGAATAAAGAGAGTTTGGATTATAAATTGAAATTTTATGATTATTTGACGAAGTATTTAGGAAAAATAAAAAATAAACCAATCATTTTAGCGGGAGATTTTAATGTGGCCCATAAGGAAATTGATTTGGCTCAACCAAAAGAAAATCAGGATAGTATAATGTTTACTCCCAAAGAACGTCAGCAAATAGATAAGATGTTAGATTTGGGTTTTGTTGATACTTTTCGGCAATTTCATAAAGAAGGGGGGAATTATACTTGGTGGGCTTATTATTCTTTTGCCAGACAAAAGGGATTAGGTTGGAGAATTGATTATTTTTTTACTTCCGAGTCTTTAGAAAAGAAATTAAAAAAAGCTTTTATTTTAGATAAGGTAATGGGTTCCGATCATTGTCCGGTGGGCATTGAAATATTTTGATTTACGTTTTATCATTAGATTATGAAGAAGTTATATCGTAGTAGAGAAAATAAAGTATTTTGTGGTCTTATGGGTGGTTTGGGAGAATATTTTGAGATAGATCCCAAACTTTTACGAGTAGCTTGGATAATGATTTGTGTTCTTTCTGTTTGTTTTCCAGCAATATTTGCGTACATATTTTCTTGTATGATAGTACCTATGGCGCCAAAGAAAGAAGAAAAACAAGGTTAATTTTGCCTTGTTTTTTATGCTTCTTAGGTCGGATAATTTTTAGTAAAAGTGCTATGCATAAAGGGCTTAATGATGAGGAAGTCTTAGAGTTAAGGCAAAAATTTGGAGAAAATATTTTAGAATTTAAAGAGGCAGCTACTTGGTTGTCTATTTTGCTTTCACAATTAAAAAGTCCTTTTATTTATATTTTGATTGCCGTTGGTTTAATTTCTCTATATCTTAGAGAATATTTTGATACCGTATTAATTGTATCTGTTATGATTCTTAACATATCAATGGGATTTTTTCAGGAATATAAGGCTAAAAAAATCTTGGATTCTTTAAGAAAAATTTTAAATCCTAAAACTATTGTTATTAGAAATGGACAAAGGAAAGAAATTGAAATTAAAAATTTGGTGCCTGGTGATATAGTAGTCATTGGAGCGGGGGATAGAATACCAGCTGATGGGAAATTTTTTGGAGCCAATAGTTTATTAGTCAGTGAAGCGATTTTGACTGGTGAGGAAGAATCGGTAGAAAAAACAGAAATCGAAGGGAGCAATCTTTTATTTATGGGTACTACGGTGATGTTTGGAAAAGGATTAATGGAGGTAGTAAAAATAGGGGCAGAAACGGAGATGGGAAAAATTGGAAAAAGTTTAACAGAAATCGAAGAAGAGAAGACCCCATTAAATATAAAATTAGAAAAATTTGCCGTTAATTTGGTTTATGTCATTTTAGCAATTTGTTTATTTATTTTTATTTTTGGATTAATAAATCACCATGGTTTTTTTGAAATGTTTAAGATGGCGATTATTCTTTCCGTGGCAGCGATTCCGGAAGGATTGCCTATTTTTATTACTATCATTTTAGCTCTTGGTATGAAAAGAGTGTTAAAAAGAAAGGGCTTGATAAAAAAATTAATTTCTATTGAAACTTTAGGTTCTACTTCAGTGATTTGTACTGATAAAACGGGGACTTTGACAGAGGGGATAATGAGAGTAGAAAAAGCCGATTTTGTGGATAGAAGTAAGGCATTAATGGCTTTAGTTTTAACTAATGAGCAAAGAACTAGTCTGGAAAAAGCGATTTGGGATTATTTAATTCAAGATAAAGAAGTTGATTATCAGCACATTTTCGAATCAATTAAAAGAAATTATGAAGAACCATTTGATAGTGAGAAAAAATACGCTTTTTCTATAAGTGAAATCGATGGTCAAAATACTGCTTTTGTAGTAGGAGCAGCTGAAATTATTTTATCTTTTTGTGAAATGAGGAAAGAAGAGAAGGAGATTGTCTTAAAGAAAGTTGAAGAATGGGCCGATCTTGGATTAAAAGTTTTAGGCATGGCTTTTAAAAAGGAGGGGGATTTAAAAGAAAAAAATGAATTCTCTTGGTTGGGTTTGATTGGTGTTGCTGACCCTATTAGAAAAGAGGCTAAAGAGGCCATAGCTTTGGCCCAAAAGGCCGGTATTAAAGTAAAGATTGTTACCGGTGATTATAGAAAAACAGCGGAAAGAGTAGCTATTAATTTGGGATTTAAAATTCAACCTAATAATGTGATGGAGGGGTGGGAGTTGGAGAGTATTACCGAGGATGAATTAAAAAAAAGAATTGATGATATTATTTTGTTTTCTAGAGTAACACCTACTCAAAAACAAAAAATTGTAAAAATATTACAAGAAAAAGGAGAAGTGGTAGCAATGACTGGGGACGGAGTGAATGATGCGCCAGCTTTAAAGAAGGCTGATATTGGAATAGTTGTTAATAATGCTTCTGATGTGGCTAAGGAAGCAAGTGATTTAATTTTATTGGATAGTAATTTTCAAACTATTATAGCGGCTTGTGAGGAGGGGAGACTAGTTTTTGCTAATATAAAAAAAGCCGTTGCTTATGCGCTTTCTAATTCTTTTGTGGAAATTGCCTTTATTTTTGGCGGTGTTTTGTTGGGTTTTCCGAAGCCATTAACTATTGCACAGATTTTGTGGATGCATCTTATTTGTGATGGCCCCCCAGATTTAATGTTGGCTTTTGAACCTAAAGAAAGTTCGTTAATGGAAATTTCTCCAAAAAAATTAATCAAAGAAAAAATCTTTGGTGGTCATGTTAAATTTTTGGTATTTGCCATAAGTTTGTTGGTAGGATCCTTATCTTTGTTTTTATTCCAATATTTTTGGAAGGGGCAAGAAGAGTATTTAAGTTTAGCAAGGACTGTTGCTTTCGCTACTATTGCCGCAGTTGATTTGTTCTATATTTTCTCTTATAAGGATTTGTATAAGCCGGTTATTAAAATGAAAAACTTTTTTCAAAATAAATATTTGTTTTGGGGGGTGGGATATGGTTTGATTCTTTTAGTTTTAGCTATTTATGTGCCATTTTTGAATAGAATATTAGGTACTGTACCATTAAGTTTATTTCATTGGATTCCGATAGTTTTTGTTGCGTTGTTTACTACAGTCATGATAGAAGTGGTAAAAATCTTTTATAATTATTTACAGAATAGAAGAGTTAAATTATAAATAATATAATTTATACTATAGTATTGCTTCAGTGTAAATTTTTTTGTATTATATATGTATATGGATAAAATAAAAAAGTTTTTGCCGACTATTATATTAATAGTAGCGGTAGTCGTTATTTTTATCTTAGCCAAAGGCTGGGATAATAATTCTAAACAGTCGAATAATAATATAGAAGGAACACCAAGTATGAAAACTTATACGCAGGCGCCGAATATGATAATTGATATTAATAGATCATACACAGCAATTTTAAAAACAACCGTGGGGGATATTGAGATTCAATTGAATGCTAAAGAAACCCCAATTACTGTGAATAATTTTGTTTTTCTTGCGAAAGATGGATTTTATGATAATGTTATTTTTCACAGAGTTATTTCAGGTTTTATGATTCAAGGAGGAGATCCAACTGGTACTGGTTCTGGTAGTCCAGGATATCGTTTTGCTGACGAGGCTTTCAATGGAGAATATGAGAGGGGGACGATAGCTATGGCTAATGCGGGGCCGAATACTAATGGTAGCCAGTTTTTCATTATGCATCAGGATTATCCTTTAGATAAGGCTTATGTAATTTTTGGAAAAGCAACCAAGGGTTTGGATGTAGTTGATGCAATTGCTACAGCTAAAACTAAAATGGGAGGTGACGGAGCTATGTCTTCGCCGATAGATCCAGTTAAGATTTTATCAGTAGAGATTATTGAAAAGTAGATTTTTTAAACACCGCCGAAGCAAATTTGCTTCGGCGGTGTTTTTATTGACGAATATTATCTTTCGTGCTAAGGTTTAATCAGAGAAAATTAACAATAGAAAAAGGAGGTAACAATGTTTGAATTAGAAGAACATACTTGTTTGTTCGATGCTTCTACAATAAGGTTTCAATCTAAAAGTACTGCGCCAGTGATTATTACCGTTCCTCATGACCCCATTTCTCGTATAAGCGATTGGCAAGGATTCTTGCAAACTAGAGAAAAAGGAGTAGTTAAGGGTTTGGAAGAGTATCTTTGGCCGATAATCAGAGATATAATTTTACGAACAGGGAGGGTGAGTGTAGTGAGAGGGACTTTCCCGCGTAGACTTATTGATTACAATCGTTCTTCTTATGATGCTAATGGTCCCGCTTTGAATGATCAGCAATTACAACATTTTTATTCTAATTATCACGGTATTATTGAAGTATTTATTGAAAGGGCAATGAAAGTTTATGGATCAAATCGTTGTTTATTGCTGGATATGCATGGTTTTAAAAAGCAGCCATTTAAGGGTGTGAATTATGATATTATTCTTGGTACTAATCATCGTAAGACTATTAGGTTCGGTATTGATGTAGATAAACAATTGGCATTCTTTTTGAAACGTCGTGGTTACTCGGTTTATTCACCGACCGAAAAGAAGGTCCGCGGAGAAAAATATACAGGAGCTTTTACCGTTACTCATTATGCGGAAAAATATAGGATTAATGCTATTCAAATTGAAATAGCAAGGAAATTTCGGACGAAAGCCGGGAGGGATTTAGGCATTAAATTGTCTGAGGATTTAACCGACTTTATTGACTCCAATTTTAATTTTTAATTAATGTAATTTTGAACGGCTCACACAGGTGAGCCGTTTGATTTTTTTAACGTATTGCGGTATAAATAAGTTAGAAATTTAAAATAAGAAAAGGAGGTAAAAATGCCAATGGTTTCTTTGCCGACTAACAATGAAGATAAAAAATTATTCAATATATATTTGGCTGGGACTTTTGAAAAATTAATTGTTGGGAATGCAATATATCGCGATTGGCGCGATTATTTTAAGAAAAGATTAAATGAAAAATTTCCGGATTTAGAATTTTATGATCCACGTCAGGATACGCCTCAATGTGAAATTGCTGAATTTGTTTCTGAAGATACTTTTGGCGTGAGAGAAAGTGATGTTGTTTTTTATTATATGACTAATAATGCTGGTGATTCTGGCGCAAGTTCAGAGATTACGATTGGAACGGAAAATAATAAATTGACCATAATCTGTTTGGGGCCAAAAGTTGGGGCGCCACATCCATTTTTAATGGGTAAAGCGCGTCGTATTCTTATTGAATTGGAAATAGCTATAATCTATTTTTTAAAATTAGCGGAGTTTGGTTTTAGCTTAGATGGAGAATTTAAGGCTTATGGTTATGTGATGGGTTTGAAAAGGAGGTAGAAATGATTGAAATAGATATTTCTATTTATGGTGATGGAAAATTTATAGATGATTTATTGTCTGGGAAAAACTTAGAAGATACAATTATTAATTTAGATACAATACAAGACGAAATATTTAAAGAAATGCAGGAGGTTTTTCGTGAGAGAGGCATAGATAGGGATGATGTTGATTTTTATTCTCAAGAAGGTTGTTTAGATGAAGAAAGAGAATTAGAAATTTTTATGGTAGAAAAAAGAGATAGTAATTTTCTGGAAGGTGAAAAAATGGCTCGAAATTTATCTGATAGGTTGACTGAATGTATCAGAAATTTAATTCAAATAAAAGTTTCTTGTTTTGTTAGAGTGGAATTATCATCCAGTGAAGCTACGGAAGTAATTAATTAATCAAGGGGGGCGCTGAGGCGCTCCTTTTTTGTTTGGTTTGTATTTATTTTTGTGGTAAAATATTGAGGCATGACAGAGCAATTTCCTAAAATTGAAAAAAATATAGAACAAACACCAGAGGAAGCATATAAGGAAATAAATATGCTTTTGGATTTGTTATACGATGATTTTGGTGATTTTGAGTCTTTAGAAAAAGAATGGGCTGATAAATGGTATGAAGTAGATATGATGATTCAGGTTTGCAGGAATGAAAATTTACCAGAAGCTTTAGATAAATTAAAAGAATTTAATAAAGATTTTCGTGATAATCATAAAAAAGAAAAACATGAATAAATCCATTCAAACTATTAAAAAATATGTGCGTTTAGCGAATTATATTACAGTTAGTCAGATTTATTTGCGGGATAATTTTTTATTGGAAAGGGGATTGAATTTTGATGACATCAAATCTCGGTTATTGGGACATTGGGGTAGTTGTCCGGGTATTAATTTTGTTTACGCTCATTTAAATTATTTAATTAAAAAACACGAACAAGAAATGATTTTTCTTCTTGGTCCTGGTCATGGTTTCCCTGGTCTTCAAGCTAATCTATTTATGGAGGGCACTTTAAAAAAGTTTTATCCGGAAGCTACTGTAGATGAAAATGGCTTAGGATATATTTCTAAAAACTTCAGTTGGCCTTATGAATTTCCCAGTCATAGTAATCCGGGGACGCCTGGAGTGATTTTGGAGGGAGGAGAGCTCGGTTATTCTTTATCAACTGCTTATGGGGCGATATTGGATAACCCTAGTTTGATTGCTGCTTGTTTAATTGGTGATGGTGAGGCGGAAACTGGTCCTTTGGCTACTTCTTGGCATTTAAATAAATTTATTGATCCTAAAGAAAATGGAGCGGTTTTGCCAATTTTACATTTGAATGGTTATAAAATTTCCGGTCCTACCGTTTTTGGCAGAATGTCCAATAAAGAATTAAAATCACTTTTTTATGGATATGGTTATGAGCCGATTATTGTTGATGGTTTTGGAATTTACATTAAAATGCAAAGAGCTTTAGAAAAATCATTGAAAATAATTAAATCTATTCAATCTAAGGCGCGACAAGGAAAAAAGATTGTTAGTCCGCGTTGGCCTATGATTGTTTTACGCACACCTAAAGGATGGACTGGCATAAAAGAATTAGATGATAAAAAAATAGAAGATAATTGTTTATCTCATCAGGTAGTGGCTAAAGATGCCAAAACTAATATTGAGCACTTAGAAGCTTTAGAAAAATGGATGAGGTCTTATAAAATTGATGAACTTTATAATAAAAAAAATGGTGTTGATGAGGATATTTTATCTATGATTCCGGAAAGTCGCTTAAGAATGGGAGAAATGAAATATGCTTTTGCTGGTAGAATGCGGAAGGATTTGATTTTACCCAACCCAGATAAATTCGCAGAAGAAGCAATTGTACCTGGTACCATTGGCTCTAGTAGTATGCGTCGTTTAGGTTTGTATTTAAAAGAAGTTTTTGAATTAAATGCTAAGAATAAAAATTTCCGCTTAATGTCTCCAGACGAAACTTATTCCAATAAGTTGGATGAGGTTTTTAAGGCTACTAAGCGTGCTTTTGTTTGGCCCAAAGAAAAGTGGGACGATGATTTGGATTCTAATGGAAGGGTGATGGAGGTGTTGAGCGAACATTCTTTACAGGGTTTAGCACAGGGTTATGTTTTAACTGGGCGACATATGATTTTTGCTTCTTATGAGGCCTTTGTGGAAATCGTGACAAGTATGGCTGATCAATATGCTAAGTTTTTGAAAATAGCCAGAGAGATAGAATGGCGAGGAGATATCCCATCTTTTAATTATATTTTAACTTCATCAGGTTGGCGTCAGGAGCATAACGGTTTTTCTCACCAAAATCCGGGATTTATTAGTAATATGATTCAGAAAGAGGGGAATTTTATCAAAGCTTATTTTCCACCTGACGGTACTAGTGCCTTGATGGTTATGGATTATTGTTTGCAGTCTAAGAATTGTATCAATATTATTGTAGCTGGAAAAACCTTAGAGCCACGCTGGCTTACTCCGGAATTAGCTAAGCAAGAGATGGAAAGAGGGATAATGATTTGGAATTTTGCTAGCGATAAAAATCCTGATATTGTTTTTTCATCTATCGGAGATTATATGACCAAAGAAAGTTTGGCGGCTATTGATTATTTGAAAAAAGAATTTCCAGAAATAAAAACTCGTTTAGTGAATATTCTAGAGCTTTCATCATTGGGGTTTGGTAAGTGTGGATGTACGCAAGAAGATTTTGATTTTTATTTTACGAAAAATAAGCCAGTAATTTTTAATTTTCACGGTTATCCAGAAACTATTAAACAATTACTTTTTGGTAAGGGTAAAAATGAGAGATTTTTTGTACACGGTTATATTGAAAACGGTTCTACTACTACACCCTTTGATATGCAAGTAAGAAATAAAACAGATAGATTTACTTTAGTAATAGAGGCTTTTAGAATTTTAACTGAGGCTGGGAAGATTAATAAAGATAAGGCGGAAAAGATAATTAAGAGGTATGAAGACAAATTACGTTATCACGATGGTTATATTAGAAAATATGGAGTCGATATGGAAGAAATAGAAAATTGGCAATGGAAAAGAAATGCTTAGTAATTAATGTAGGGACGGCATCAAAAAAATACGCTTTTTATTCGGGAGCGCAAAAATTATCATCTTCACATTTCGAAAAGGGAAATGGGGGATTTATTGTAACGCACAAAGATAAAGAAGGAAAAGAAAATAAAATATCTATTACTGAGATTGATTTTCAAAATAGTTCTACTAAGGAAATTGAATTTTTAATCAGTAGCGGATTAATAAAAGATAAAAGTGAAATTAATGCCGTTGGTTTTAGAATTGTTTGTCCGGGTGAATATTTTAATCAAACTAGAAAAATTGATGCTGAATATCGTCAAAAAATGAAAGCAGATATTATTAAAGCGCCGCTTCATATTGCTGCTATTTCTGATGAAGTGGAAAGTTTTGTTACTACTTTTCCGGAGATTGCAATTTATGGAGTTTCCGATGGAGCTTTTCACGCTACTCTGGCAAAAGAAGCAAGGTATTATGCTTTAGCTAATGATATGGCTAAAGAATTAGGAATTCAAAGATTTGGTTATCACGGCATATCCATGCAATCAGTTTTAAGAAAATTAGGTGTTTCTTTGGGTAAGATTCCTTCTAATATTATTATTTGTCATTTAGGGAGTGGTTCTAGTATTACGGCAGTTAAAGATGGGAAAAGTTTTGATACTTCTATGGGATTTACTCCATTGGAAGGGTTAGTGATGTCTACTAGAAGTGGTGATATTGATGCTGGTGCTTTGGTTTATTTAATGAAAGCTAAAAATTTGTCCCCAGATCAATTAAATGAATTTTTGAATAAAAAATGTGGTCTTTTGGAATTGAGTGGGAAAAGCGATGATATTAGGGAATTAATAAAATTGGAAGAAGGCGGTGATGAGCAGGCGAAGTTAGCTTTAGATTTATGGGCCTATCGGGTGAAAAAATATATTGGTTCGTATGTCTTGGCTTTAGGGGGACTAGATGTTTTAGTGTTTACAGCTACAGTGGGCGAGCGTTCTTGGATTATGCGTCAAAGAATTTTGGGAGGGTTAGAAAATTTAGGTTTTGCGATTGATGATGTGAAGAATAAAAAAATCACCGAAACTAATAGTGAGGGTGAAATCCAAAGAGATGGTTCGCAAATAAAAATTATGGTAGTAAAAACTGATGAGATGGAAGAAATTAATCGTCAATTGTTGGATGGGAAATTATTCTGATGCATTGCATATAATATTTTTTTGTGGTAAAATAAAAAAATAAGAAGGTTATAGTCGTAAGCCGCCTAAAATTGTAAAAATTATGGACGAATTAAATAAAAATCCTATGGCAGGGGATCAGCAAACTCCAGTTGTTCCTGGTACAGAAGTTAATGAACCAGTTGCTATTCCAACTGAAGAACCAAAGAAAGAAGAAACTCCTGCACAAGAAGCTCCGGCTTCCGTTATTCCTGGTAATACTCCAGAGAACACCTCAACAGCATAAATCTGTTAATTAAAAACTCCCCCTTACGGGGGAGTTTTATTATCTAAGTAAAGTCTTAGAACCTGCGGCCTCTGCCACCTCTGTCACCACCTCGATCACCACCGCGGAACGGTCTGTTCTGCTTGTGGCATTCGCGGCATAAGAGCTGGTCCAATCTTGCTGGATCCGGCTCGAAGGGCAATTCAGTGATGTCTGTGCCACATTTAGCACATTTCCAGTTACCCTGGTACATCTTTCTCTGAAAACCACCGCCTTGTTCGTCATTGTAAGCCATTTTGCTTGTAATACTAATTAACGACTCTTATTGATATTCTAAGCAAAGGGGCCTCTAAACAAGTGTTTTTCGACTCGATTCGCTCGAACTCTAATATTGTATCCATTGTATCAGATAAATAGCTGTTTGTCAATAGAAGAATAAAATGATAAGATAATGTAGTCGTATATTTAATTAATATTAATATTTTTATGGAGTTAAAAGAAGCACAAACTATTGAGTTATTGGCTCAAAATGAAGAAGTTTTTAATAAATTATATACTCTTTATGCTAGTAAATATCCTGAGTATAGAGATTTTTGGCAAAAAATTGCTGATGAAGAAACTAATCACGCTTTATGGTTGAGAGATTTAAAGCCAGATATTGAAATTGGAAATTTGTCTTTTAATGATAAACGATTTGATTTAACACTGGTATTTCAATTATCAGAACATGCTAAACAAAAATTAAATGAAGCTCAAAATCAAACATTGCCAATTGCGGAAGTTTTAAAGATTAGTTTGGCTATGGAGAAATCTTTGTTAGAGGGCAAATTTTTTGAAATAGTAGAAACTGACCAAATACCATTAAAAACCGCTCTTTTCAATTTGGCTAAATCAACCGAAGAGCATATTCAAAGAATAGAAGACTTATTGAAAAAAATATCTGGATGAATATGAAGAAAAATATTGAGAAAGAAAGGCAATGGTTGTTGCGTGATAAGTATCATAATAAAAAAACAGCCGGTTTTTTTAAAGATATAGAAAAATTAGAAAAAGGCGAGCCGATTGATTATTTGATTGGTTGGGAGCCTTTTTTGAATTGTAAAATTGATTTGCGTTTCAAACCATTAATTCCCAGATTAGAGACGGAATATTGGACAGAGGAGGCGATTAAAACGATTAAAACGTTTAATAAATCAATTAAGGTGTTGGATTTGTGTTCTGGCTCCGGTTGTATTGGCGTTGCTGTTTTAAAAAATATTAAAAATAGCCATGTTGTTTTTGGAGAAGTAGACAAAAGTTTAATTCAGCAAATCAGAATTAATTTAAAATTGAATAAAATTTCTAGAGAGAAATATCAAATAATTCAATCCAATCTTTTTGGGAATATTAAGGAAAAATTTGATTTTATATTAACCAATCCCCCCTATGCGTCTTTAAATCGTAAAAATAGGGTACAGAAGTCCGTTTTACAATATGAGCCACATTTGGCTTTATTTGGTGGTCAAGATGGGCTATCTTTAATAAAGAAGATTTTAAAACAAGCGCCGAAATATTTGCATGAAAATGGCCGAATTTGGATGGAATTTGATTCTTGGCAAAAGCCGGGGATAAATCAATTATTGAAGCAATTGCAATATAAAAATTGGGAGTTTTTTAGGGATCAATTTGGGAGGTGGAGATTTGTTAAGATTGGATAATATGCAATTAAATCAATTAAAAAAAGATATAGATAATTTACAGTTGTTATTTGGAGATAAAAATCTTAGGTCTATTTATGGGGCTGGGTGCATAAAAAACCCTAAAGCGATGTTTATTTTTATGAATCCAACAGCTAAGAATGTTTCCGCTTTTGATGATTGGAAGGGATTAAGAGCCCCATGGTTAGGCACGAAAAATGTATGGCAAATTTTTTATGCATTGGATATTGTTTCATTTGATTATTTTCAGAAGATTCAAGAAATGAAAATTGGAGATTGGAATGTTGATTTTGCTCAGGATGTTTATAGGGAAGTTGTTGAGAAAAAAGTTTATATCACTAATTTAGCAAAATGCACGCAAGTTGATGCTCGACCACTAAAAAATGATGTTTTTAAAAATTATTTAAAAATAATGGAAGAAGAAGTTATGGCTATTAATCCTAAAAACATAATTACTTTTGGCAATCAAGTAAGTTCTATTATTTTAAGGAAACCTGTTTCCGTGGGGGATTATAAGAAAGACGAGAAGGAGGTTTTAAAAATTTCAGGCCAGTCTTTTGATGTTTATCCCACTCATTATCCGGTTGGTCAGGGTAGAAGGAATATGCCTATGGCGATTAAAAGGATTAAAGCGATATTGTCTTAAGAGTTGACAGGCGAGTAATCTTTTCGTAATCTTAAGGTAGATTTTTAAAAAATAGGAGGTAATTATGCTTGAACAAATTGAGAAGATGACACTTTTTTGGGGTAGGTATGACAATATAAAAATACTTGAAGAATTAAGAAGAATAAAAATCAATAATGGCATTTCTTTTGTTCTCATACCTATATTAGCTCCTTCAATATTGAAAGTTTATTATAAAGATCATGATTTTGATTCTTATTGTGGAGAAAATGAGATCCAAGGATTCATAGAACGTTTTAAAAAAGAAGAGGAGAAAAAATCCGCCTGCGTTGAAACTACGGCAGGACAGGGGAGGTAAATAATGGAAAAGAAAGTTATTCCACCGAAAGGAGACTTAACTGTTGACAATGCAAAAGAAGTTTGTGATTTTTTCTTGAGTAATGTTTCGGGAATTGTATCTTGTATGACTTCTAGGAGAGATGTTAGTGGAGAACCCGTACTTCATTTTGTTGGTGTTTGCAGGGAAATAAATATTGGCTATAATGACGGTGAAAAGAAGCGTCCCATGATTAATATTTCTTATACGCCGATTAGACAATTTTTCCGTGCTGTTCCTTATTTTACTTCTTTTGGGAATGTTTTACATTGGAGTCATATCCATAAGATGGCTTATGAAATACGAGATAATAAGCTGATTATCAAATATTTTACCAGGAGATCAAAAAATCCTTCTTCATTTTTAGTACTCCAAGATCATGAATTAGAGTGGAAGAAGTCAGGAGAGAGAAAATAATGTCTACGCCAGTAAAAATTCAACTTTTTCGTAACCGAAATGATAAAAAAATAAAAAAAGTTGTTAATTTATTGGAAAACAAAAGAATGCCTTTTATTTCTGTTTTTACTGATGAGGACTCGTGTATGTTGGTACCAGGGATAACTTATACTATTAGAAAAATTGAAGACATGATTGAATATATAAAATCTCTAAATAAATAGCGAAAAAGCCCCCGTGCCATTATTGGCATAGGGGCTTGACTTTTATATTGGATTGTATATAATGGAGATATACCGTAGAAGATAGGTAGCTGGAGAAAACGGCACAAATCCTATTGAGGCAAATATGAGCTTTTTGGCTTATTTTACTTATCTGCGGCTGTCGCAGATTTTTTTATAAATTTAAACAATATTCGCATATGCTTACAAGACAACAAAAATCACAAATAATTGAGGATTTGACTAAGAAAACCAAAGAGAGTCAATCTGTCTTAATGGTTGATTTTACTAGTCTTAAAGTTTCCGAAGCTAATACTTTGAGAAAATCTTTAAGAGAATCAAACATCGAAATGAAGGCCGTGAAGAAAACTTTAGTGCAAAGAATATTGAAAAACGCCGGAATTAAAGATTTTAATATCTTTCAATTTCCTGCTTCTATCGCTTTGATATTTAGTCCAGAAGAAGGAATGGTGGCTTCTAAGAGTGTTTATGATTTTTCTAAGAAATTGAAAGACAGATCTTTTAAGATTTTGGGTGGATTTATGGGAGGCAAGTTTATTAATTCCGAGATGGTAGTAACATTGGCTAAGTTACCATCAAGAGAAGTATTGTTGAGCCAATTATTATACGTGTTAAATTCTATGCCAAGAGCCTTGGTCGGGGTTCTTCAGGGAAATTTAAGGAAATTAGTTTTTGCTTTAGACGCTATTGCGAAAGCTAAGAAATAAAAATATGGAAAAATTTGAAAAATTAATTGAAGCAATTGAGAAATTGAATGTGGCTGAATTGGCGGAATTAGTTAAGGTCTTGGAAGAAAGATTTGGCGT
>Ga0172381_10000553_pt1 | contig 45057 bp, 76 predicted proteins | sample Leawel6488metaG_FD_119754 | JGI IMG/M metagenome (GOLD analysis project Ga0172381, IMG submission 119754) | Leachate microbial communities from a municipal landfill in Southern Ontario, Canada - Leachate well 64-88 metaG | ecosystem: Engineered > Solid waste > Landfill > Unclassified | place... | reverse complement strand
ATATTTCTTTTTTTAGAGTATAATCATTATATAATAACTAATAACACACAAAGCAATGAAAAACACAGTAAAAATTAGCAAAGCAGATTTTATTAAAATGCTCTTAACTTGGAATTTAGGTGCGCAACCTGCTTCAATTCAGTATGTTACTGAACCTAAATTGACTGCCGAAGGTAAAAAACGTTTTGGTAATATTACCAAAATTGCCAATGTTGGTGGAATGATAGGGTATAGCTACGAAAACAGCGTAAACAATCAGTTAGAACGTGAAAATAAAGAACGTGAATTTATGGCTCAACCTTTATGGAAGGGCAAAGGTAAACGCTTGTCTCCTGCCCTTGCTACACATATTGAGAACGGCAATTTTTACCTTACATATAAGGCACAACAAACTTTCAAAAGTTTTCACTTCGATATTAACCTGAATTTTGTACCCTATGCAATTTTAAAATCATTTTTCCCTGAAAGTAAAAATTATAGTCAGGGTGTAAATGAAGGCAGCGAAGTACACCACAGAGAAATAAAAATAGACAACGTTCGCAGGGTGAAAATCAAAAAAGTAACTTATGAACTGATTTAAAATATGAAAAAAAGAGGGTTATATTTTAACCCTCTTTTTTTTAACCTATTTCCTTATTTAGACTGTATATAAATAACATATATATTTATTTAGACTGTATATGAATAAGGGTAACCTCTATAACCCCCTATCCATGCACCCTGCAACCCCCTATCAACCCCCATCCTTACTCCCACCTATCCCCCCCGTATCCCCCCCTCCCTACCCCCCGTCAAATGAGGGGTCTGGAGGGTTGGGGGTGCTACACGACTATTTCCACAATAGAGAAAAAAAATCCTAAAAAAATTTTTTACTACCCAAAATTAAAGGTCAAAAAATTTCCCCAAAAATTTTTATGTAATTGAAAATATGTTTATTAGATATATTTACTTAAAGATAATCATTAAGGTGTTAATTACTTATTTTCTCTCGTTTGCAATAAACTCTCGTATATAATTAGAACTCTCATGCTCTTTTAGTTCTTTAATTATTTCATCAGCATTTTTGTAATGAATTGGATTCTGGTTTTTGTTTTTTATTTTAAATTTAGACATTTTTCCATTACTGAAATACTTTCAACCATCATATATTGGTTTGTTTCTACATTATAACCCAATTGTTCGAGAATATTTTTAAATAAATTCCAACTTAATGTACCTTTTTGTTCTATTGACAAAGTTTGTATTCCTTCTTTTATATAAGGTTTTGGGTCTTTAGTTCTTTTACCGTCAATACTATTTATTGCAGCAAACAAAACATATCCATCAGCTTTATGATATGCATCCCGAAGATTAAAACAAATTTTATTCAGATTGGGATTACCAGTTATTACAATTTGAAAATATTGAGCAAGTTCTTTTCCTTTTTCAAAGACATCCCCGGCATGCATGAATTCATTTTGATTTTTCATCATTTTATCTCCACCGAATACATCAAGAATAATAGTATGATCATCGGGAGAATCTACTTTTTTTGAAAGTAAATCTGTCGAGTTAGTTTTGGGTTTCAATACTCTTCTTTTTCTTGTCATGGTAAGTTATTTTTTATGATTAGGATTATTACATTGTTTTCCTTTTTCAACCATCCAATAACATCCGGGAATATTACAAGGATGCCAGCAATCACAAGTTCCTGCTTGTGCTCTGCAATTAGCACATTTCCAATCTACATTATCGAGTAGAACATCCATAGGTGTTCGGATTTTTTTTGGTTGTTCGGGTCTCATAATTTTTTAATTTATGGAACTTTATCAATTAATACAAATCCATTTTCTACTCCAATTAATTTACTTTCCCATTTTTTTGGATCGACATAAACCCTGCCTTTGAAGACATATCCACAATCATAGCATTCGTGATCAAGAAATGGGACACCATATTCAGTAAAACTTTTCAATAATCGAAAGTTTATAAGATGATTACAATTCTTATTTTTTCTAATATTGAACGGATTCATTGGAATAAATTTAATAAACAAAAGTAAGTTAAATTATTCTATTATTTTTAGTTTTTTGGTGAATTAAATATAATATCATCCATAAATTCGAAATATTTTTTAAATGGTTTTTCTGCACCTAATAACCAAAAAATAGATATAAATATTAACGATATTATTATATGAATTATTGCAATAATAGTAAGAGTAAGTAATGGTAATCTTTTCATGGTTTTAATTTTAACCAGTTATTATATTCTTTAACATATTTTTTACCATATTTGATCCATTTATAAAAACTAAAATCACTACCTATAATAATTGCTTTTAGTCCAATTAAACCAAATATTGTAATAACTATTCCTGATAGTATTTCCATAATTAAAAAGGATAATCTTCGATTACTTTAAGAAACATTTCACGAGGTAACATAGTATCCAATGCGGTTTCACATTCTGCCATTATTTTAGCAAATGCTATTAGTTCTGATGTTATTTTATTAAAATATATTGGTTCACCATCGACTTCTTTCCATCCAACTTGATTCTTTTTTATTTCACGATATATTCTTGTAATATAAGAATATGTGCAATTACTGGAAGGTGGATAATTATTTATTTTAATTCTTCCTGTGTCTACCCAAATAGTGTTTTCATCAATTTCATATTTCATGATTAATAATTTTAGTATTTATAAAATACTCCTTCATGTCTAATGGCTTGATAAATTATATCAAGAATAAAATAAGTTATTCCAAAATATAAATATTTTGAAGATAATATAATATTTGTAGCAGCCAATATTATTGCAATGCAATTTAACTTTTGTATAACATTTAAAATAATGTTTAAATTTTTCATTATATATGAATTCTCATTGATTATTTTCAAAAATAATCAATATTTCTATTGCATAACTTCAATTAATAAATACAATCTCAGCTACAAAAATTCAAATTAATTTTTTTTATTTTTTTATTAAATTATTAATTATTAGCGTACTTATATTGATTTCATTGAGACATAAAACAATAAATATTTTTTATAAATTTTTATATTTATCATAAAAATCAATTAACATATATACAGTTCTTGCATCTCCACTACTTTCAAACATAAATCTTTTTCTTAACCAATTTACAGCTTGATCAAGAGTTAGTTTATTCCAATCAATCCAACCTTCCGGTACAGATAAACTTTCCAGATGTGCAGTTTTTTCATTTTCTACAATTTCATTTTCTACAATTTCATTTGTTTTATTAGCCATTTTAAATCCAAATTTATACATCAGATTTCCAAATTGTGTAATTTCAATAATACCATCGGGAAATTGTAAATAAAAATCTTCAATTTTTAATACACTTCTATCATCAATAATATCAACTGTAATAGGTGATTTAATCATATTTTGATTTTCCATTTTATTAATTTATTAGTTGTAATTTTTTGACAACTAACATTAACTTATAAAATTAAGTCAATTGATAATTATAAGAATATTTTTTCATTCTTATATTATAAATTTTAATCAAATTTTTTAATTTTTCATTTTCTAAAATTAAACTTTCAATATCTTTTTCTTCTCGAAGAATAGATATGATATGATTATTTATTCTAATACGTTTTTGTGATTCGTATCTACATCTAACTAATTCTTTTAAGCTTAATGTGTTATTGTCCATTCTTCAATTATTATTACAGTGATTAAAATTACAATTTTTATAAAGAATATTTCAAGCATATACTTTAAATCCGGAATCATATGCAGTTATTCCTGCGAATATTTTATCATCATCAAATTCAATTATTTCATTATCAGAATAACATTTGGCAGTTTTAATCCATTCAGTGAATGTTAATCCGAATAAATTTTCAAATTTTATGTCAAATTGTTCACGTGGTTCATTTTGTACCAACACCAATTTTCTTTTATTTACTTCCATTACTATTTTTATCAGGAATACTATTTCCGGGAACTGTAAAAATGGATTTATATTTTTCAAATCTATTAACCGCATCAAGTATTAATGTATTATATTTTTTTGCTTTTCCGATTTTTAATATACTTTTGGCTTCTAATTTTGCCAAGTAAATATCAATATCTTTTACAATAGCTTTGCTGAATACATTACATGTTAAGTGAGAACATTCACAAATCCCTTCATATTTTTTACCGGATACTATATCAACTATAGTATATGATAATTCATCTTCCGGTGTTGTACTAAAACCCCTATCGCCTTTACTTCTCGCATCACCAACATTTTCAATTATATGATAAGTATTATTTTCAGAATTGAAAATGTAATTTCCGTTTTTAATTTCTTCTTTTTTTAGCATATGTTTATTTATTGGGAATATCCTGATCTTTATTTTCATCATTCTGATCTTGAATATCGTTTTTACGATTCATACACATTTCTCTACCATACCATTTTTCTCTGGCTTGTAAAGTTTCATTAAATATTTTTAAACAACCAGTAAGATAATTTGCCAAAATAAAATCTGGAGTATCACTGTCATTTTCAAGACAATGTTTATTAATCAAGTGTTCGAGTTCCTGTTTGAAAGTTTCTTTTACCATATTGTTTTAATTTAAATAATTCATATAAATTTGATCAGTTCTAATAATATCACGTTTAAGAAGTTCCGATAATTTTAATTATGATTCTTTAAATTAATGCTTCGGGTTTGAATGCCTCCGGGTATCGTTTTTTTGCAAGACTAAACCATCTATTAAAATCTTCTTTTTTTTCTTTGGTTCTCATTGTAATACCCATAAACAATGATGAATGAATCCAACCTTTACCAATCACAAAGCTATAAAAATTATCTTCATCTTTATCATCCAGATGAACTTCCTGTCGAAAACCTTTAATACTATCATATGCATTTTTCAATACCACATTAGGAAATAGTTCTTTCACTTCATTAATGAATTCAATTTGATTACTTTGTGAATTTCCATCACTTTCATCACCAAAATACATTAAGTCCATCATAATTTTATTGGTTTAGAATGATATTCCAACAACAACAAATACTTTTTCCTGATCAGGATTAAATACAACCTGTCCAATTATGGGTAATGAAAATGAATCAGTAATCTGAATTATTTTAGTAGTTCCAAGTCCTACGTGACATATATTAAACTCATTATCTGTAGTTAACCAACCGTCACCTGCACCAATACTTAAATTGAAATTTTTAAATTGATATAATGTTTGGAAGTACATATCGTTTCCTTTTGAACCAACTCCCTCGGCTTCATTAAGAATATAATTTCCAGTAAGTGTTAATCCTTTAATTGTATATCCGACATTAATTTCAAATGCTTGGCTTCCGGTGGTATCTGAAACATCAAAAAATTCAAGATCAGTAAGATAATAATCGGTTATACCAATACTTAAACCGAATGAAAAATTATAACTAAAGAATAGATCGGTTTCAGAATAACCTGTTGCATCGAATGATCCCCATGCTCCGATTGTTAATTTTTCTGTAGTAAATTTAACTATAGGTTGAAAGGCAGGACCTGTTCCAAGCTTACTACCTCTAAATATAAAACTACTATAAATGTCAGCATTTGCTGAGAAATTTGAAGATTTTTCTTCTTGAGAAATTGCATTAACTACAATGATTGTAAATAAAATCACAAAGGTTAATAGTTTTTTCATAAGATTTATATTAAATTTTTATTAAAGTAATTCCTTCAGTATCTTCATAAACATCACCATCAACAACCAATTGAAATATTGATTTTATTTCTCTTGGTTTTAATTTTGATTCTTTTAAATATGCTGCATGAACTTCAGTAATCCACATTTCATAAAGTTTTGTTTTACGTTTTGCTTTTATTGCTGAACTTCTTAATTCCAATAAACCTTCAACAGTTTTAATATCTGCAATTTCATTAATAGTAGGGTCTTTTGGTATACCTGCTTTAAGGATATCCCCAATTGATTCATCACCACTTTCTGCAAGTTCATGGAGTTTTTTATTTTCTGGATAAATGTTTATTATCCAATCAATAAGTGTTTGAGTGTAGGTAATAGTTATCATTTTGTTAAATATTTATCATTGTCATCAAATGTTTTCTTTAAAAATTCTTCAGTTCCAATAATAATCCCATCAATTTCTGTGTTATCATTTTCACTATTTTTAGGTAGAAGAAAATTCCAGCCAAGTTCAATACCACACATTGCAATAAGAATAACGGGATGAATTTCATCCCCCTCATTAAATTTTAATTTTTGGTAATTAATTAAACCACTTTCAAGCATTTTTTTTAGTGCAGCTTCTGGTGTCATTTGACTTGTAATATAGTCGTATAATTCTTGTAATGTAAATTCTTTACTCATTATTTAATTATTTAGAAAATTTTTGAAATTGACATACTTTTATATGACCAAGGATAGAATGTTTAAGATTTGTACTTGCTATTGGACAATCATCACAACAAGTATTTTCCCCATATTTATGTACTAAGCAAAAATCAGTTTTTCTAAGAGTATTAACTAATATTGCAAGTTCTTCTTGTTTTTTTAGTAGTTCAAATTTTGGAACTAAATTTTTAAATTCTTCTTCAGTTAAAATATAATGCATAATAAAACAATTAAACCTTAGTGAGCAAATGTAGTAAAAAATATATAATTTACAAATATTATATTAGAATTATTATTCAATATACTTAAAGTATTTATATAAAAAGTTTAGAGTGAAAATAATTGATATTATAAAAGAAGAAATTTTAGACCCTAATAATATGATCTCATATATTCCTCAAGGATATAAACATAATATTTTAGATGAAACTTTTGTGAGTGTAAATGAAATTAAAACATTAACAAATGATATATTAAAAAAGGTTGCTAATAATAATTACCAACAATATAATCGGGATAAAGAATTCAAATATATTTATGGTTTGAGATTAAGTGATATGGATAGTAGTAAATATAAAGAGATTAAAGATTTTATTGAAAAATTGAATGTTGAGATATCGTTTTCACCTAAAAACCCAAGCATAAATAGTTATGGTGAATATGGTAATTATGAAACAAAAAAAAGTCAATATTTTAATCCACATTTATTACGAAATATAACAATATATTATGATTATAATTTAGTAAAAAATAGGATTGATGATGTAATTAAAGATCATGAGGAAGTTGAAGCATTTGATGTATATAGTAAATTATATTATCAAGTAAATTCATCATTAACTCATGAATTACAACATGCGTATGATGATTATCGAAGTAATGGAATGTCTTATAATACCAAACAATTTAAAGCATTTAAAGAAAAGAGTTATAATAAAAATACTAAAATTGCAAGAAGTCAGATTAATGATTTAGAAACGTTAAAAAGATATTTAAATTTACCCCATGAAATATGGGCAAGATTTTCTCAGGCAATGGTAAAATTACGTTTTTATACTATGGATTTTGATAATCAGGGAAAAATTATTGAATATAAAATGTATCCATTACAGGAAGTAATGAAACGATTTAAATATGAATATGAAAATTTTGGAGTTCTTTCTGATAATATGAAAAAAAGATTATATAGAAAAGTTGCACAGTTTTGGCAATATGAAAAAGAAAAAATAGATGAACTTAATTTAGAAAGAAAAAATTTAAGTACTAATAAGGACTAATGCATCTTTCATAATAAAAATTTAGAGGGTATGGCAGGATCATAAGGTAACTATGACATCAACCTTCTCTCGTTGGAATCACTCAGGAATGTCTTCATCGTGTTTACCCGAACATAGTTCAGCTCCCGTGCTTAATAAACCTTATTGTTTGCTTTCAGCAGAAAGATTTAGTGGAGAAGGAGGGAATCGAACCCCCAAAGATTATAAGTCTTCACAAAATCTGATTACGCACTCAGATAAAATTATCAATTATCATCCAATAGTTAGTGTTAACCCCACTATTACTCTTACTGTGTTTAAACACCGCAAGCGACTTTACCGTTTGTCTACTCCCCCAAATATTAAAAAACAGTCATTATCTGCATAACCATAACAAATATATTGCTCTTCTAAACACAAGTCTATCTGGTCTGAATCCATGTGTGACATTTTATAACCTATATTTCAGCATCCTATATGTAACGTTTCGTTCCCAATATTTACGTAAGGTTAATTAGCTTATCTTTCAGTCAAAATGTGAAATTTGCAACAGACTGTCAATATTTTAAATAATGAAGTGGTGTGTTGTTACACCAAATGCTCTTAGGACTGTTATAAGCATTGAAAAAGAAAGTTTAACTAAAGCACTTTCAGACTGAGTTCCTCTCGTACCTTTTCAGTCAAGATCATCACGTGATCTCTAATCTTAATTCCAACATCCTCTCGTATTTGGAACTTACTTACAACATAACTACTAACCTTTCATATTCAAACAGCAACGTTGGATGTTTCGGTATTTCAACCTAAACCGAACTGTATATGAAATTTCCAGTTTTTGTCTTCCGATGGTTTTACGGACGAACCCAATAGTTTGATACCGTCACGCTTGTCAACGCTGTATCAGCATAATACAGTTTAACTTCCATTGGCAACTCATTATAGGATGGCTACTCTCAAGCCTACCTTCCACATCATTAAATCTTTTTCAAAGAACTTAAAACAAAGCCGTTTCTGCTTATTCAACATCCAGACTGTTAAGCTAATCCCCAAGGAAAGGTTTAAGTTTGACCTGCTCACTTTGTTATTATATACAATTTTACGAATAAAATTTGGTTTTGTTACAAATAAAATAAGAAAAATTTAGAAAAAATTAGAGATTTGTGATATTAATGATATTATTTAAAAAATTTTATCAGAAATAGTATGAATTGCTGAACCACTTTCTAAACCAATTGCAACTAAAATTAACATATTCCAATTAATATATGTAAGAATATTTATATCTTTCCAGAAATAAAATATTGTAAAAGGTATTAACCCAATATAAATAACCCGAATTATTGTACCAATTAATATTCCATGAGTAAAAATGCTTCGATGTTCAAACATTAATTGGTATGGAATCCAAATTATCTTCAAAATGAACCAACGATTATATGGTCTACTATTAATATCAAGATCACCATTAAACATTAATGATGCAAAAAGATAAGCAATAAAAATAATACCAGTAATTTTAATATCTTTTGTTGTCCAATATGTAATTCCAACAATTATCGGGGCAGCGACTGCGGTAATAATATCATGAGTTCTTCCGTTTGGCATAATTATAATTTTTATTTAATTATACGATCAGAACTATTATTTGTTACAATTTAAATTTTGGAATATAGTTTATTTTTTAATTTCTTATAACAAACTTCACCCCAATTATTTTCTGTTCTATTTGCTCTTTTCTCATGAGGATGATTAAAATAAATATAATCACTATTGTGACCAAGTTTTTTCATTTTTTTGATATGAGTATTATACTCATAATCAGGTAATAAATAATGTTTATATTCGTGAATTACAGTATAACAAAGTTCTCTTATTGAACATAATGAATTTAAGAAAATAGAAATTGTTCCTTTATAATAATAACCACGTAATCCATATTTATGATCAACATAGTCTGAATTCCCTTTTGATTTATAAACTCTTATTTTAGGATAGGTTTTTCGATATTTTGATTTACCAAAAGTATTTTCACACCAAATTAATATAAGTAAAACCTTATCTCTATCAATGTTTTTGACCATATGATGTGATTTATATATTACGATAACAAATATAGTTATCCAAATTTTAAATAGCAAGGATTATAATTAATTTAATGTAATTAATTAAATATCAACTATATTTAATTATCTATTGGGAGAATCTTAAAAGAGTATTTACCCCTAAATTTATTATTTGCTTCATCTATTAATGTACGATAATAAATTGGTATTGAATCATATGCTGTTGATTGACCAAAGGATGGTGATTCACCTGCTCTTACTACTGCAATAAATGCTTCAGGTAATTTAGTTCCATATTCAAATTGTGCTTGATATGGAAATGCTCCTATTTTAATTAATAATTCGAACATATCTTCATGTAATAAATTACTTTTTTGTGCAATATATAAATCGACATTATTAGTTAGAATGGCTCTAACAGATGAATCAATACCTATAAGATTTCTTGGGTTTTTATATATTGAAACTGGTTTAGGTAATATTCTACTCGCAGATTTATTAACAAAACCAACCAATTCAGCATTTACTTCAATATCTTTTGATTGTTCCGGTGCATGACCTGTGGTTTTTTCAAAATATTTATCAGCTAAACTCATTGATGGTTCATCATCGGTTTGCCAATCAGAATAGAAATTCTGAAATTCTTCATTAATTATTCGAAGAAGTTTTGAAATCTTCATTTAAATGATATTTCAAATAAATACTTCAGTGAACTATAAATTACTTAATACTTATATTATCAATTATTATTTTATTACCCCAACAATGTGAACATATACGTTGACCTGATGTTGAGTTACTATCCTCAATCCAACCAAATCCATCACAATCAGGACAGTTTTTCCATGTAGTTTCGACATTTAATTTTGTTATTACTTCATGTAATGTATTATCTTTCAGTTGATCGGTGACATCTTCAACCATTGAATAATTATCATCTATTTTTTTCTTTAATTCCCAAGTATCATTACTAATTTTACCAATATTCCAACGAATTCGATATGCTTTTTCAGTTACTAATAATATTGTTACTGATGATAGTATATCAGAAATTCTAAATTGGAGTAAATATGTGTGATTTAATTCTAAATTCATAATATTTAATCAATATATCCTATAATTTTTAGGAATTTGGAATTGCAAAGCATTTTAATATCATCTCCTGTTTCATTTTCAATATGAACCACAGTTTTTTTATTTATAAGACCTTCACGATGATATGTTCTTCCTTGTTTTCCAGTTTTAGTTTCCACTAAATATCCAGCATCTTTACTCATAATATGTCATTTTGCTTTTTACTCCCTATGATAGTAACGTGAATAGTAACTTCTTTTGGTAAATTAGTTAACATTCCCGAAGATCGTTTAATTTCATTATAATAAATAATTTCCCAACCTTCTTTAATTAAATTATCGAAAAATTCTTGTATTGTTTCATCAGTAAATGAACCAGTGAATCTTTTATATTTTATGTTTTTTTCCATATAAATATTTAATAAACAAATATAACGAAACGTGTAATAAAAAGCAATACTTTTTGTATTTATATTTAAATAACTATAGATTAAAACTTACTACTATGGGTATAAAAAAAGATAAAGAGGTTATTATATTATCCCACAAAATTGATAGATATAAAAAGAAAATAAAAACATTAAAAAAATTTGGAATTTCAGAAAAAAAAATTACAAATTTAGAAAAGAAACAAGCAAGATATGAAACATGGTTAGTAGAAGTAGCAGAAAAAGGAGATTATAAATAAAAAAATCGGTAGCTAAATACTACCGATTTTTTTATTTATATATGTTTTAATAAATTCATAATCTCTACAATATTCTGAAGAAAATAAAGCTATATCATCGATATATTTTTGATATTTTTTATTCCAATATAAAATAAAATCATCAACAAAATTTTCAACATCTATTATTGAATGAATTTTATTATCTAAAAATAAATTTTTAATAACAACAAGTGTCCATGTTTTTTGATCTATAGATAATTTGGAATATTTTTTTTAATATGATTAATTGTATGTTCGAAAACATATAGAATATTTAATGTTCTATCTTTTTCATTTAATAATTCAAGAACTGGAGTGTATTTTATTAATAACTCATTCCCATTATTACTTGTTGAACCTGTCATATGCGTTTTTTGAAATTTGACAAAACTCTATTTTACCAATAAATTCGTTTAATGTTTTTGCATTAGTATAACTCATTACATTACGTAAATAATGTTCAAAATTTTCAATCCAACCTTTTAAAAAATATTCAACATTTCTTACTCTTATAACACCTTCAGAAGTCTTAAACACTTTTTTACCCATTGCTTTCTGTGCTTCTTTGGTACTCATTCCCCGAAACTTCTTTTTAATTGGAAATCCTAACGTAAATAACCATTTAGCAATTTTTTTATTTATTTTTATTTTTAAAATGTAATTATCTGCAGCACTTTCAATGGCTTTATTAAATATTGAACCGATCATTACAAAATCCGCACCAAGTGCTAATGATTTAATAATATCAGAATAATCCTTCATTCCACCATCTGCAATTATGGCAGGTAATTTTAAAGTTATATTTCTGTTTTTAAATTCAGTTTCAATTTCTGTTTTAATTGTTTTAATATCATGAATTAATGATGCCATTGGATAACCAATACCCGATTGTTTTGTTGTTAAACATCCATTACCATTACCTATACCAATTCGAATATAATCAACACAATTATTTATTACATACCATCGATAAGTTTCTGGATTAGCAATATTACCAACCATTATAGTAATATCCGGTCTTAATCTTTTAATTTCTTTTGAATATTCAACTATTTTTTGCATATGTCCATTTGCAATATCAATTAAAATATGTGCATTAGAATGAAAAGCATTATAATTATCTTTACTATAAAGTTCTAAATCTTCTAAACCAAAACTAACAAAAATTTTAGGAAATTTATTAATATTTTGACAGTGCTCAAGAAATTGAGCATATTTTATTGTTCTTGGTAATGTAACAAAAATTTTATTTTGTAGAAAGATATTATAATTATCCAAATTTACTACTGTATCCATTGGTGCAGTAAATAATGGTAATTTAGTTGGAAGTATTACATCTTTATATCTACTTGTTACTTTGGTATTTATATTTGGAGTAATTAATATATCATCAAAATCTAACTTTAATTTAATTTCTTTCATCTAACTATATCATTTTCAAATTCTTCTTCATAATAAAAAGAGGCAAACGGTTCATTTTTAAATGATTTAACAAATTCATATTGACCTTCCGGGGAAATATTATCAAGAATTTTTCTTATTTCAGGAGTGTCATTTATTAAATATCCACCAGTCATATATGGTACACCGTTTATTTCAATAACAGCCAATGAAATTGTTTTATTAAGTCTATTTGCAAGTAATTTAACTTTTTGATATCCATTAGAAGATGGAGTAATATGTAATATTTCGATTACTATTTTTAAAAAATTAAAAGAAGTGTGAGTTATGTGATAAAAAATATAATGAAAAATGAGTTTTATTTCTTTATTCTTTAGTCTTAACAAAATGAATCATAAATTTTGAACATTCATATCGATATCATTTTTCGTATAGTTTCTTTTCATTACTGTTTTTAATCAAAAAACAACACACTTCAGTTTATTCTACTTCTTCATCCCAAGGAATATCAGTAGTAAAATTATATACATCAATTTCTTCTTGTATTGCATCAACTTTCTTTTGAAATTCTTTTATGTGTTCATCCCGTTTATTTTCGGACATTTGAACTTTATATTCTATAATATTTGAATCTGCGTATCCAACAATTTTATTACCTTCAGTAACATCAATTTCGTTTAAGAATGAAATTAATGCTTTATTTTCACCAAGAATATAAATTTTAGCTTGAATTTCAACATTAGCTTGATTAATAGCAAATTTTAAATTAATAAGTTTATCAATTTTTTTCTGAAGCTTTTCAAAAAGAGTATTAATATTAAATCTTTCAGAGTTCAAAGAACCCACTAAATAGGAGTTTTTGTCTTTGATTTGATTTTTTATTGTGGAAATTTCACCAGCTAAACGCTTTTTAATTTTTAATGCTTTATAAAGTTTCATATTATTATAAATTAATAAACAATATTAAATAAATTATCATTAATATGCAAGGACAATTTTATTTTTTTTCGTTATAAACAGTCATAAAATTATTTTTAATTCTAATATAATCATTATCAAGTATAAATGTTCTAAATTCTTTTTCAGTGGAAAATGAATTTTTAAATTTTGCCATCATGTTTCCCAATTCTTTACCTTTAAGATCAGGAAGCCATGATATAACAATATCACCATTAAATTTTTGAGATGCTATTTTATTAAGTTTATCTTCTTCATTTAATGTATTTAATTCTTTTTTTAGTGCTGCTTCAATAAAATATTCAGCAATCATTGGAATATATTCTTCTTTATCAATTTTAAATTCGTATCTGGAATTAATATTATTATCTTTGAGATAATTTAAAAAAAGATGGTATGATCCACGTTTACGATTTCTTTTTTTATCAACACTTTTAAGATTTTCCATTTGGAAAATTTCAGAATCAAAATATTTACTATTTATTGTAAATTTAAAAATGTCTTCAATATTATCAAATCCCTGTAAATATCGATCATAATCATATCCACCAAACTCAAAAATAGTTTTGGCATTTCTGGTTAATAAAATATCTGCAGAATTTCTTCCGTTGAAATTTCTAAATTTATAAAATAAACCATTCCATCCATAAGATAATCCAAATCTATGAAAAGTTTTACCCATAATATTTCCAAGGGGATCATAAGAATAATAAACTTTTGCTATTTCCCAACTTGATTCATCAACCGGAATGAAATCAATTTGAAAATTATTAAAATCAAAAGAGTGAACACCACCATTAATGTGAATTATTTGTGGTTTAAAAGTTTCTTCAATATATTTTTTAATATTAATTTTTTTATCCCGGAAATTTTGATCAATTTTAATTAAGACATCAAGATCACCATGATCAGGTTTTGTGTGGTAACATCTTACTGTTTGTGAAGTAAAACTTATATTATATTTAAATCTAACTGGAACTTCTGTTGTTATTCCTAAACCATATGCTAATTGAACTGCGATTTTTGATGCAATTTCAAAAAATTCTTCGGTTGTTTTTCGTTCTGATTCTATACCATATTTTTTTAATGCTCTACCACCCATATAAATTGTTTTTACAATTATACGAAAAATATAGCATTATTGTTATGATTTTTAGAAAATTTTAAAAGTAATTGTATTTTCTCCAGTATCTGGATCAGAAAATGTCCAATTATCAGTTTCTTCAATATTTTCTAAAAATTCTGTAAGTAATTCATAATCTTCATTATATGCTTCTAATAATAATTCTTCAGGACTGGTGGAATCAAAACTATAATTAATTTCTTCATCATCGTCATTGTTGCTTGATGATGAAATTTCTTCAGCATCATCATTAAGATTATATGTCCATACAATACAATTTCCTTCTAATTGAAATTCTCCATTTAAGTCTTCGGATTCAAAATTATTTTGGATTTCTTCAAATAATTTACTAATATTCATAGTTATAATATATTATGTTTTAAATAATTTTTAACCATAAATAGATTTTTTTTATTAAAAAGACTGAGAAATGTTAAATAATTTTAATGATAATCACTCATATCGTAATTACCAGAAATATTGCTATCTACTTTATCATCACGATATCCACTTAATTGACTAAGAGCACTTGATCCACCTTCAACAAACCAACCAGCAATATCTGAACGTTGATGAACCACATTTAATAATTTATCCATAATGACAAGTCTTTGATCTGGATTAGTTGTTCCATGAATTTCTTGTGATAAATTAACCAATGCATTGTATCCATAATCGCTAATATATGCTTGTCCTGATTTTGGGTCTTCTACAAAATAATCATAAAATTTTTCTTTTAAATTTTCATATAGAATTTCACGAATTTTTTCACGTGTCATTCCTTCTTCATAATTATTATTATAAACTTCTTGAAGATATTGATGAATAGTTGTATTACATGGTTCGGGTTGTTCTACTGGTTTTTTTTCTTTATATCCAGATTTAGGACTATCAAATGGTATTTCTAATTGATTGGTGTCGGTTGCTGGTTGTTTTGTAATGCAATTTAATTGTTCATTTACATAATAACCAATATATTCTTCAAAATCATCTTCTGGACTTTGAGAAGTATGACCACACAATTTGGTAATAATTGCAATTTTTAATGCGTTATTTATCATAATATCTGCAATCATATTCAAACCATTAGTATCCCTAATAATACCCATTCTCATATAATCTTCCCAAATTTTTTTTAATCGTGGAAATGGTATTAGTTTCCAACGAATATTTCTTGAAAAATTTTCATTGTTTTTATATAGAAATTCCTGAAATATATTTCCTTTAATTTCATCTTCTAAATTAAAATATTCGTAATCAACGTCTTCATAATTTTCTTTAAGAAACTTTATAAATTCTTCACGAATGATTTTTTTCAATGATATTTTCATATGACAATTTTCATATAAATAGTTTAAAAATGTCCATTTTTCAATAAGATAGTATTTATAAGAAATAATAATTATTATTTAAATTAAGAATTATGAAAAAACTTTTAAAATTTATTATGGCAGTATTGCTAATGTTAATACCTGTATCGATATTTGCGCAAACAGGTGATGATACAACTACAGGTTTTGATATTATGTCATTATTTACTAATTTTGCAACTTTTGGTGCTGGCGTTTTGGTTATTACGGGTGTTATTACAACATATATCCTAAAAAATATTTCAACGCTTGGTAGAAGTATTACAAGTTGGGTAATAGCAACAATTGTAGGATTTATTGGTTGGTGGCTACAATTGGGTATTTTTGTTGGTATTGAATGGTATATGGTTTTGGTTGTAGTAATAAGCTTTGCTACTGGTTCAAACATAATTTATAATGTGGACTGGATAAGAAGTTTATTGGCAATGTTAAAATTAGCACCAGCAAAAACAGAGTAAATATATGAAAATAAAAGGGGATCAATCCCCTTTTATTTTATTAACATTGTTCCATTGTAATATACGTCTCCTAAAATTATTTCAATTAAGAATGGATCATTAACACACATATATTCTTCATCCAAATTTGAAGCATTTATGAAAGTAATATCGTCAAATGTTTTAATTCCATAACCACCATGAATGTTACCAAAACAATGAATTTTTGGTCTTATTCTTTCTACAATTTCTTTATATAATGTAGGTGAACCCTCATGACTTTTATTCCAATCAACCCAATCCATAATTGATTGTGGTGGAGTATGAGTTATTACCACATCAGTATCGTCCGGGATTGCTTGCCAATGTTGTAAACATTTTTCTTCCGGGCGATTAAATGCCCAATTATTAAACGGTTTTGAAACAGGTGAACCCCAAAATTTTATACCTTCAATTTCTATACCGCTATCCTCTAAATATATTACATTTTCTGGAACAAGAGTTTTAGCATATACTGATTCTTTTTCAAAAAGAAAATCATGATTACCAGCAATAAATATTTTGTGTTGATATTGATTTAGTGTTGAAAACCAATCCATAAAATTGGCTACTTCATGGTTACGACCAACAGAAGTAATGTCGCCACAATGAATAATAACATCAGCTTCAGGTAAATTTATAAGACGTTTATGTTTGTTGTGGGTATCACTTATTATGACAATAGAAAGTTTTTTCATATTATGAGTTTTTATGTGTAAAAATATTAAGTAAAATTCCATCTAATTTACATAATATTGGTATTAAAAAATATTCTATTCAAAGAAGAAAAACATCTAAATCTTCATCATCTTGCATAAGAATTACGAATAAATTAAACATTAATAAATTGGGTGATTTTATTTATGGTAATTCTAATTATGGATTGAAAAAAAAAGAAATATATTTTAATATTGTTTCATGATGATTTATATATCAAGTATTATTATAATTTACCTTCAAAAACTTGAATTAATGTATATAAAATGGCAATTATACCACCAGTTATTCCTATTGTTCCAATAATCCATTTTTTTATTGCAACGTGTGATAATTGACTATCTTCTAAAGCACGTATACGTTTTGTAATATCTTTACTTTCATTAACATGATCCATATAATCTGCAACAATTATTGCTCTATCATTTATAATTTGCTCATGTTTTTGTACACTACCATTAATTTTATCAAGTCTATGATTTATACCATCCAATTTAGTATCAATTACTTTGAATTGTCCGTTTGCTCTTTCGTCACGAAATTTTACTGCGTCTTCAATTAGTGTACGTAATTCACTTCCTGTTATTGATATTTCTGACATAATATATCCTTTTTTAGTATGTTTTTGATATTTAATTATAAATACTAAAACCCACCAAAAAACAGTATAGATATAATAAAAAATGATAATATTTATTAAATTTTTATTTAAGTATTGGTATTTCTTTTAAAGAATTTAAACGCATATGACCAATATTATATCTTGTATTCCAAGGTGCAGTAAAAAGATAAGTAAAAACACCATGATTATTTAGATCAACAAAATTTTCATAAGAATCATCAATGAATATTTCAACACCTGCTTCTTTAGCCACTTCTACTTTACTTTGTTTAATATCTATACTAATTACTTTTTTAGCTGGAAAGTGATATTTATCAAGCCATGCTTCAGTTATTTCTTTTGATACTGGTCTTGATGTGATATAGCAATGTGGTTCGAAAGGAAGTTCAGTTGGTAATATTAATGGTTTAATGTTTAAATAAAAATCGTCCAACGTTCCTTTGTTACACATTTCATTAAATCTTATGGCTACTTTTCTATCCAAATACCATGAATTTGGAATTGCAGAAATTTCAGGATATAAAGCATTCCAAGAAGCAGTAAAATCTGCTAATACTCCATCAATATCTAATCCAATGTGTGGTTGTTTTAAAAATCTTTTTGGTCTATCATCACCTTGTGGAAATATATAATAAAAAGCATTTATAAAATGTACGTTACATGCTGCATGTGCAATATGTAATCTTCCACTTTCAAGATCATAATCTTCACCTTTTTCAATTGCAGCAACATGTCTTTTAAGTGATGCAAGTACAGATGTCCAAGTAAGACCATTTTCCCAATTTCTATCAAAATATTTTTCTGCACCATCAGTAAGTACTTGTACGAAATCTTCCATTGCATTTGGTTGTACCAAATCATAACGTAATTTTCCTTTATTAAATCGAAGACCACCACCTTTTCCAGTGGTTGCGGTTGTATCTTTATTTTTCTTTTCGTTTTTTTCTTCCATTATAACATCTTTAACTAAACTAATGTTTTTATTTTCCATAATTGTTTCATATTAATCAAAAATTTTTACACCAAATATATCTTCAAGGTCTTTAAATGATGCTTCATATATAATATTTTCAGTTTTAATATCATCACTAATTGAATAAACTTCTAATTCATTTATTTCCATTTGATAATCTTCAATTGTTTTTATTTTTTCTTCTTTTGTTTTTTTCCGAATTGATATAACATAAGTAAAAAATGCACGAAGATGTCCCGGTGGTAAATCTGGATGCGATACTACACGTAATGAACCAAGAGGTTTTTCACTAACTACTTGTCTTAATATCCATCGAGCATCAACACGTAATTCAGTTACATATCCTTTAAGTCTGTCCCAATAAGTATTATTTAAATCAAAATTATTCTCCATTTTTCATTTTTACTACTGAAAGTAATGGTGATTCAATAATTTCTCTTTTCGGGCAACCATGAATTTCCATTGCACGAACTGCAAGAGCTGCAACTTTACGTATTTCAGCAAGAGCTGCTTCTTTATTGAGACGATAAATTTCTGTTTTTGCTTTACCCAAATGATATTCTATATAGTTAATCCATTCAGCAACTGGTTTTTCTTCATCAGGGACATCACCTTCACGAAGGTTTGTATTCCAACGCCAATCTTGATAATCTCTTTCCGTATTGATATGTTTATATACATCAGTTCTATCTAATATTATTTTACGTTTTAAGTTTAAATCATATTTTAGATTATTTTTAATTATAGTAATAAAATTTTCTTGTCTATAAGAATTACTATTAATAAATTCTATCATGTTTTCAATACTATAGAAAACTGGTAATTGTGGATAATCTTTCAATACAAATTTTTCAATTTCATATTTACGTTTAATTGTATTTTCTAATCCAATTATTAGATATTCATTAGTCATTATTTCTGGATTATATTCAAAAGAATATAATATTCCTTCTAATGATCCCCATGAATGACTGTTTGGTACAAGTTGATGCATAATTATTTACGATTTATTTTACGTGATTTTTTTGCTTGTTTATTTTTACGTTTACGTTCAGATTTAAAAGCAACACCAAATGTTTTTTTGGGTTTATATGTTTTTTTAGAATTTTTTAATTTCTGAATAAATAATTCATGTTTTTCTTCTTCGGTAAGTTCTTTATCTACATCATCTTCTGTTTCAGTATTGAGTTTTTCAACTAAATTTTTTTCTGGAAGATTTTCAATTTCAGGAAGTTCAGGTGTTATAAATTTTTCAATTTCTTCTTTTGAAAGTATTGAATTAATACTTGGATCGTTTTTATCTTGCATATTAAAATGTTTTTTTAAATCATTTAATGTTGGTATTATTTCTGAATATGTAAACCCATTTGTTTTTTTGTTATTCACCACACATTTAGAAATATTGTTATTTTAATGTAAATGTAAAATATATTTGTGTGATATGCAAGAAAAAAAAGGGAGACATGCTCCCTATTTTTATATTTTTTCTAAAACCGGAATTTCTTCCAAATATTCATACTTTTCCAAAATTCTATCAATACTTTTTTGATAATTGTTAAGTGGATGATTTTCTTCTGGATAATGATTTTCAATCTGAGAATATTTCTTACCTCTGGCAATGCCATATACTGCATATAATATGCGTAAATCTTCTCTGTTGGTAAAATGTTTATACCGTGCTTGACTTGCTTCCATTTTTCGTTCACCAATAATATGAACGGTTTTCATTTGATTCCTATAGAATTTCTGTAATTCTACTTTGGTTTTAATTTCTTCTTTAATTTTTAAGACATTGATTTTTATTATAGTTTCCATAATAATGTTTTTTATTTAATTGTAATTAATATACTTATTGTAATTTACATTTTGTAATACGTATTTTGCGTTACGTAATTAACGTAATATTAATCCATTTTTTATTTGTATTAATTTCTGATACAATGCTACGACTCACATTAAATTTTTTTGCGATATCCTTTTGAACATCACCATTACTAATCATTCTTTTTATTTCAATAACCATTTCTGGTGTTAATTTTTTAACACAATTACCAGATGTATAGTTGTGTTTTGAATTATCAGAATGTTTCAACCATTCTAAATTTATATCACGATTATCGGTTTTTATACCATTAATATGATTAACATCGAAAGTAATGTTATAATTTTTTTTAAATGTGATTGCTACCAATCTATGTACTCTATGAGTTTTTCGTATATGTTTATAATCGGTTAAACCAACTACAAGATAATCCCGCAAAAAATTTTGTCTTATTATTTTGTTACTACCATGTTTTTTAATTCGACCTAAATTAGAAACATAATATAATCCTTCATAATTTAAAACTGGTTTCCATATTTCACCATTAATATCCTTAATATTTAAATTTTGATAAATTTTCCTCGCATAATTTTTATAATCTTGCTTATTTTTTTCATCACTAATTTTATCGAAACTTAATTTAATTTCTTCAATAGGAATAAATCCATCATATGATAATGTTTTTACGTCACCATAATATTCAATAGTTTCAACATACGGATTATTAAATTCGAAATTAATAAAAATAAATTTACCACGATGCCATTTAGCAATGTTAGTATTTCTGCAAGTACCAATGTAATATGCACCCTCTTTTAAATTCAATTTTTCTATCATAATAATTTAATATAAATACTTCAATAGTGAAAAAAGATACTAATCATGTAAATCACACTATTATGGTGGTCTGATGTCTATCTATGTATCTTTCATAATCTTAATTTTTAAATGCTAAATCTAATTTTTGAGTAATTTTTATCATTTCAGGTGTACCCATATAGCAAATAGAGGTCAACTGGTTATTGATATCTGGTTCATGAAATGATACAACATCAGCACCATTGTCTTGTAATTTGTAATAAAGTCTTTGTAATTTTTCTTCGTTGTCCACAGAAAGTGATACAACATATTCGGATTTTTCAACCCATTCCCTATGGAGTTCGGGATAATGATACGCAAATCGACTACTACTATGTATAGTTTGCGCTAATTGAATTCCTGCCGGAATATCATTTCTTGTTACTGTTACTAATTTAACCTATTTTTTCATGATTCAATTTTTAGTTTGAAATAAAATTATAAATACTAAGAGAGTACAAAATTAATTAAAATTATTTAATATGCAAGTAATTTATTTAAATGTTTATCATTGGCAGCATAAAAATCATCAAGTATAAAATTATTTTTAAGATAATATTCCTTTGTTTATTTGTCATCATGATATTATTATATTTTAATTAAAATAAAGAGTTTTATTATAATGTATATTCACTAATAAATCATTAGATTGTTTAATAACTAAACATTTTATAAATTCATCAAATTTTCTATTACATCTACCAACAAATAATACCCATAGTCTTTCACCCTCAGTATCCCCATATAGATATTTTAATGTACTTTGTGAACATTGATTTTGAAATTTATTTACAGATTCATTCACAGCACTCCAATTAACAAAAATTTCTATTTTATCTGGTTCATTTTGCTGGAATTCACTTGCTATTATTTTTTTCATAATATCAATTTTTGCGATTCATGCCAAATAATCATATTAGAATTGTTTCCATTTAATAAATTAATTTTTGCGACTGCGACAGGATTCGAACCCGCATAGACCGAGGTTAGAATTCGGTTAGTGACCAAACACCACGCAGCCATATTATGATAATACGAATTTAATAAAAAAACGTTACAAACGTAATACGAAAATATGGTGTAAGTGATAATTGTATTAGAAAATGAATTAAATTTTATGAAAATATGAGAGACCAACACCTTAACCATTCAGCCACAGAACCATTATTTTTTAATCATCCTCAAATTTAAATATATTTTTTCTAATAATTTCATAATTTTCAAAGCATAAACACATTGTTTTGAATTCTTTACCCATTTTAGCTACTTGATAAATGTATTTTTCACCTTCTTTAATTATTTTTTGTAAGTCATTTACATTAATATCCCACTCTAATCGTTCTTCCGGTGTACTATTTTTCATAATATAATGATATCCATCACAAAATCGATTAAATTCTGAAATTGGGTATGTTCTCTTTAATAATTCAAAATCATTTGGCATATTATTATAATAATATGAATAATATGTAAAAATGTTACAAAAAAATTATAAATGTTTAATTATTTCATTAAATTCTTCATCAGATAAATTTAATCTACTTTTTACTTCATTAATAAATGTTAATGCACCATCCATTTCCCCATAAGCATCTTCATAAATCACAAAAAGCATGTCTGCATTTTCTTTTAAAAATGGTTTGATTAGTGTAAGTGATGAGTCTTCATCAATAATTATTGTTGCTTTTCTTGTTTTATACATGCTGGATTTTCTTTTTGCCGTTTAAATACTGTTTTTACTGTAAAATCTCTATTATATTTTTCAGCTCTTTCTTCTTGATAATATATAAGTTCCCAATTATTTTCACCTTCTTTATTTAATTGTTCAACTAAATCAGAATATAGTTGAGAAATAAAATCTTTTCGTTTATATTCCCACATAATTTTTGTTTTACATAAATACAAAATTATGTGGGAATATAAATATTTTGCGGAAGGTGAGGGATTCGAACCCTCGGAGCAGGTTTCCCCGCCCAACGACTTAGCAGATCGCCCCTTTAGACCACTCAGGCAACCTTCCTTATTTATTTTTTACTTGGAAATTCTTTTTCTACATCATTCATCATCTTCAATATTAAATTTTTTATTTTCTTGTCTTTGTGATGGAGTGAAAAAATCTAATTTTTTAATTCCTTTTCCTTTGGATTTTAAAAAATTACCACCCCTACCCCAATGAAGTCTTTTATCTACTTTTCTCTTTTTATTTTCAGATGCCATATTTATTCAGGTTTATAATAATATCCATATACACATCGAGTTCCATGTCTTGAACAATCAAAAATATCATGAATTACACCATCAATTACTGTTGAAAGATGTCTTGATAATCGTACAATTAATCTACCTTCAGGTAATTCATCTGAACGTAAATGAACTTTACAACCAGAACCAATTTTCATACACGGTATCCAAATATATCCAAGTGATTTAAGATATTTATCATATGTTGATTTAAATACTCCAGTTCTGGAATTAGATTTTTTTTTCTTTCTTTTTTCATTTTCACCAATAATATTAAGGGTATTATACACTTCTTTATATGGTTTTTCAGTAACAATTGCAATTGCTCTCGTTACACAATCACCTGTAGTTCCTTTATAACCTGCAGCTTCTCTACCGCCATCGTTATAAACAAATTTTTGTCCAATTCTATAATCGATACCTTCTTTAGTACCCATTTCAGACCATATAATAATTTCATTTTCCATTTTTATTATACGAAAAATTTTTGAAAGAGTTACACTGTTTTATGGTATAGTAATCTAATATTCATCTTTTTAATTTATTACATTTTAGTCCATCCAATTATTTCTTTTTCTTCATCAGTTATAAAATGACAAGCAACAATCCTAAATTTTATTTTTCTCCATTCAATAATTAATGGTTTTATTAAAATAATTCGCCAAATTATTATTATCGTTGGCAATCCAAATATGGAATCATATTTATTCCACCATTGATTATTAACTCCAAACTTTTTAGTTCTAAGTAAAAGATGAAGAAAAAGTTTCCAGTTTTGTTTATAATATATTATTGCTTTTTTATTTATTTTCATATTTCAAAAATAATATATAATATGAGCGTAGCCAGAATTTTGTTTTATCTCATCATTTATCTAAGCACCAACCCGATCTCATAAACCTGCTCACCGTCTCGATCTGTTTGGCTTGCATCCTTGGCAGTTTTAACGCATATTCTCCTTACAGAATTTCCGTAGATACTTATGCTCCTGCCGTAAGCAGTGATGTTCTGAACTTCCTCTTGTTCATTAAAATCGTTTGTTCACGGAAAGTAAACAAAGCAAAATATTGAACAAGCGATGAATCCTCTGTATTATACATTAATCAACTTTTGATGTCGTAAAACCATCATTATAATAAAGTCTCCCTTCTTTTTGAAGTATATTTATTTCTACAGGATCATTAACTTTATATAAATCACCATATCCATCTTCTTCATAAAAACCTTCATCCAACCAATGTCTAAAGAATAAACTCATTATTTATACAGTTATTAAATTCCAACAACCGTCATAATCTTCAACAACGGCAGTTTTATGATCAACCCAATCACCTACGTTGATATATAGTAACATATTTTCATGAATTACAATTGGTTTATGTGTATGTCCACATAACAGAATATCACATTTTTTTAATAATCCATAAGTGATATAATTATTATCCTTATCCCCGGTAATTACTATTGATTTATTAAAAAATCTTTTAAATTTTAAAATACCACTAATCCAATCACCATGTGTTGCATGAATTTTACTACCATGTGATTCAAAATTATAAAATTTCTTTATTTTTATTTTCAAAAATGGTTGAATGATTTTCAAAAGAAAAAAGTGATAATCATGATTACCTACAATATATGTAGTATTTGTTTTTTTTTCTTTAACCAAAGAAAGAAATGCTTTAATAATTATTTTATCTCTTTTAAAATTAGAAGTTTTTTTCATTAAGGCAAAAACATCCAAGATATCACCAAGTAAAATTATGTTATCACAAGGATTATCCAATAAAAATTGGAAATATTCCCGAAATTCTGAATTATTAGCAAATACGTGAGTATCAGAAATTACAATGGTTTTGTATTTCATAAAAATTAAATATTATCTCCAAAGATGAAGATTTTTTAATTCATATACAAATATTCTATTAACAATATAATCAAAAATTATATTTAAAGAACTTGGAGCGGGAAATGGGGATTGAACCCACGACCTTCTGCTTGGCAAGCAAACGCACTACCACTGTGCTATTCCCGCAATTTGCAGAGTTTCCTCTGCAATGTTTTTAAGGCATAAGATGAAAAGTATTCAACTTAGCTTTTAATTTTTCGTTATTAACAAAACACTTATAACCATCTGCTTTTTCATATGCATCAAATTGTGTTCTGGCTTTAATGTAAAACGAAAGGATTTCACCACTCGTAAGGGTGATTTCCACCAACCAATATTTCATTGGCGGTTTCTTTACTACTTTTTTCTTAGAATTTTTCATTCTGATCATAATTCATCAAGTAGCCAGATGAATTATGATGTATTAAATTTCCTCATATTCTACAAAATTAATTAAATTTTTTTAATAAATACTATTATTTTTAGTAGTCTCAATTATTCTAAATTAATTTTAGTACACCCGAAGGGACTCGAACCCCTAATCTTCTGATCCGTAGTCAGATATGTTATCCATTACACTACGGGTGCAAATTGTACTCCTGACAAGAATCGAACTCGCATAATATGATCCGAAATCATATGTTCTATCCATTGAACTACAGGAGCATTATTTATAATATAATTTTGTTTTTTCTGATAATTCCGGGATTAAAATTATTTTTTTAAATTCATTATGTTCTTGAACACTAAATATATTTGAATATAATTCTGTACCAGCACCACCAAATCCACTTATATTCCATACATTCATTTCCCATCTGTAATGAAATGTTGGAATATCATCTTTCATCACAAAAATTTTTGCATCTTCAATAAAGCTTTTATCTTCACCACAACTCACATAATGTGGAAAATAATGTGATTTTACATATTCAGCTTTAATACAAACACCATTAAACGGTACATTTATAAATTTTTTAATAATATTTTCATTATTTTCAGAAAAATCACAATTTTTATTTGTAATTATATCGTATTCATTATTTTCTAAGTGATGTTTTATGTGTCTACTAAGATGATTACTATAATAAATATCATCATCATCCATAAAAAATACAAATTCACCTTTTATTTTATCTTTTGTGAAATTTCGTTTCATTCCTAAAGAAATAAATCTTTCTTTCAGATTATAAATTGTAACACTTGGATTATCAAAATAATATTCAATTGTTTCCTGATCATTAATTATAATTAATTCTTTATTTGAATAATCTTGAGCAAGAAAACAAAATAAAAGTTCTTTTAATAATTTAGGTCTATTATATGTAGCACAAATACAAGTTGCTAATGGTGGATTTTTTATATAATTATTATTTAATATTTTATTCATATTAGAATCTTTCGTACTCCCAACAGGACTCGAACCTATATAAATTGTTTAGGAAACAATTACCCTATCCCTTGAGCGATGGGAGCATTATATATTTTTATATCAAGCTTTAAATATTATAAAAATTTTTTATCATTCATTTAAATAATTTTCCATAATTATTTTTCTACCTTCACCATAAACAATAATGATACAATGATTTGATTCATCCAGAAAAGCATAACCATTAAGATTGATTAATTTATTATTTTTATCTGTAATAGTTAATTTACCTTCCATTTTTTTAATCGTGTGGTACATTTTATTTAATTGAATGTTTGATACTATCAAAGGCAATTTTCATTCTTTTTTCATTATCCAATACTACATCATTAATTACTATGATTACTTCACCACAACAAATAATATAATCTACCCCTCTTGGTACAGTTACTGGTTGATTACATTTAGGACAAATTACTGTTTTCATATTCTTTAAATTATTAGTATCCCCACATGGACTCGAACCATGACCGGAAGTTTAGAAAACTTCTGTTCTATCCTTTGAACTATGGGGACGTTTTTGTAAAGTTAAAAAATTTTAATGGAATTATTAATAATATTTTGAGCCGATAGTAGGATTTGAACCTACGATATCTTGTTTACGGAACAAGTGCAATCGACCAACTATGCGACATCGGCAAAATTAAAACCATCTATTTTTTCTCATGAAATATATACTTAATGTGGATAAAGCAATTGAGAAAATTATTATTGAAGGAAGTGCCAAATCAGATTTTTCCATAAAATTTGGAACATTCATTCCAAAAACACTTGCAACAAAGGTTGGAATCATAATTAATATTGAAATTAATGTTAATTTTTTCATTATAACATTTAAATTGTTTGAAATTATTGATGCAAATGCATCCATCATTCCACTTAAAATGTCTGAATATATTTTTGCCATTTCAAGTGCTTGTTTATTTTCAATCATAGCATCTTCCAAAAGGTCTTCATTAATTTCAGTAGTTATTTTTTTAGAATTTTTAAGTTTAAATAATACAATTTCATTTGATTTAATTGAAGTAACAAAATAAACAAGACATTTTTCCATTTTTAATAATTTTTTTAATTCACTATTTTTAATAGATTCTTGTAAATCTTTTTCAATTTGTGCAGTTTGTTGATTAATTTGTTTTAAATATTTTAAATATATACTACCACAACGAATAAATAATTTTAATATAAAACTATTTGCATCAGTACTGATATTTACTTGTTTTAATTGAAGTATTTCATTATTATGATTACAAATAGTAATAACTATATCATTTATAATAAAAATACCTAAAGGAACTGTATAATATGGTATTCCATTTTGAGTACTTTCAACAGGTATACGTATAATAATTAAAGAATATGTATTATCAATTTCAAATCGGGGCATTTCATCGGTATCAAGTATATCTTGTATACTATCCGCAGGTAAGTTGTATTCTTTGATTAATTTTTCTATTTCTTCTTGTGTGGGTTGAATTACTTTTATCCAACTTCCTTTTTCTACTTTAGATATTTCATCATATCCACCAAAAGTTTTAAAAATTTTAATCATCAATATGTCTCCTTTTTGATTTACATAGATTTTATATTTTTTTTCTTAAAATCACCAGTTTTTGTAATCCACCAATATAACTGTCTTAACCAAATAAAACCAATTACACAACCAACTAATCCAAATAAAATAATTATGAAAACTTTATTAAAATAATATTTATTATGAGTTATCCATTTGGTAAAATATCCACCAATTAGTGCAAGGATTATTATATATAAAACATATTTTGGAAATGTATACCAAAACCATTTAATACCTTCCCAAATCCATTTTAACACTTTTTTCATAATATTTTTTACATAAATACTATAAAAGTTGTTTTGCGCTACGAGTAGGATTCGAACCTACGACCTAATGGTTAACAGCCATTTGCTCTACCAACTGAGCTACCGAAGCATTTGTTGGGATGATGGGGGTTGAACCCACATGTGACCAATTACCGTTTCCATTGTGTATAAGACAAAGCGGATACATCCCAATATTATTTTATTATTCTACCTTTATACCAATCATTTGGTATTATTTCATATTTATTTATTTTTTTATTATTAATACCATTAGTTATCCATATGGTATTATATTGTGAATTATTCTCACCAATACCAATTCCTTTCTTTTTTTCACACATTAATTTTTTTGTTTCTTCACTATGTTTCATATTTGTCCAATCATAACGATATTTTTTTAATGGTGAACCATGTTTTTTTATATTATTATTTCCACCTTTAATACCCCATTCTTTTAATTTATCTTTATATTTAATTGATCTAACATATCCACCTTTTTTTACAGATTCTATCGAAAAAAATCCACCATCACCACCAATTTTTAAATTCATACATTTTTCTTTTGCAATTTCATTAAGATTTACAATTTCTTTTTCTCGTTCAATTAAAGATTTTCTATCTGGAATAAATTCAATAATTTTTGCTTTATGATTTTTTTTACCATATTTATTTATAGAATATCTTAATCTTTTACCTGAACCCAAATAATTATCATTTAAATTATTAGTTGAATGCATTCCATAATAATATCGTTCAGTGATAATATTTGTGGTTTTATAAATAAAATGATATTGTTTTTCTTTTCTTGCCATAATTTATATTTCTCAATAAATACTAAGAAGTACAAAAAACGACCAATGGAGCATTCTATCGGATTCGAACCGCATATCTTGATTACAAATCAAGCACATTACCGGATTATGTTATAGAATGCAATTGAGCGAAACGTGGGAAATCGAACCCCGTCTTCTGGATGGAAACCAGACACTTTTACTCATTAAGCTACGTCTCGCATTAAAGTCCGATGTACATCAAAGGGATTCCGAAAAACAGTCAGGATAAATTAACTGACCTTGTACACCCACAGCAGGATGGGACAGTGTGCGGGTAAACGGGATCGAACCGTTTCTATACCAGCTTGGAAGGCTGGTGCACCACCATTTATGCGTCACCCGCAAGTACAGGGTACTGCACAAGTTATGCAGTGGGGACACCCTGATTATTAATGTGGACGGGGCACTGTGATAAAACAGCGTATCATCCCCGATGTGTGGTACATTAAATTTCATATTTTTCGTAAAATTTAAGCCATTTTCTTATTGAATTATCACTAACACCATATTTACGACCAGTTGTGGAATAACCAAATAAATTAACATCTGAACTTAATTGCTTAAATGAAGGTCTTTCCACTTTTCTTAACTTTTTTGATATTGAAATGAAATCTCTTTCTTTTGTTTTTATTTGTTTTTTAATTCCAATATTTTTTCCACCATGCGTTGATAAGGTTGCATTACAATTTGGACATAATATTTGTAAATTTTCAAACCTATTATCATCATGAATACCATTAATATGATCAAGAATTAAACTCATATGTTCACCATTCCAATTTTCATTTTGTCCACATTTTTCACATTTTCGTTCTTTTGTGGTAACTACTGGAATCGAACCAGTGTTGTCGTAGCTCTTCAGGCTACCGCTAAACCGTCTCAGCTAAGTCACCATAATTGTTCCGGTGTGAGCCTCGTACTCACTTCCCCGCACGCCATTGCAAGTCGTGAAAATGTCTCGGAGAAAAAAATGTATTAATCGCATAAATTTATGTGTTGCCAACCACGTCTGCGATAAACACTCCACTGAACATTAGGGTAGCATCTTATGCACCCGGAACTCGCACACTTTACATCAATCACATTCTGCAAAACATAATTGTTAATAGTATTGTGTGAGAATGAATCAAATTGCAGTCTAATTCATTTGCTGACTTTGAAGGATTCGAACCTTCCAAAAGACGAGATGCATCACAAATCTTTTTGTTCCATTATTAAAGTCAAATTGCGGAAGATAAAGGATTCGAACCTCTGGATCAAATTTCTTCGATCACAATTTTCCAAACTGTTACATTACCACTCTGTCAATCTTCCAACTGTCCCAAATATATGAATAGCACTAAATGCGCATTGCTTTTTCATACTTTTGTATACCGTTTGGGGCGGTTTTGCGGAGAGTACAGGATTCGAACCTATATATCGTTTTCGATGACAGTTTTCGGGACTGTTGCAATGACCGTTCTGCCAACTCTCCAAATATCATGATTGCATCAACATCAAATGCTTCATCGGTGATCAATTTCCAAAGATATGGTTCGTGCCGTAATTACATCAAGTGCGGAAAATGTAGGACTCGAACCTACAAGCCACGTTCTTCACATGACACGGCAGTTTTCAAGACTGCTGCCTTACCAATTAGGCTAATCTTCCAATGTGTGAATTATGTAACATTTAGATTTAAATATATAACTTTTTAATTTAATTAAAAAGTATTTATATATAAATTATATTATTTAAAAATATTTATTATGTCAGTAATTACCATTTTAATCGTATTAGTAGTTGTAGGAATTCTTTTATGGCTTGTTAACTCATATATTCCAATGGATGGAAAAATTAAAAAAATCGTTAATATTGTAGCAATAATTGCTATTATTATATGGCTACTTAAAGTATTTGGTGCATTTGCTTATTTAGGTGCAGCACATATTTAATGATATTTTGGGAAAATTTGAACCCAAAAGTATTATATCTATTTATAGTGATTCTATCTTATACGGGATTCGAACCCGTACTGCCCGTTCATATGGGAGTGCTATCCATTACACCAATAAGATACCCTCACTCTAATGTTAGTTAAAATGATCAGTTTTAATTAACATGTTCATCTCGTCAGATGAAGTTGGGAAGGTGGGAGTTGAACCCACGTGTAACCAGACTACACTTTCAACTGCTTATCAGACAGAGGTGATACATCCCAATGTTCTACATAATGTAATTCTTTATGACAATTTGAACATAATAAATCACATTTATCTAATTCAATCATTATTTTATTCCAACTTAAATTTTGATATTGTGAAATACCAAATGATAGAGTATGGAGTGGGATTCGAACCCACGAGTATACGCTTTTGCAGAACGTTGTTTTAAAACCACTCAACCATCCATACATTATTAAACATTTAGTTAATCTTACGATTATGCAATGATCACCACGTGCAGGTAGTTTAATATGATCATTTTTCCAGCATGTCAAGGAACTTGATTATAATTTATTTTATAATCTATAAATATACTCCGCTAAAGCTACATTTATCAGAGCCGAGAATCAGAGTCGAACTGATGTTACTTGAATACCACACAAGCATTCTACCACTAAATTATCCCGACATATGTAAAGAACGTAAAACAAAAAACCCGATGTTTTCGGCATCGGGTTTGTTATGTTTAACCAAATTTTCTTACGAAAACATTAACCCGATACCAACAATATTTCTGCCATTAATAAATGAACAGAATGTAGTTCCTCCATTACGACTTGATGTCGATATGGAGTCAATTAATATGGTTACTAAAGTTTTCATAAAAATATTTTGTAATAATATGTTTCTTCTAAATACGTTGCAAATATAAAAAATGTTACAATATAAACAAAATAAATTAAGAATATTTTTTAATAAAAATAAATATTTTTTATATTTTATTAATAATTAGATTATTAAATTTTTGATAAATTCATTGCAATACTAATTAAAACACCGATTAATGAAATTATTGCAATAATATATGCCCAAACAATATTTCCACCTTGTTTTATATTTTCAATCTTTTCAAGTTTTTTAATAATATTATCAACTTTATTATTTAAAACATTGTGTAAATCTTCATGATTTTTAAATAAAATTTCAGTTTCAATTCTTGGCATGAAAGTCCTTTGTTGATCAGATAATGTATTTCGGAATTCATTTACAGAAGCAAATCTTTCATTATATGCAGTTTCTTGTTTTCTGACTGCTTCACCTAAAGAAGTAAATTTCTGCTCAAAAAATTCTTTTAAGGTTTCAAGTGTCCAGTTTGATGTTTCTTTTAATTCCATTTTTTTGTAATTTATTGTATTTTGTTACATATATGAATAAATACTAAAATTATAATAAATGGAGTAATTATTAAAATTTTATTTATTGCAAATGTTTAGACAATTATCTTTAATAATTATAGTATCTTTATTTTCATATGATACTAATTTAAGTTGAATATAGGTAATATCTGTAATATTTTCCAATTCAAAATACCCATTTAAATCACTATATGTAGTATCATTATTACTAATAATACGAACACCCGTTAATGTTTCATTAGTATTCTTATCGTAGATATAACCATTAATTTTTGATCCAAATGTTGTAGTTATAAAAAAACTTAGTATTAATAATAAATTGTTCATAATATATTTTTCTCATACCTACTATAATTGTACTCTTTTAACGTTAAGCCAGTATTATCATTACATTAAAAAAACCCAAATAAAAAATTTGGGTTTTTTTCTAACTTAGAATAAATTAGATTTTTTCTTCTTTTTCACTTAAATCAAATGTGAATTCCAAATCTTGTCCATCAAAATTCAATGAAAGTTTATTTTCATCAAAGGATTTAAATTCAGTAAACCATTTCTTTGAAAGTATTAAAGCAAATTTAATCTCTGCAATATCTTGCAAAGCTTTTCTTCTTTGCTTATTAAGAATGGTAGATTTGGTTTGCAAATATGTTTTCAATACTCCTTTTTTCTGATCATCGCCAAGTGAATTATACATATCGGAATCAAGTTGAGCCAGATATTTTTTAATCGCATCTGCCATTACCCATTCGTTTAGTTTTAAAGGCTTATTGTCTTTGATTTTGGTAACAACATCTTCAACCTTTGGTAATGATGATAATCCTTTGATTTTGGTTGCAAGATTAACTGACATATAAAAATCAGTTGCTTCTACTGATGTTACTTTAGGAGTAAATCCGTTAAAATCGGTAATTCCAATTTCTTTTAACCAATTAACACAATCTTCTGATAATCCCATATCAAGAAATGATTTGCTGGTTTTTGGAAACAAGGTTTTTTTATAATAATCATATACCTTCTTATCACCCTGTAATTTTATAAGTTCCCATTCACGTTTTGCAAGTTCATTGGCAGAAATAGCTTTTACCATACTTCTATTAACTATGGGTAAGTAATTGAGTTTAAGAATGATAATCCCGTAATGTTGATCAATATCAGCATTAAGTCCCTTGGACATAATAAGTTTATATAGTTCATCTGAATAATTTACCGGAAGTTTTTCAACATTCACAATACCATCCTTTACAAGTGTAAAGGTATTATATTTGAATGATGCAACTTTATCAATACCAAATTTATTTGCTGGAAGAATAGCTTCACCTTCAATATAAATACGAACTGAAAGATTGGCACGTTCTTCGTTCCAAACTAAATCAGTTAAAGGATAACCCTTATTTGGATCGGCAGTAACAAATTTCATATCAACTTTCTTTTCTTCCAATTCTTTCATAAGTTTATTGACTTCATCAACATTCTTACATTCGGCAAGTTGTTTCTTTTCAGTTTCAGTAAGAACAGTTGCTGCAGAAATTTTCTTTATACCAATACGATTGTATTTGAAATCTTCATGACTTGGATAAAAAAGACAATTACTAAGATTACCCAAATCATTAATTAAATTCATCAAACAATAAGCATTTTCATCCACTTTCTGAATTGCAGCTTTACCACCATCCGGGAATCTTTTGGAAACATCTGCAATACATTCTTTAATTGCAGTTTTAAATGCATTTAATTTTTGTTTACCAAAAGCATTTACTAACATTCTGTAATAATAATTATCACCAAGCGCATAGAAAATTTTTTCAGCATCGTCATTTAAAAGTTTATCTGAAAGTACATAAATTGCAGCATATAATTCAGTGTCAGTACCATTATTTAGTGTACCAATTTCTGTGGAAGTAAAGAAATGAATTTCTTTAACGTCTGAACCAACCATAATTTTACCATCAACAATATTATATAGTAGAACACCACCATCACTAACAGAAAATGCAAAGTCGTACATGAATTTGTCGGTAATATCAACCAGTGTTTTTTTACCACCTTTTGCTGATTGTGATATTTTGCTGTCAAAAACTGGTTCAAATTCATCAAATCCATTACAAGAAATTTTTTCACCACCAAGAATACCTGCCATTTCGGTTAACTTTTGAGTATCGGCATAATAACCATATTCAACAAAAGTTGATGAAGTAATGTCATTTTCAAGCGATTTAAGAGTAGTTTTCACATCGCCCCAAGGACAGTCATTATTATAACCATCTGTCAGGAAAATCATTGAAAATACGCTATCAGGTCTATTCTTTCTGATTCTTCCAACAATTTCTTTAACCAATTGTAATGGTTTAAGAAATGCAGTTAAACCAATTGGTTTTAACCACCTGTCAATAGCGTCATTTAAGTCACTTAATGTTTTCAGGGATTTTACTTCAACTTCTTCTTTTAAAATTCCACTATCATTCCTACCAGAAAACCATACAATTGAAATTGTATCACCTTCTTTCATAAGATTTGAAAGTTTATTTTTTAATTGAGTTCTGATTAGAGATAATTCTCTGCTCATTGATCCAGATACATCAACCACAAAAATGTGATTTGTCTTTTTTGTAACCTCTATAGTCACATTACTATTAATTTCCTGAGTTGTAAGGAAATAGTTGTCATCAAATTTTACAAAATGTTTATTCATACAGTTAAATATTAAATACAGTTATTTATTTGTTCCAATTTTAAAACCATTCAATTTTTTTACAGTGAATACATTCATATGAATCATCATACATTCCATTACAACTAAAATAATAATCATGATTGCAATTTTTTTGTATGGTTAGAATTTCATTAGTAATTCTTTTAACCTCATTTTTGACAATTTCTAATTCGTCAAATAATGAATTAATTTCAGGTATTGAAATATCATTACCCTCATATTTTTCATTTCTATGTACAGTTCTCATAATTTCTCAACAAAGATATACAAATCTATATATTATGTTGCAATCTTTAAAGAATTTTTTAATAAAAACTTAATTATTTAAATTTATCCACATTTTCCATAACCACAAGATTTACAAACTAAGCACCCTTCCACATATTCAAGATTTTCACTTCCACAAACAGGACATTTACCTTTTCCTTTTTCACCATCTTTAATATATTTTTTTATTACACGGGCAACACCATTTTTCCAAGTATTAATATAATCTTCTTTAAAATTTAAAGATACAATTAATTCATATAGTTTAATTATTGGCATTCCGTGTCTCATTATACCGGAAATAAGTTTTGCATAATTCCAAAATTCAGGATTAAATGCGTGATTTAAACCAGTATGAATTTGTTTTTCACCATTATTATCAATATATTCAATATCGTATCTTTTTTTTCTTACTTTAATAAGTTTTCCGTTTTCATCTGGTTCATCAACTTCAAAAATGTTTTTAACTACTTCACATTCAACAACAGTATTTGGTAAATAACTTAAACCATTTTCAAGTTTACCAGTAAAAATTTCATATGGTCTACCATCTTTCATTCCAACAACAGCAATCCATTTTTCTAAACTATTTTGAAAACGATGAATTTCTCCTTTTAATCTTTTTGGACGTTTTGGTGCATGAACATCATGTAATTTTTCTTCAATTTTCTTTTCAGAATCTGATAATAAAACACCACTACGTGAACCATCACGATAAACAGTGATACCTTTACATCCACTACGCCAACCAGTTTCATAAACTTTAGCAACAATTTCTTCTGTTATTGTTTCAGGTAAATTAACGGTTACTGAAATACTATGATCAACATGTTTTTGAATTCTACCCTGCATTTCTACCTTTGCCACCCAATCAACATCGTTTGATGTTGCTTTATAATATGGTGATTTTTTAACAATTTCATCAATTTGTTCATCATTCATACTTTTAACTACATCAACATTATATCCATTTACTTCTAACCATGTTTTGAATTTATGATGAAAAACTCTATATTCTTGCCAAGGTATGCCTTCATCATCAACAAAATGAATTTTTGCTTCTTTTTCTTGTGGATTAACTTTACGTCTACGTTTATAAACAGGAAGAAATACTGGTTCAATTCCAGATGTTGTTTGAGTCATTAATGAAGCAGTACCAGTTGGTGCAATAGTTAACAAAGCAATATTTCTACGACCAAACTCAACCATATCATTATAAAGTTCTTCATCTTCATTAAAAATTCTTTCAATAAATGGATTTTCTTTTTCTTTATCCCAATCATAAATCGGGAATGCACCACGTTCTTTTGCCATAGTTACGCTTGAACAATATGCATTTAATTTAAGTCCTTTATGTATTTCTTCACTAAAATTTGTAGCACTTTCAGTGCCATATATTAATCCTAATGCAGCTAACATGTCTCCTTCACCAGTAATACCCAAACCAGTTCTACGACCTTTAATTGTCATTTCTTTTATTTGTTTCCAAAGATCAATTTCATATAATTTAATAAATTCATCTTCAGGGTCTGAATTAATTTTATCTAATATTGCATCAATTTTTTCAATTTCTAAATCAATAATATCATCCATGTATCTTTGTGCAATTTGCACATCTTTTTTAAATAAATCCCAATCAAAATATGCGTCTTTAGTAAATGGATTTACTACATATCCAAATAAATTAATACATAATAATCTACACGAATCATATGGACATAAAGGAATTTCACCACACGGATTTGTTGAAACAGTTTTAAATCCTTGATCACTATAACAATCTGGAATACTTTCATTCATAATTACATTCCAAAATAAAATTCCGGGTTCTGCAGATTTCCAAGCATTGTGAATTATTTTTTTCCAGAGTTTTTGAGCATCAATTATTTTAGCATAAAATCCTTTATCTAAAGTATAAAGTTTATCATATTCAATATTATTATTAAATAATTCTTCTAAGAATGGTATTGCAATTTCATCATTATAAAAGTTTTTCCAATCTACCGGATAATATTGAATGTATGGTTCATTTTCATTAACACATTTCATAAATTCATCATCTATTTTTACAGAAATGTTTGCACCAGTAACTTTACCTTGTATTAATTTAGCGTCAATAAATTTTTCAGCATCTGGATGTCTAATTGTAATACTTTCCATTAAAGCACCTCTACGACCATCTTGTGCAACTTCTTTAGTTGAATTAGAATATCTTTCCATAAAAGGAACTACACCAGTACTTGTAATTGCACTATTTTTTACTGGACTTCCTGATGGACGAACAAATGATAAATCTAAACCAACACCACCACGTCTTTTTTCTAATTGTACTAAATCTTGATCAAGTTTTATAATTCCACCATATGAATCACTATCTTTTTTATTACCAATTACAAAACAATTTGATAATGATACTACTTGAAAATAATTTCCAATACCTGACATTGGTGAACCTTGTGGTACAATTCTTTTGAAATTTTTTAATGTTTCATAAATTTCATCTTCTGTGAGAGGATTTGGATATTTTGCTTCGATTCTTGCAAGTTCTTTTGCAATTCTGTGATGCATATCATCCGGGGAAAGTTCATAATAATTTTTTTCGTCTTTTAAACAATATTTTCTAATCCACACATCTGTTGCTAAATTGTCATTGTTAAAATATTGTAATGTTGCTTTTTCTACTTCTGATTTTGGAAAATTTTGAGGAATTTTATCGTTCATAAAATAATAATTTTTAATAAAATTTATTAAACCAAATGTACTTAATGGCTTCCATAAATACAAGGTTTTTTTAAAAACCATAAATAATTTTTAGGTATTTTTTATGTGTTTACCGCACACATTTTTAATAAAATTATTATTCAATTTTTTTATAAAAATCATATTTATCTAACAAACTAAAACCATTCTTTTTTTTCCATAACTCATCAATATCAATATAAGTATTAATAACGTTTGAATATAATTTTGAATTAATTAAATCTGTTTTATTTTCATAACAGTGAATACCATCTAAATCTAAATATTTTAATTTATTATCAAACAATGCTAAATTATATGGACTAATATGATCAGTAAGTAATATATTATGTTTGTTTATTGATACAAAAAATTGATCAAGAATTAATGGAAATAAATTATTATTTACTATCCAATTAAATTTATTATGAATGTTAAATTTGTTGGAAATTAAATTTTTGTTATTTATTCTTTCTTGTATAACAAATAAAATATTTTTATATATACCCGCATAATATAATTTTGGTATTATATTTAATTCATATAATTTATCATTTGAATTTAAAATTATTAATAAATTAATTTTAGAAGCAATTGGTATAACATATTCAAAAGTTTTTTTATCTAAATTTGTTTTACAGGGATATAAAAATTTAATAACATAATTTTCCAAAAAAAACACTTTATGTTTATATCTGACATCATCATATTTTCTTTCACATATTTCATATCTATGATCAAGCAAATTTTTAATATTAAATTCTTTTGTAAATTCGTTAAAATATCCATTATATTTTTTTAATTCAACATCCACATGATCTTCAATAGATTTCCAATTTTTACTTTCTATTTGAAAATTTTTTCGTTCTGGAGAATGAAAATTATGTAATTTTGGAGTATTAATATAAAAGTTAATATGATCATAAATGTTTTGATTATATTTTACAATTACCCTTTTTCCCCATTTTTTTCCAAAAGTTTCAGTCCAATCACCAATACATCCTTTTCTAAAATAGTTATGGGTATAAATAATATCCGATTTTTCTTCATTTAATGATTTCAAACGAACATCTTTAATTTTGGGATTGGTTGGTAATTCTAAAAATTTGCTAATTTTTTCTACAGAATACTTATATTCGTTGACTATTTCTTCATATGAGATTATTTCAAAATCTAAATCAAGTAATTCTTTTGCAAAATAAACAGAAAACCAATTTTTATATTGTTCTAATAAAATATCTACAATATTTTTTTCTTTCCCGGTATTGTTTGACAAATTTCTATAATCATTTAAATCAGAATTTTTATAAAAATCCTTGAATGATTTAAAATTGTTAAAAATATAGGGTCTATGATAATATGAAGTTATTACATCTCTAATATCTCGATAAATAAAGATAATTTTGGATGTTTTAAATATTGATTTTAATTGTTGTATTTGATTATTATTTATGTTTTCATTAAAAAAATTATCATAATCATGATAATGTGACCAAGCAAGTTTATTACCTATCATCATTACATTAATAAATTTTTGAACATTTTTATTTGTTAAAAAATCATAATCAATATTATTATTAATTCTTTCATAATTAAAATTATTAACAATTAAATCCGTTAATAAATGAGTACCACTTCTTCTTGCAGATATAATGAATACGTTTTTCAATTTAGAAAAAATTAATATTTTTTATTCTATCTAACAATTTGGGATCATTAATATTCACATAGTTTCTTTTTAATAATTCAAAATAATTAAGAATTTCAAGACCCCCATCTTCAATATAAAATCTTTGTTTATATCCATCTAATGGATATTCCCATCTATTATAAAAATAATGATTCAAATTATAATGTTGATTAATAATATATTCATTATAATAATCATTAAAAATACCAATTTCTTTATGTATAGAATGTTTATATTTTCTTATATCATCAATATAAAGTGCTTTTAATTTTAAAAATTCACCAACTTTATTTAAAAAATATTCTGGATTAAAATAAGCATCTTCATATTTTAACACTATACATTGATCACCAAATGTATGTTGATAAAAATCTAATAAGTTTGATATTTTAATGAAATTCTCGTTTAAATATTCATACGAATTTCTATTTGAAAACGCATAATCCGAAAATTCGTTAATAAACGATCCTCCCGCATAACCATTTTCAATAAATCCAACACGTGTTGCCGTATCTCTTGGATCAGATAAAATAAAAAATATTTTGGCTTTTCGATAAACATTTATTGTTTCTTCGGATAATTCCCAATGTGTTTTACCCCATAAATTTATATCAACACATTCTGGAAAATTTTCTCTAATTAATTCTCTCGAAAAACAAGAACCTGAATGTAACCAACTAACTAAAATATATTTTGCGTTTATTGTTGCATTTAAACGATCACTATAATTTATAATATTTTTTCCGTTTGCCCATCTTACATTTGGGTCAGATTTTTTATATATTTTAAACATGTTTATTCATTTTATGAATAACGATACTATTTTACATCACATAAAAAACGAAAATAGATGTGTTAAAAATATTATGTTTTTGAAGAAGTATATTTTATTTTATCCGTTGTATTTACATTGGCATCATTACTTGCAGTACCTGTTGTAGTAATAATTATATCATCTTCAGATTCATCTTCAGAATTATTATTACCCTGATTAATTAACGATTTTGACATTTTTTTAAAATTACCAGAACTTTTAGACATTCCTCTATAATTTGCTGTTGCAGAAAACATAACATTTGACATATCTACTACACCAGCACCACTTGCGGTATATGTATAGGTATTATGATGACTTACACCGAATGAACTTCCAACAGCAAATGCATCTTGATTTGCAGCAAGATAAATGAAATTCCAATCATTTTTTTCACATTCTTTGATAAGATTTTTCACATTTTCAAGTTTATATTCACGACTTGCATTTTCCATTCCATCGGTTACTACACATACTAAAACTTTTGCTGGTGCTTCATTTCCAAGTCTTGCAAAATTTGCTTTTTCTGTATTAATTGTTTTACCAATTGCATCATATAATGCAGTTGTTCCTCTTGGAATCCAATCTAATTTTGTAAGTTCTTTAGCTTTTTTGATGTTAACATTGTCATAAAGTATATCATAACGATCATCAAATAATGCAACAGTGATTGTTGCTTCGTCAGGTAATTCTTTTTGTTTTTTTAGAAATGTGTTAAATCCACCAATTGAATCGGAGATTATGTCTGCCATTGATCCACTACGATCAAGAATACAAATAATGTGTGTTTTTTCATTTGAAAATTCATCAATAAATTCTTCAGTAACGGTTGTAGTTACTTTTTTAATTTTTTTATTAGCCATTTATACTTAAGCTTTAAATAAAGTTATTTTTACCAAATATAATCATTATTAATTTTGAATGCAAGAGATTTTGCACACAAATAATGTTGGTGATTATAAATACTTTACTTATTTTTTTGAATTTTACTTAAGTATTTATTATAAATTTATTGAATTGATATGAGTAGAATTATTTCAATTATTAATGAAGAAATTCAAAATTTTAATCGTGCCGAATATCTTAAATGGAAAAGGCAAAATGTTACAATAAGAGGTGTTCAAGAATTAAGTAAAGAAAATAATGGAATGGCTTCTTTTGGACAAGGTTTATATACTGCTGCATTAAGCAATCGAGAATTAGCAAAAAAATATGGAAATGTATATTTTGTTGTTGGTGCAATACCAAAACATCCAAAAATTGTTAATAGCTGGAATGATGCTGAAATATTTTTACAACAAGTAGTGGCACAATATGGTAAAAGAAATGGTATTAATAATTATTTTGATGCGAAAAGAGATTTTGACGAGAAAACCAATGTCAAGGAAGAAATGATTAAATTGGGATATGATGGTTTAATTATCAAAGGAAGAGAAATGGTTAATTATACCCCTGACGAAGATAAAATCAGGTATTTTGAAAATGAAAATCAATTAATTCAATATTACGAAGATTTTGTAGAATAAAAAACCCGCCAGTTTCCTGACGGGTTGTTTTTATTATCGTGTACAAAAAATAAATCAACAGTTATTCATAAAAAAATACCAAAAAATCACTATTTAGTGAAAATTAAATTTAGTTTTTTTTATTTATTAAAAAAGCACCGTTGGTCAGAACAATGCTTTTTGTGGATGTGGCGAAATTGGTAGACGCACATTCCTTGGAAGATTGCGACATTATGTCATTGCGAGTTCGAATCTCGTCATCCACACAACGTGCCCCTGTAGTTCAATCGGACAGAACAGTAGCCTACTAATCTTCAGATTCGGGTTCGATTCCCGGCAGGGGTACTTTTTCATATAAATACTGACAAGAAAATCTGCGGACTAATTTATAGATATAATTTTAATATTTGAATACATTTTAATACATTTTCTTTAATTTCTTTTGAAGTAAAACGAATTACAATCCAACCATTATCAATACTAAATTTATCTCTACGTTCATCAATTTTTTTCACCCTTTCCTGATTATGTGTACCACCATCAATTTCAACATCAATTTTTAATTTTGGAAACGCAAAATCATATGAATATATGCCATGTTGATAATTATATGACCAATCCGTAATTAATGCAGATTCCAATGCATTTTTAAATATTTTTTCAGGATAACTCATTTTACTCGAATGATTTAATTTATATGGTACTTTATCTGGATGTTCGTTTAAATATTTTATTCTTTCAATACTAATTCTTTTTTTATCTTCTTCTGACCATTTAAATCCATTTGAATTTCTTGCAATGGTCATATTTGTAATAATTTCGTGATATTTTGGATTTGATTTACAGTGTGTAATATGTCCACCAAGTTTACGACCATTTTCAAAAATATTATCACAATGAGGACATATCAATTTTTCATTTTTTAATTTTCTCGATGTTTCTTTTAAAGGTCTTTGATAATTGGAATGAATTCTACAATGAGCAATATATGAATGACGTTTTTCAAATTCTTTATTACATTTATTGCAACAATACATAATATTAATTATTTTATATAAATACGTAGCATAATAAAAAAGCATTACACTCATATATAAAAATTTGAATAAGTGTAATGCTTTATGTGACTCTGATGGGATTCGAACCCACGTATCCCTGATTAAGAGTCAGGTCCGAAAGCCTCTACGGATACAGAGTCATTAGTGGGAGTGGCAGGATTCGAACCTGCTGCGTTTCTTATGTGCTGGTTTTACAGACCAGTGCCCATCCACCATCTGAGCAGCACTCCCTTTACGTACCTTCGATGGGACTCGAACCCATAATCCTCACTTTAAGAGAGTGCAGCTTCACCTATTAAGCTACGAAGGTATTTATATGTTTTTCAATTACTCCGATACACAAAACATATAAAAGTCTACGGTAGTGAGAGTGGAAGGATTCGAACCTCCACGTCCGAAGAGTCTGATCTACAGTCAGGTGAGCCAGCCAATTGCTCAACACTCCCATTTGAACTATTTAAACTCTTCTTATTCTAATTGGATAAGTCCACAGAAACATCAGTTCATTTAGTTTCAGTTAGTGCACCGGTTGGAATTGAACCAACGTGACCGGATTAAAAGTCCGGGGCATCCCGACACAAGGTCTCCGCTTTGCTACGGGTGCGTATGCTACTTTATTTTCTGGACATTGGATAAAAAGTAGTAAAAAACCCTGTCAGTGACCCCGGAGGGAGTTGAACCCTCGACCCCCTGTTTAAAAGACAGGTGCATCTACCAACTGAGCTACGAAGTCATACAAAAACAAAAAACCCGACTCATTGAATCGGGTTTCGTGTGCATAATGCAAAGATCATTGCTTATCTTTTACAAGTGGACATAATATTCCCGATTCTCATAAACAGTTTCTTATAAGATTTTTTACTGTAATAATATGTTCCAAATGTTGTCATCATTTCTTTTT
>Ga0172381_10000552_pt1 | contig 45122 bp, 45 predicted proteins | sample Leawel6488metaG_FD_119754 | JGI IMG/M metagenome (GOLD analysis project Ga0172381, IMG submission 119754) | Leachate microbial communities from a municipal landfill in Southern Ontario, Canada - Leachate well 64-88 metaG | ecosystem: Engineered > Solid waste > Landfill > Unclassified | place... | reverse complement strand
TCCTTGGCATGGATGGCATTTTCACAGGAAGACAGGGCATGGTAAACCGCCATACGAAGCTGCATGTCTGCCGCGGCATTCGGTAAAAGCAAAAGGCGGGCGCCTGTTCATTAATCTGCACCCCCAGAATCGCCGCACGCAATTTCCTCATCCTGCGCATCCTTTGTCTCGAAAAGTAAAGCGGTTGCCGGGACCTATCAGGATAGCAGGCATATCAACTACGCCTATGAGTAAAACTCTCTCAAGGTATTCAACCTCAGAACATCTTCTCGGGACCGCCCTTAAACACGCAGAGTCGAAACTTGGAGCGGAAACAAAGTTGATCAAAGTGCGGGACGTTCGTTTTAATCATTGCGGGGGTTTCTATTCGATAGATGAAAAAGCCTGCACCTGGCCGTGCACGTTCTCTCAGATAGATGAAAAAGATAAGATGGATGAGATATATGAGGCATTGGTGTTCTGGGCTGATGTGATTCTCATAGCTACGCCTATCAGATGGGGGAGCGCCAGCTCTCTTTACTACAAAATGGCTGAGCGTCTGAATTGCATAGAAAATCAGATAACGCTGCACAATAATAGGTTAATCAAAAACAAAGTCGCGGCTTTTATAATAACCGGTGGGCAGGACAATATCCAGCTGGTGGCAGGACAGATGATGGGGTTCTTCAGTCAGCTCGGTTTTGTTTTCCCGCAGGATCCTTTTATCGGACATAGCCGCGGTTGGGCGGCAGAAGACATGAATAATAACGTCGAATATGTAAAATCAAATAGTGAGTTGAAAATAGCGGCAAAGCATTTAGCTGAGCGCGCAATAGAAACGTCCCGGTTGCTGTATGTGTGAATTCTGCACCAAACATGGCGAAGGTAAAGACTGGTATCTCAACGTAAAGAACTACAGTCTTGACCTGCTCAATGATCCCAAAAGAAAAAAATACGTTAAAAATTTTTTTCATGGCTTTGCGGAAGGGTATAGAAGATACTCCATCTATAAAACGGCGATGAAAATACCGCTGATAGGCACTCTTTTAAAGATGCGCTGCAGAAACGCTGCTATGAGAGAGCATTGGGGACAGGTCATTCCCATTGAAGACGTCGAGAAGGTGCTTTCGATAGCTACTTCTGTAGTGCGCGTCCCTTGTGTATGTCATAAGATTGCATCCGGAAAAGAGAAGAGAGTCTGTTTCCTTGTGAGCCTCGATGACAGATTGTTTGATACTGAAGGCATGATAGACAGGTCGTATTTTGGCCCTCCGGATCTTGCAAAGTTTGAAAAATTTGACAAAAGATCTGCTGTTGATTTTATGAGAAACGAAGAGCTGCATGGCGCCATCCATACCATCTGGACCGAGATGACCCCGTTTATCGGAGCGATATGCAACTGCACCGACACCGGCTGCATTGCAATAAATACTTATAAAGAAATGTTCCCGCCTTTTTTTCATGGCGAATTTGTTGCCAGTATAATGGAAAATGATTGCGCAGGCTGCGGAGAATGTGTAAAGATATGTCCGTTTGGCGCACTTAAGCTGGGTGACACAACAAAAAAAGCTGAAGTAGCGCATAATAAATGTTATGGATGCGGTATCTGCAGGCGGGTGTGTAAAAAGAATGCGATATCTCTGGAGAGAAGGGCGTTGGTTCCGGCATGACAAATGTAAATAGCAGCGCGGTTAATACCAAAAGAGTATGTTTCATAAATCCAAACCCCGGATTTATCGTAGACATACTTGTTCCCAACAACCTGCTGGTCCTGGCAACCTATTTAAAAAAGAACGGCATTAACGTAAAAATTATCGACGAAATTGCCGGCGATGACGTTTTAACGGAAGTAAAGATTTTTAATCCCGACCTGGTCTGCTTTACCGCTGTGACATACACTTATCCGAGAGTAGTCCGGCTGCTGCGGATGATAAAACCCATGGGCTATAAAACCGTTATAGGCGGTTCCCATGCTTCGACAACTCCGGAGCAGTCATTGAGCCATGGGTTTGATATGGTTGTTGTCGGAGAGGGAGAGAGAGTCCTGCTTGAAATCATAACTAAAGGTTACAGCAAGGGTGTGTTCAGGGCAGACAGCGCCAGCATATTAAAAAATAACGAATTATCAATACCGGACCGGAGTCTGGTAAATATGGACTTTTATTTAAAAGTACCAAAAAAAGCCATGGCAATACGGTCTATCTCATCTCGGACGGCAAGTATGCATACCACCCGCGGATGCACACACAAATGCATATTCTGTTATAATTCATGGTGGAATATCCCTATACGCCTGCATTCACCGGAACTGATGCTTGAAGAAGTGAAAGAACTGGTCGATAAATACGGCGTAGATCATATTATATTTACTGATGACGATCTGTTTATAGATAAAGACCGCATTATCGAGTTTTGCAGGCTTATCCGAGCTAATAATATACAGATTACCTGGGCAGCGCAGGCGCGCGCCGACAGCTTAAATGACGAAGTGCTTACTGCGGTTGCCGGTGCGGGCTGCAAAGGTATCGGATTGGGAATGGAAAGCGGCAGCCAGAAGATACTCGATGTTTTGAACAAGAGAAATAAGCTGGAGAAAAATTTTGCTGCCAGCGAGTTATGTCATAAGCATGGACTTTTTGTTGTCGGATATTTTATGATAGGCAATCCAAACGAAAACAAGGAAGATATAAAGTTAACCTGGAAATTTATCAGAAAAGCAAAGCTCGATTTTATTTATCCAAGCATTTTAACACCCTATCCCGGCACGGAGCTCTGGAAATGGTGCGAGAGGGAGGGGTTTGTTTCAAAAGATATCGATTTTTCCAGTTATCGTGAATCCCGCCGCCGCATAGAGATCCCCGGCACTTTTACTCAGGCACAGATAAGGCGCATTCGCTTCATGCTAATCCTGAAGATCCATTTATTGAATTGGAGAATGCTGAAACATCTTTTATATGTATTTTCCTGTCGGCCTATACACACAATAAAGCGGCTGCTTTTTGAATTGAACCGCCTGCCCGAAGAAGCATCATAATCCGGCAGGCAGGACTTTTATTGTTTAACATTGACACGGCGCCGTGTGCGCTTTATAATTATAGTTACTCATGGAAGAGATGAAAACCAACGGCGGTAATGGGCAATATCAGAAAGAGCTTTTCGAGCGCCTCAAGAAGAGTATAAGCTTAAAGCGCGAAGAAGAGTGTATCGGCTGCATCATTAAACCTGCCGCATGGTGGATCATCGAGAAGTCCAACCCAAAATTTCCAGACCTGAAAAAAGCTATTTCGTGCCATTGTCCTTATTCTAAGAATTCCTCGTCGGCAAACACTAACTGCATGAAGATGATTTTCAATATTATCCAGAAAGCGCGTGAGGTAAAAGCTCTCGCCAAATTTGACTGCGTCCACGGCCTTCATGGTTTTATATATCCTATAATGCACGGCGAAAAAGTGTATGGTTATATCGGCGCCTGCTATAAAAAGAAAGACGTTGCGCCGCAGATAATGGATGTGTTCGCCGCTTTCACCGATACGATAGTCCGGGAGATCCAGAAGGAGCTCGAACTGTCCAAGCTTTATGAGACTGTCCGTCCCCGCGCTATAGCACTTTCCACAGTCCATACAGTCCATCGCCTCATAAGCTCTACGCTCGATCTTAATGAACTGCTTCCGCGCATCGCAAGATTATCATTGCAGATAATGCGCGCCAACAGGTGTTCTATTAAACTGGTCGACTCAAAACGCAAGATATTGCTGCCAAAAGCAACCGTAGACCTGCGTAAGAAAAACGTAACTCTTAAGAAGGTTAAAATAGGCCGGCACGCTCCGGGCAGGGCATTTAAATATGGAAGGCCCATACGCGGCAATGACTACATCGCCGTGCCTCTGATAGATGAGGATACAATAGGTGTTATTACGGTATATGACAAGATAGACGGAAAAGCATTTACCCAATTTGATCAGGAGATAATGTCGACGATGGCCGAACAGGCTGTTATCGCCATAAAGAACGCCCAGCTATACAAAGAACAGGAACGTCTAACCATGGGCAGTATTAAATCTCTGGCTAAGGTTCTCGATACAAGGGCTCCCGGCACTTACGTTCCGCGTGCTTCATTCCTTAAGATCGCTCTTGCCATGGGGCAGGAGATGCGTCTTGATGCGGAAAATATGAAGAGCCTTGAATATGCCGCGATATTGCATGATGCCGGAGAGGTCGTTATTCCTTACGAGCTCCTCACGAAGCCGTCAAAACTTACCGGAAAAGAATACGAAATAGTAAAATCTCACCCGATGGCCGGAGTGGAGATCATAAAACACATGAAGGCCTTAAAATCTGTTATGCCGATCATCCTGTATCATCATGAAAATTATGACGGCACAGGCTACCCTAAAGGCTTAAAAAAAGAGCAGATACCTATAGGTGCCAGGATAATGGGTGTAGTGAGCGCTTTTGAGGCTATGATAACAAAGCGGCCGTATCGGAGTGTCCGCACCATTTCTGATGCGATCGAAGAGATAAGAAAGAATTCCGGGACTCAGTTCGACCCGAAGGTGGTGCATGTTTTCTTCACTGTTATAAACCGAAAAGACGTACAACAGGCTCTGGAAAAGGAACTCTATGGACATCAATAAAATTTTTAGCTCTGAGATTCACTTGAAGATAATTAAATTTTTCCACGAGAACCAGTCTTCCATCGACACTCCGCGCGGAGTAGCAACATGGGTGGGAGGAGAGCGCGCAAAAGTGAAGAATGCCCTGGAAGACCTTGTGAAGGCGGACATACTTGTGGCTCACCGTGCGACATCCACAACAGGCTACGGTTATACAAGCGACGAAAAACTCATCGCGAAGATCGAAAAACTGCTTAAGAACAAGAAATCTGCGTAGTATTTTCCATGAAAGACCACTCAAAATCTTACGAAGAGCTGAATGAGCTTCAGAGGCAGGCGGTAGACGATACTGAAGGCCCATTTCTTATCTTAGCCGGTCCAGGCACAGGCAAGACCCAACTCCTTTCTGTCAGAGCAGCTTCAATCGTTGCTAAAAAGAAGGCTAATCCAGAAAACATCCTGATACTTACCTATACAAACGCCGCCGCCAAAGCAATGAAAGAGCGGCTCGCTGCCGTCATAGGGCTGGCCGGCTACGATGTTGAAGTCGGAACATTCCACAGCTTTGCCAATACGCTTATACAGGAATCGGAAGAGGCCGCAAATTATATCGGCGACAAGATACAGCTGGATGAGGTCGAACGTATGCGGGCCATGGAATACATACTCGACAATACCGACGGCCTTGATGAAGTCCGGCCATTCAGAGCTCCATACACATATTTAAAAGAACTCCTCCAGAGAATAAGCGATCTTAAACGTGACGGTATATCTCCTGCGGAATTTAAGCGTTACCTTTCCAACAAAGACAGCCTATATTTTTCCCTTGAAGATAAATACGTAAAAAGACTGCAGGCTCTGGGCATAGCTTATGAGCGGTATGAGCAGTTGAAGGAAGGTAAAAACAAAGACATATTCGATGAACGCGGACGATACGACTTCGATGACATGATATTATTTGCTACTGAGGTGCTGAATAAAGAAAGTGCTATAAAACGTGCATATCAGGAACAATATAAATACGTAATGGTGGACGAATACCAGGATACTAACGGCTCACAGATGGAGTTTTTATTCTGCCTGATGGATTACGATAAGCCTAACCTCCTCTGTGTGGGCGACGATGATCAGTCCATATACCGCTTTCAGGGCGCCAACGTAGGGAATTTCAAACTTCTTACAAAACGTTTTCCCGATGTAAAAATACTTTCTCTGAAAGAAAATTATCGCTCGACTGGTGAGCTTATTAATATTTCCAGCAAAGTAATTGGCCTTATACCGTCCGAGGAAAGAATGGGCGGTAAAGAGCTTAAGGCAATGAAAGACTATGAGGGCAAAGAGATCACCTTTAAAGAATTTACCGCTGAACAGGAAGAGCTTCTCTATATAATAGATAAAGTTAAGGAACTGAAAAAAACTATCGAGGCTGATAAGGCTCTCTCTGAAGAGGAAAGGGCAAACCCTTACAATAATATTGCGGTATTGGTCCGCAAGCGGGCTAATATACTAAAGATAATAGACGCGTTTTTGCAGGCCGGCATACCTTACGCTACTGACGGTAAGGAAGATGTCAGCGGTGAGGTGCGGGTGAAGCAGCTGCTTGACGTCCTTGAGCTGGCGCATTTAGATCCAGCTGAACACGCGCAAAAAGACCTCGCGCTATACAAAGTCTTATCTGCCGATTATTTTCGTCTGCCTCAGTCGGACGTATTAAAATTTATTAACTTTGTAAATAAGAAATCCGGCGACAGGCGGGACAGAGCGACAACGATACTTACCGAATTCATAGATTACTTTGAGTCGGAGTGCAAAGACATTTCTTTTAAAGAACCTTTGAAGATGCGCCAGGCCGCGCAGACGATAATGCACCTGCTCAAAGATGCGCGGACGAGATCCGTTCACTCGCTTCTCCTGGATTTCATTAAAGAGGCGGGTGTGTTTAAGCACATATTAAAAGAATATGCCGATAACAATATCCTGCGGATACGCCAGCTGCGCGCGCTCGCATCTTTTGTGAACATGGTAAAGACGAGCGACATTGCCAATCCGGGGATGCGGCTGGATGACTTTTTGGCTGAGATGAAGACGAGAAAAGACCATGGGCTGCCGATCCAGGGCAACCTCGTCACATTGTCCCAGTCGGGAGTCAGGGTGTATACTGCACATGGAGCCAAGGGGCTGGAATTCCATTCTGTAATAATACCTTTCTGCCTTAATAATAAAAACTGGCCGGCACGCCATATTCCGGAAAAGATAAAATTGCCGTCAGACCTGTTTAAGGCAAGGACGCATATCCATGACAAAGAAACGGCGAAAAACCTCGCCCTGCAGGACGAGACGAGGCTTTTTTATGTCGCAATGACAAGAGCAAAATCGAATCTCATTTTTACTGCCAGCCCCACGGAGGATTCGGTCTCCAGTCTATATTTAAACAAGCTTGAGATCTCAAAAGAATCTGCTGCAGACACCAGCGAAGAGGGCGTTATCGAAAAATCTCTCAAAAAGACCGACATCGAAGACCCGTTCATAGGAACTGACGATGTGCTGACGGACATGGTGAATAACCTCAGTCTAAACCCCACGCGCCTTAATACTTACATCACCTGTAAGCGCCGTTTCCTGTTCAATGACCTGTTGAAGCTGCCCGGGGCTAAAAAGAAGAGTCTCGTTTTTGGAAATTGTGTGCATAAAGCCCTGGAGGACACGTATAAAGAATTTATGACAAATAAAAAATTCCCGTCATTTAAATTCTTCACCGACTCTTTCAAGAAAGAGCTGAAATTTCAGGGTGTAGATGAGACTACTGAACGCGATTGCCTGAAAAAATGCGAGACGATTAAAGACTGGTTTGCGGCAGCCGCCAAAGATCCTATTATGCCTATAGGCCTCGAGAGAAAGCTCGTTGTAACCATAGGCGATAACATAATATTTACAGGCAAATATGATAAGGTCGAATTTGAAGACGAAAAGAAAGGTATTGTAAGAATACTTGATTATAAAACAGGTAAGCCCGATGAACACCTTAAGAATATTGATAAAATAAGAGACCTGGCAAGCTCTGATTGCGATGGATATCTGCGGCAGCTGGTATGCTACAGGCTGCTTTTTGAAAAAGATAAGAAAGAATCCCGCGGCATGAAGGTCGCCAGCGGAGCCTTGGTGTTTATAGAGCCTGTTTCGATAGATCTGCGCACGCAGGGATATAAAAAAGGGCAGTCAGCTACAAAACGCGTAGAGATATCCGACCAGATGGTCAGCGACGTTGAAGAATTGATAAAGAGGGTATGGGGAAGCATAAAATCTTTAAATTTCTCGAAATTGCCGGCGCGCGACGAAAAGATCTGCGGGCGATGCGATTTCGACCCTATCTGCTGGGAGTAAAATATGCGTATAATTAAAGCGGCAGCCGTTCTGGTTTTTATTTTAGTGCTTATAGCGTCTGCCGGGGTGTTTTATATCGACCGGATAGTAACCGTAGTGCTAGAAAAAAAATACGATCTTGGCATAAGCTATAAAGGTTGCTCAAAGAATTTTTCAGGCGAATTCACCTTTAAAGATCTTTCCGTAGCCTCAAACGCTACCGGGATGGGAATATTTTCCGGGACCGCTAAAATAAAGCCTTCGTTAAAAGATAAGAAGGTGCTGCTCGATTTTGCGCTCACCGACGGAAAGTTCCTGAAAAAATCCGCCGCAGGACCCGTGCAATACGATACGCTTACAGCTCTGGTATCCGCTCCATTTAGCAGTGAGTGGCGCTACAAAAAGATATCCGGTCAGGTTGAGCCTACGGATAATGGTATGAAAATAAACAACTTTGAAGCTGTGAGCGATGAGATCAGGCTGTCGCTTAACGGGGAACTATTCGGCAATGGCGATATCCGGACTAAGGTAGTTATTTACTTTGCATCTGAGCTTACGGCAAAGATCCCTCCCGAATTCGCTGCCATGCTTCTTACTAGTGAACAAAATGGCTGGAAGTCTCTTTCTGTTAACCTTACAGGCAATCCCAATAAACCAGCCATTCAGGTGTCCAGCAAGGCATTCCGCTTAAGCATAAAAGCTGTTGAAATGTAGCAATAGTTGATTTCCTTGTAACTATATGATATAATGCACCCGTTAAATTTATGGATGAAGAGAAATATCAAAAAGAGCTTTTCGAGTTTGAAAAACCCAAGCGTTTTTTGCCTAGGTTATCCGATTTTTTCCCAAAAGCTGATTTTGAGAGAAACGTAATACTTACGCTCACGCTTGACAGGGCTGTATTCATAACTATCGGCATAATAATGACGATGGTGGTAATATATGCTTTGGGCGTTGAATCCGGGAAATCCAGATCTGCTGCTACAGAGACTGAACAGCAGGAGGCCGTTGCCGTTACACCAGTGGTGGTAAATGCTCCTGTGGTAAACCAGGCGGCACCGGTGCAGCCGGCAAGATTACCGCTTCCGGCAAAACCTGCACCAGCAATAAAGGCGGCAGCTCTTCCGGTCGTAAAGGCTCAAGCCCAGCCGGTCGTTTCCCGTCCGGCTGCTATTATAAATAACAGGGCAAAACCTTATACGATAGTTGCGGTTACGCTTACTCGTAAAGACACGGCGCTGTTTGAAATAAATAAACTCAAGCGGCAGGGTATAGATGCTTTTATTGCTCAGAAAGGTAATTATTTTCAGGTTTGTGTAGGCGCTTACTCGGACAAGACGGATGCTCAGAGCCAGAAAGATCTTAAAAAAGTAAGACGTTTATACAAAGACGCATATCTTAAATTGCGTTAGACAAACATAAAAACAAAGAGGGGGTACGAAATGTCGCAACATCCAAGCCTGCGTTCATCGGATAAGGGCAAGCAACATCGGTCAGTATTAAAAAGATATGAGAAGATCAAAGTTCTGAAAGAAAAAGAAAAATGGGACGATAAAGATTCCGTATTCGGCCTTGCCAAAGTAAAGATCGTTAAGTTTAAAGTTAAGAAAGAAAAAGCAGCGGCAGCCGAAGGCACCGAAGCGGCAGCGCCGGCAGGAGCAGCGTCCGCAGCAGCGGCACCAGCGAAAGCAGCAGGAGCAAAAGAAGCTCCAAAGGCGAAGGGATCTAAATAATTGAAGAAAGTCAGGGTCGGCCTAAAAGATCGGTCTTATGACATCGTAATAGGTCCGAAACTTTTTCAGAAAATAGGTATTTTGCTGAAAAGTGTAAAGATAGGGAAAGACGCCGTTGTTATAACTAACCGGCGTCTTTTTGCTATGTATGGCAGAAAATTAGAGTCCGTTCTCATAAGGTCCGGTTTTAATGTTATGTTCGAATTTGTTCCGGATTCGGAGCGCGCAAAATCAGGAGAGGTTGCACTAGATCTTCTCAACCGTATAACAAACCGCGACCAATACAAAACGATATTCCTGGTAGCTCTGGGAGGAGGCGTTGTAGGCGATCTCACCGGCTTTGTAGCTTCTATATACAAACGGGGCATTCCTTACATACAAATACCTACCACATTGCTGGCACAGGTAGATTCCGCGATAGGCGGAAAGACTGCCATCGATCTGCCTGCTGCAAAAAATCTCGCCGGAGCTTTTTATCAGCCCAAGATCGTTATCTCCAACGTGTCGATACTAAAGTCTCTTCCTGAGCGCAGATTCCGCAGCGCGATGGCCGAAATAATAAAATACGGCATTATAAAAGATAAACAGCTGTTCAGTTATCTTGAGAAAAATTACGACAAGGTATTGAAAGGTAATGAGAAAGCTCTGGAATATGTAATTTCGCGCGCGAGCAAAATAAAATCGGACGTTGTTTCTAAGGATGAGCTTGACAACAAAGGACTGCGGATCATTCTGAATTATGGACACACCGCCGGACATGCTATCGAGGCCGCATCCTCTTATTCAGGACTGTATGACCACGGGGAATCAGTGGCCATAGGCATGGCAATAGCTACCGATATTGCCGTCGAGATGGAACTGCTGCATCGTAACGATGCAGAGCGAATAGTTGCGCTTATCGAGCGCTGCGGACTGCCCGTATTTGCAAAAAGATTGAGCGCGCAGAAAATATACGCCGCGCTCGGCCACGATAAAAAATTTATCGGCGGGAAAAACCGTTTTGTTTTGCCTGCAGGAATAGGCAGGGTAAAGACTGTAAAAGGCGTACCGGAGAATATTGTAAAAAATGCCATTAAAGGGAGACTGAAATGAGCGCGATCCGAACATTTAAAAAAGATGATGCAGAAGGCGTTAAGAGTCTTATATTAAGCATTCTTTCTAAAGAGTATCCGTTTGACAGGTCAGCATATTCAGACAGTGATCTCGATAAAATAAACGATACTTACGGCGGTAAGAGAGATTCATTTTTTGTAATCGAGGAAGCCGGGGAGATCGTGGGCACTGCGGGAGTAAAAGAAGAGAGCCATACGGAAGCACTTTTACGCCGCCTGTTCGTAGGCTTAAAACACAGAAAAAAAGGTTACGGAACCAGCCTGATAGACCAGGCAATAAATTTTTGCCGGGACAAAGGCTATAAGAAGATATATTTTCGCTGCACAGACAGAATGGCCGATGCTATGCATCTTTGCATAAAGAAAGGTTTTAAGGAAACCGAGACATTAAAGATAGGCGGCTTTCAGATACACAAACTGGAATTGTCTATTGCGGTATAATTTATTTTAAGTGCAGGACTATTTCAGCATCCCGCTTTTTTAAGACAACGCTGTCGTTATTTATCTTCACAACTTTTGCACCCCCGACATTGTCGCCCTCGGAGAGAGTAGCGTTGTTTATAATAGCCCGCGGCCCATCCTCGAGATCCATTATACCCGACAGCGTAAATTCATCCTGTATCATAACGAGCTGTTTGGGAAATTCAAAAACTTTATTATTTTCAAAAGTTGTTTTGGTAACCACTGCCTCAGCCGGCTGGGATGCCTGATTTATATTTTCATTCCGTGGAGCAGGCGAGAGATATCGCGATGCGAAGAGCGCCAATACCGCAAGAAGCAGTGCTCCGTAAAAAAACGATCGTGTATGAGTTTTTGGCGCAGGTTTTTTCTCGGTAACGGTTTCTGCTGCCCCGCTCTCCGTCGTAACATTTTCAATAGCTTTTGCTTTTTCAGCTATACTTTTTTTCTGCGCCTTGACAAGGGCTTCCTGTATTATACTCATACCAGCACACCTTCCAACTCCTGCGCGCTTTTTTCGATGATCGCAAGAGTTATCTCTTTCGTCTCCATAACATATGCCGCCAGCATGGCTTTGTCGCACAGCATATTAATAGAGCGGGGGATCCCGCCCGAAAATTTAAATATAAAATCAATGGCGTCCTCAGTAAAACATATATCGCCTTTAGAGCCAGCCACGGTCAGTCTGTGGGCTATATAATCGCTCACCTCATTTTTCTGTAAAGCAGCTACGTGAAAGTTGATAGCTACGCGCTGTTTCAGCTGGCGAAGGCGGGGAGAATTTATTTTTTCACGCAGCTCAGGCTGACCAACCAGCATTATCTGGAACAGCTTTTCAGTGTCAGTCTCAAGATTGGAGAGCATTCGTATCTCTTCCAGTGCGGAAAGTTTCAGATTCTGCGCTTCATCTATAACAAGTATGACGTTGTTTCCTTTGCTAAGTTCCTCAAGTAAAAAATGGTTCAACTGACGCAGCATAGAAACTTTATTCCTCTGGATTACAGACATGCCGAAATCTTCCACTATGCATTGCAGAAGCTGGAGGTCAGGGAGGTTTGAATTGAAAATAAAAGCGCTCTTAGTATTTGAATCAAATTGATTCAGGATGGCACGGCAGAGTGTAGTTTTGCCCGCACCAACTTCTCCGGTAATAGTGAGAAAACCTTTTCTTTCTTTTATACCGTAAAGTATATGAGAAAAGGCTTCTTTATGGACGCGGCTAAAAAATAGAAATTTTGGATCGCTTGTGACGTTGAAGGGTTTTTCTTTTAGGCCAAAAAATTCTCTATACATATGTGGGTTTTTATCTCTTTTAATGAAAATTATACACTCTATTCAGTAAGGTTGCAAATGTTTTTCTTGCATTTTCATGATTGCTCATGTATAATTGTCTAACATATGCAATTTGATTTTGTCGTTTTGAATTTCAACCGCAACTTAAGGGAGTTAATATGTGGGATGGAATAAATAGACGAAAATTTCCGAGAGCCAATTACAAATGCCTCATCAGTATAAAGAAGAGGCTGACCGCAAAAACTATTTCTACACAAACTGAGAACATAGGCGCAGGCGGCATATGCGTACTGCTTAAAGAAGACCTGGGCTTGTTCCAGGGAGTAGACGTTGAATTATTTCTGGATGATTCCAAGCATCCTGTTAAAAGCGGTGGAACTGTAGTGTGGGTAGTCAAAAAATCCTCACCTAAAAAAGGCGGAACGCTTTACGACACCGGCATAGAATTCATTGACATAAGGCCTGAAGACCGCGAAAAAATATCCGAAATCGTTGAACAGATCCTGGATAAAACAAAAAAATAAATGAACTGCGTTTGTTAAACCTTGACAAAACCAACTTTTTGTGTTATACTTGCACCAAAATTCAGGACAGAGGGGAGGTGACTTAAGACAATGAAGAATTTACTAAAAGGTATTATTATATGTGTTGCTGTATTAATGATCGTCAATATAGCAACAGCGAGCTATGCTCAGGATATGGGCAAAAAGCTCTACAGAGGAGTTGCCAATATAGTCACAGGGTGGATTGAGCTTCCTAAGAACATATACGACACCAGCGTTGAAGATAATCCTCTCTCTGGCATTACAATCGGATTAGCGAAGGGCGTTGGGATGACCATAGTAAGGACAGGCGCTGGCGTTTATGAGACAGTGACTTTCCCGTTCCCGATACCGGAAAGCTATACCCCGGTTCTAGAGCCAGAATTTGTGTTTGCTAAAGGCAAATAAAGTTTGTCCGTAAGGACAGCGGAAATAAGGGGATGAAAAGCAATTTTTGTCCCCTTATTTTTTATCAGAAATTTAAGAATAGAGGTAATCGTGACTGAGAGAAGAAGATTTTTACGATTTGAAACAGCTTTGAATGCACTGTGCCATATTGGCGCTGATAAGTCAAAAGCTTCATATAAAGTAAAGAATCTATCCAAGGAAGGCGCTCTCATAATAACGGACAGAAGGATCAGGGAGGGCACGGAACTCGACCTGACTATGGATGTGCCGGGAGATAATATACCTATATTTGCATCATGTGAAGTGGCATGGCAGAAGGGTCCGCTTGGCACGAGCTCGTACGAAACAGGTGTACGATTTAAAAAAATAGATAGCCCGGACAAGGGAAGACTGTTAGAATATATCTATTCACAGTGGTTGAAACTATTGGATAAGAAATAGAAAACTTTATTGTTTGAGAGGAAATATGGCAGAAGAAAAGAAAGACGAAGTAAAGAAACCTGTTGAGCAGGCCGCAGCTGCCCCAAAGGCAGAAGCTAAGGCTGCAGAGCCGACACCGGCCGCCGCAGCAGAACCTGCAAAGACTGGGGAAGAGAAGAAAGTAGAAAAGGTTGAGAGACCTGCAAATTGCGTTGCTTGCAACAAGTCGATAAAGAAGCGCTGGTATTATCGTGATGGAAAGTTTTATTGCTCAAAAAAATGCTGGCAGACAGCTGTTAAAAAAGCTGAAGCGCCTGCAGCTGAAGCAAAGCCACAATAATAACTACCATTCTGGTTAGGCGTGATGCATAAGACCGATTTCCCTCCCAGAGAAGGACTATTCCCGGTTCCTGTAGTGCTTGTCAGCAGCGTCGACAAGACAACAGGATCCGCTAATATTATAACGATAGCATGGTGCGGGGTTGTATGTTCAAATCCGCCCATGCTTAGTGTTTCAATAAGACCTTCCAGATATTCGCATCGCTTAATAAAAAATACAGGGGATTTCGCTGTTAATATTCCTGACGCGGCAATGCTGAAAGAGGTTGACATATGCGGCATCAGGTCGGGAAAAGACACGGATAAATTCAAGCTCTGCTCTTTTACACCAGCACCTTCCCGCAAAATACTTTCGCCGGCCATCAAAGAGTGCCCTGTAAATATAGAATGCAAAGTCAAAGATATCATTTCTCTGGGCGCCCACGATATGTTTATAGGTGAGGTATTAGGCATTCGGGCAGATAATAGTATCCTCACATCCGCAAAAAGCATAGACTACTCAAAGATCTCTCCGTTTGTATATAATCAGGGTGAGTATTGGAGCCTCGGAAAACGTATCGGACATTATGGCTTCTCCTCAAAATAAGCCGCAATTTTTAGTAAGCGCATGCCTTGCAGGAATAAACTGCACCTATAGGTCGCGAAATAACTTAACCCGTTACATACAGAATATGTACCTTTCCGGTAAGTGTCTCCTGGTGTGCCCGGAAGTTATGGGCGGACTACCCGTGCCGCGATCCCGCATGGAAATAATAGGCGGCGAGGGACTGGATGTGCTCAGGGGAAAGGCCAAGGTAGTGGATATTGATGGTCGGGATGTAACGATTGAATGTGTTAAAGGCGTAAGGGCAGCTGTGCATCTGGCAGAGAAGCATAGGATAAAAAAAGCTATCCTTAAAACCAATAGTCCGTGCTGCGGAAAAGGATGTATTTACGACGGTTCATTCAAGAATGTCCTCCGTGAAGGTAACGGTATATTGACAGCTGCGCTTGAAGAGCGTGGGATAAAAGTTGCTTCCGAGAAAACGCGCGGCTGAATTAACTCAGCGTATAGCCAACTGGTGACAGAATAAACTTGAATACGTGCCAGTTTTGATGGTAAAATAAACAAAATATGGTAGCCCATAGTTGTCTTTTCTGTAAAATAGCAAACAAGGAGATCCCCGCAAAGATCGTATTTGAGGATCCGCGGATAATCGCTTTCGAGGACGTAAGCCCCCAGGCACCTGTTCATGTTTTACTTATTCCGAAGAGACATATCGAAAAGATTTCCGACCTGACCGAAGCAGATGCTGAATTGGCCGGATATCTTATACTTGCAGCTAAGAGAATAGCTAAAGAACGCGGTATCCATGATTCGGGATACAGGCTGGTAATGAATTGTAATAAAGATGCCGGACAGGCAGTTTTTCATCTGCATCTACACCTTCTAGGCGGACGCAAATTCGCATGGCCGCCGGGATGATAACGCGAAATTCTGAATAAAAAGGAGCAAGTCAAATGGTTGCTACAGAGAGAAGATTGTTTCCGCGGGTAAAAGATGAAGGTCTGGCTTTAAGGCTTGAGTCCGGCAGTTTTGATACTGTCACACATACTATGGACATAAGCGCCTCGGGCATATACTGCAAGATAGATAAAGAGATCCCTCTCATGTCAAGAGTCCGGATTAAGCTTATGGTACCTGAGAATATAAGGGCCGACAAAGCATCTAAAGAGCTGGACGTTGACGGAGTGGTAGTCAGGGAGCATCCGGTGATAATTGACGGCGTTGTTAAGCATTATGATGCTGCTATTTTCTTTGACAATCTCACATCGAGAGACAGGGAGACTATACAAAATTACATAACGAGTAGAAAGAGAGGAGAATAGAGAAGTGTTAATATTTTTAGAATTACTATTCATAGTTCTCCTCATGGCTATTTTGTTCCTCATTTTCAAGAATGACGGATTTGCTGCGAAGAACAGATTCCGCCATGCAAAACTTGAGGGATATTGGAGCGGGAGAGAGCGCAGGCAGCATCCGCGCTTTACACAGTCGCTGGCCATCTCTTATTCCGTACTAAAAAAGAGCATTGCAAAAAACATAAGCGGTAAGACGATAGATATCTCCGAAGGCGGAGCCAAGCTGCTGCTTGATGAAAAATTACCGCTTGGCACAGCGCTAAGCCTGAAGATATTGCTTCCAAATTCCGGCAACACGGCAGAGGTAGCCGGAGACATAGTCTGGACCGAGGATGCTGCAGGCACAGATGAGTTGTCGGGCAAAAGATTTTTTTATTCGGGAGTAAAATTTTCTTCCATCAAAGAACCTTTTGGTAAAAATTTTATCGACTATATCCGCTCGATCCCCGCTGACCAGGAAAGCTAAGGAATACGGATGGGCACCCTCAGGTATCCTGAAAAAGTAAAACTGATAATCGGCTTATTATTCAACGATGCTTCAACATACGTTAAGGCCAAAAGAGATCTAATAAGGTGCTTCGGAAAAATAGATTTTGAAAGCGACCAGCTTGATTTTACGCATACTGATTATTATAAAGAGGAAATGGGTGAGGTGCTGAAGCGCAGGTTTTTAAGTTTTGAACGGCTTTTCGACCTTAAAAAAATATATACTGCCAAGGTAAAGACAAACCTTATAGAGAAGAAATATTCAAAAGAGGGCAGCAGGACGATAAATATTGACCCCGGCTACCTCAATCTTTCAAAGCTAGTCCTTTTTTCCACCAAAGATTATACTCATAGATTGTATCTGGGTAAAGGGATATTCGCTGAGATCACTCTATTTTATAAAGATAATACTTTTAATCCGTGGCCGTGGACATATCCGGATTATAAAACGAGCGAGTATTTAAAGATATTTGAAATAATCCGTCAAATCTACAAGGATCGCATAGCCAAATCATCAAAGAGGTGTATATGCTGATAAAAAAGAAGAGCCTTATAGTAGCATTTGTCTCAAGCGTAATAATAGCCATAGTCCTTATATTGACACTGATCGGTTATATTGCCTATCTGGAAATAAAAGACAAGGAACTGAAGGCTTCGTATGAACACAGACTAAGAGAGCTCAGGATTAAATGAGAAAAATATATCTAACGGTATTCCTTATATTTATTATCAGCGTCTTCCTGTTTATTATATCCTTTATATATCTTGATAAGCACAACCATACGACACTCTATTACGATACCGCTATTAAAGGGCAGTATATCGGCACAACAAAGATAGATAAATTTCTCACCGAAGAAAAAATAGTATATAAATCCATTTCTTCGATGCCGTTCCGGGAGCTATTTACAGAAAAAAAGATCCGGATTGACCTTGATAAAAAATACAATTTTGAAACTTATCAGAAAGAACTTACGGCTAATAAGGCGCTATACCTGATCTATGCCGAGAACAAGGACGATTCCGTATCTTTTCTTTCAAAGTTCATGTCATCCTTCCGGTATCTTTCGGGGATGCCTATACGAAAGGGGACCTTTATTTTCGAAGAAGATTCTCCTGTTACGTATATGCCGATAATAGAAAATTATGATTTTCGACGAGGCAGGTCGCAGGGTTTCAACTCTCTTGTTTTCCTTCCAAGTAACGATATACCTCCGTTAAAACGTTTCGTTACCCTGACTTCCATAAAAAATGAATATCTTAAGATAGGCCATAGAAAGATAAAAACTGAAAATCTGCTGCTTAAGATAAAAGGACTGCCGCCAGGAAATGTCTGGGTGGCAAAATCAGACAAAAGCCTTATTATGATAGAGATACCATCTATCGGGCTTAAGATGACCAGAAACTTTAACGTAAAACAGATCAATCCCAAGGAGCGGATTGTAACGTCTGATAAATACACTTCCAAAAATGTGACTTTTGACAGTAAAAATCGTCAGCTGTCAGGCACTTTAACGTCTCCTGCTGAGGCTCAAGGGTCTCTTGAGGGCAAAACATATCCGGCAGCTTTATTGGTATGGGGTTCCGGGCCGCAAGACCGCAATTATCAGGGTTTTTTTGAATCGCTTTCGGACCACCTTTCAAAGAACGGGTATTGTGTTTTACGTTTTGACAGAAGAGGTGTGGGGGCAAGCGGCGGAAAAACGATTACCGCCACACAGGATGATGACCTGGCTGATATTACCGCAGCCGCAAATTTTTTGAAATCACAGAAGAATGTAAATCCAGGCCGGATAGCAGTTATAGCGCATTCCGAAGGAACTATTAACACATTGAGGTTAGCTGCTGGAAACCCTGACATCCGAAGCATAATATTGATGGCGCCGCTGGTCAAAACCGATCTTCGTGATTATGAGAAAATGATCCGTGAAAAAGCCGTTATGGAAAAATGGGATGAGGAATACTTAAGATCTGTCCTGATGTCCCTAAAGGAGACGGATGAGATAGTTCACGGAACAAAGCATGACTGGACCCACCTCCTAGGCAAAAGATGCTATCTTAAGGCAATGAGGGTAGATGGAATTTTCGACCCCAAGGAGGCGATCGTCCAGATCTCAGCCCCGATCCTCATAATGCATGGAAAGAACGATATGGACGTACCGGCTGAGTATGGCGCGAGCCTTGACAAAACTTTGGCCGAATACGGCAAGATGAAACATTCGGCAATTTACTATAGCTATTTAGGTCATTTTTTTGGAAAATTACTAAACGACGGCTTGTCCAAGATGTACTATGATGTCGATAAAGAAGTTTTAACTAATATGATCGACTGGCTTGACCTTAATAATGCAGAACCAATCAAACCGGCTCCCCAGAAAGAGGGCGCGGCCAAACCATTGTAATTAAAGTTGACCGTAAATGTATTGTATGTTATATTTTGATGACCGGAGACCCCCGAAATGACAAGAATAAGGGATAGATTCGTTGAAAGACGAAGTTTCATACGATTACGACAACCTATAAGCATAACCTATACGGTGGCCGGCCAGGACAAAATCCATAATGTAGTGGCTAAAGATATTTCTGCAGATGGTGTCAGGTTTCAGACTACTGACAAAGAGATCTCTGAAGGCAATGTGCTGGAAACTAAGCTTGATATTCCGGAAGTCGCAAATCCCGTCCATGCAAGCGGTAAGATAATGTGGAAGAAAAAGCTGTCCCTGGAAGACAATGCTCCATTCGATGTAGGCATTGAGTTCCTGGAGATAGAAGAAGATAATAAGAATACATTTTTAAAATTTTTATGTGATCTTGTTTATAACTTATCGGAGGACATGAAGAATGCAAAAAGTAAAAAGGCTTAATCATCTGGCAGTTATCATAGTATCTGCAATCCTGTTCTCCGGATGTTCCGCCATTATAATACCTAACCCGGAAGAAGTCGTAAAGCATCCCCTTGGAACAGAGTCAATAAAAGTAGGTATGACGAAAGAACAGGTCGAATCAATATGGGGCAAGCCAAGCCAGATAAAGATGGTAGAAGACAAGGCCAAATGGCAGGGATCCAGAGAGGTTTGGATATATAGAGCGCAATATAGCTCTATACCGCTGGATGCCGGGTATTTGTCTACAACGAAAAAACTATACTTTGACGGAAATAACCTTACGGAAATCGGAGAGTAATCAATATTTATGATTAGAATAATGTGTAAATCCAAAATCCACAGGGCCACAATAACGAAAGTAGACCTTCACTATGAAGGAAGCATAGGCATAGATACGAATCTGCTTAAAAAAGCCAATATTTGCCATGGAGAGATGGTGCAGGTAGTTAATATCAATAACGGCGAGCGCTTTGAAACATACGCCATAGAAGAACCGGCTGATTCCGGGAAGATAGGACTTTACGGGGCTGCCGCACATAAGGGCAAAGTGGGCGATCTTATTATAATTTTATCAAAATGCCTTCTGGAAGACAAAGAGGCGCAAAAACTCAAAATGAAAGTCGTACACGTGAACTCGAACAATAAACCTACCAAGTAAACTATATGCAGGAATTAACGATAAGAAAATTTCCCGATCCTATTCTACGCAAGAAAGCTTCAAAGGTATTAAAGGTAACCCCTCACATAAAAGAAACTCTATCCGAGATGGCAAAGCTCATGTACTTGTCTCAAGGGGTAGGCTTGGCCGCCCTTCAGGTCGGCATAGATAAGCAGCTTGCTGTTATAGACGTAGGCTCCGGGCTTATATGTCTGGTAAACCCGGTGATTGTAAAAAGAGACGGGCGCGAGCTACTCGAAGAGGGCTGTCTGAGCGTTCCCGAGGTATGCGTTAAGATAAAAAGAGCTAAATCTGTTACGGTGCAGTTCCTTGATGAGGAAGGAATTGCCAAGGAACTGCGTGCAGATGGCCTGCTCGCACGAGCCATACAGCATGAACTGGATCATTTATTAGGGATTTTGATAATAGATTATGTAAATCCCGTGAAAAAGATACTTTTAAAGAGACGCTTGACAAAAAGAAAGTGATATGTTAAAGTTATAACACTAACAAAATGAGTCATTTAGTGAACAAAAACCACCTTTTGAACATAATTTAACCATTTGAAGTGTTTTCCGGCTTCGAATGGTTTTTTTGTTGTTAGTAAATGCTTGGCGAGGGAGGTGACGCTTTAAATGGCACAGGGAACAGTAAAGTGGTTCAACGATAAAAAAGGGTTTGGCTTTATTATAGCGGATACTGGTAAAGACGTATTCGTCCACCATTCAGCTATTGAAGGAGAAGGTTACAAAACCCTCAAGGAAGGCGAAACAGTACAGTTCGAAATAGTCCAGGGCCCTAAAGGCGATCAGGCGACGAAAGTCGTTAAGACGTCTTAGGATATAGTCGCAAACCCGCCGGATTAAAAAATATCATTCAAACAATGATAGAGGAGCAGTATTTTCTTATGAGCCTATACGAGAAACTAGAAATAGATGTAAAGAGCGCCTTAAAAGAAGGTAATTCTTTAAAGGTGTCCGTGCTTAGGATGGCGCTGTCTACCATTAAGACTTTACAGATCGAAAAAAATATAAAGTCGCTTGATGACGGCGGGGTCATAGAGGTGCTTCAGCGCCACGCTAAGCAGCATCGCGAATCGATCGATCAGTTCACCAAGGGGAACAGGCCTGATCTTGCAGACAAAGAAAAAGCCGAACTTAAAATACTCGGAGAGTATCTGCCTGAACAGCTTGCCGAAGAAGAGCTGACAGAGATCGTAAAAGCAACGATATCCGAGATAGGCGCTGCTTCAAAACAGGATACCGGCAAAGTCATGAAAGCGTTGATGGAGAAAGTGAAGGGCAAGGCCGACGGCAAAGCTATCAGTTCGATCGTCGCGCAGATACTCAAATAATATTTTACTTGCCAACAATAGTTAGTTGTGATAGACTTAGCACAAATTATGAAAGGGGGAAGAAATGGCAAAGAAATTAGTAATCGTAGTATTGGCATTGTGCTTCATACTTAGCGGCATATCTTATGCAGCAGACCAGACCGGCGCTCAAAAAGCGAAGACTTGGTGGCAGAAGCTTTTTAACTATCCTGCAAATGTAACAAACGAAACTGCGGGCGTGGTTACTGAAGCTGCGAAGGGCACCACAAATGTGGTTACGAAAGAAGTGAAAACTGTCGGACAGGTTACTTCGGGAAGCCTCGGAAAAACAAAAGATTTAGTTACCGAGCCTCTCATCGGAACAGCTGAAACCACGAAGAAAGCGGTAGAGGGAACAGTCGCAATCCCAACTAACGCGAACAAAGAAGAAGTAAAGTAATAACGAAGCGCATTCTATTTGATAATGGAAAAAAGCCATATTTTTTTTAAAAGATATGGCTTTTTTCCTTGCACCTGAAAGGCTTAGTATGAAAAAGCTGAAATTATTAATAACGATGCTTGTAATTACTGTTATAATGACAGGATGCGGAGAAACCGTTACAGGGGTCGGCAAAGATATTAACCGTATGGGCAGAGGCGTAAATACCTTTTTCTTCCGCCAATAACCGGAGTTCTGATGTCTATAAGAATACGAGAACAAGACGATATAAACATACTCGATATCGATGGCCGCATCGATATAAACTCTTCCGAGTTGATAGAAATGGTTGGGTGGCTGGTCAACTCCGGCAAACTAAGTATTATATTTAATTTCGAAAACGTTGACGTCGTAGATTATAACGGCCTTTCAATACTTGCTATAGCATACAAAAACATTATAAACCATAACGGAAAGCTAAAATTACTGAACGTGCCGATTTCTGTGGTAGAAATGCTGAAGGTGGTAAAGCTTGACTCTGTTTTTGAGATATATTCGGATGAAGAGACCGCGATCAGCAGCTTCACGGAAAGTGAAGTCCAGAAGATGCACTTACGCCGCAAGTTCCCCAGGCTCGATATCCACCTGAACGTGAAATATCAGATGGTCAGTGATAATAGAAACCCAAAATCTTTTAATGGAAACGTGCTTAATATAAGCGCGGCAGGTCTTTACATTTACACTAAACATACATTGCCCGTAGGAACTCTTCTGGATCTGCATTTCGTCATGCCCGATTCAGCCGCTGTCCTTGACGCTACTGGACGAGTTTCGTGGCTTGCTGACAAAGAACTGCAACCTCACGCCTATCCCGGAATGGGAGTGTCTTTTTCCCATCTAACCATGGAAAAGGAAAGGGCGATAGTGGATTTCATAGATAAAAACGTGAGCCATAGAGCCGATCAATCTTAATGAGCAAGTTAGCGGCCTTACGCAAAGCTAGCAGCCACTTCAAAGACTCCTTAAAAAACTGCATTATATGTCCACGTGCGTGCGGTATTAACAGAACTGACGGACATACCGGATATTGCAGGGCGCCTTATAATCCTGTGGTTTACAGCTATCTTGCGCACCGCGGAGAAGAACCTCCGATATCGGGGAGGAAGGGCTCGGGCACTATATTCTTTTCCGGCTGTAATATGAAATGTGTGTATTGTCAGAATTATTCTTTCAGCCAGCTCGATAAAGGCAGTGAGACATCAGTAGAAAAACTCTCTGAGATCATGCTATACCTGCAAAAAATAGGCTGCCACAATATCAACCTCGTAACTCCCACGCACTTCGTTCCTCAGATAGTCTTCGCGCTTGAAAAAGCCTGCGAAGCCGGATTGAATATTCCGATAGCCTACAACACCAGCGGTTACGATAGCCTTGAAACGATAAAGATACTTTCAGGAATAGTTGATATATACATGCCTGACATGCGGTATTCAAATAATGCAATGGCCTCCAAATATTCCGATGCTCCTGATTATGTTGAAGTAAACAGGCTGGCTGTAAAAGAAATGCACGACCAGGTAGGAGATCTGCTCATCGACGATGATGGCATCGCAAAAAAAGGAATTATAATAAGACTCCTGTCTTTACCAAACAATATCTCCGGAACTCCGGAAACGCTTAAATTCATAAAACAAAAAATATCCCCCAACGCCTATTTAAGCATCATGAGCCAGTATTATCCCACACACAAATCGTTTGATTATACCGAGCTGTCGCGCGGTGTAACGGACGATGAATATAAGAATGTAGTTGACGCTGCGAAGCTTTTGGGGTTAAATAATGGTTGGGTTCAGGAAAACCCATCGGGAAACGATGATAAATTTTTAGGAACGAATATAAAACCCAGGATATAGCTAAATGGCAACAAGCCGCAAAAAAACTATCTCGCATGCCAAGCAATTTGAAGCCCTTTCAAAAGTAAGCAAGACCATAACCTCAAATCTTTATCTGGAAGATATATTGAAGCTTATAGTAACTGTTACCGCTGAAATAATGAATTCTAAGATATGTTCCCTTATGCTTATTGACGACAAAACAGGGGAGTTGGTCTTAAAGGCAACTCAGTCGATGAGTGAAGTGTATAATAAAAAACCGAGCCTGAAGATGGGTGAAGGCATTGCGGGAAAAGCGGCCCTTGAAAATAAACCTAAGGTAGTGTATGACCTTTCCAAAGAGCCTGAGTATAAATATAAATATATCGCTGCAAAGGAGGGGCTGTCTTCATTGCTTTCCGTCCCTCTAGCCGTAAGAGGTAAGGTAATAGGTGTGCTGAATAATTATACTTCCAATCCTCACAAGTTCACCAAAAATGAAATCAACATCTTAACAACCGTTGCAAACCAGGCAGCTATTGTTATTGATAATGCCGGGCTGATGGTAAAAACTAAAGTAGCCCAGGAAGAGCTCGAGACCCGAAAGCTCGTCGAGAGAGCGAAGGGTATATTAATGCGGGAACAGGCAATGAGCGAGGAAGAGGCGTTCCGGCGAATTCAGAAGCAGAGCATGGACCTTCGTAAAACGATGCGCGAGATCGCCGAGGCGATCATACTTATTGAAAACATGAAGAAAAAATAATTTGGCCGATCTCGCAACATAATAAACTTGACAAATTTTTTAAATATGCTATACTTATTATGTTAATGAAGACAGTAAGGGACTCTGGCGTCCGAATCCGATGAAAGGATGAGGGCGCTTTTTGTTTTTTAGGATAAAAATTTATGAAAAAAAATTTAAGATTATGTATAGCGCAGATAAACTGCACGGTCGGTGACCTTAAAGGTAACGCAGACAAAGTCATCGAATGCCTACAGAAGGCCAAAACTATAGGGGCTGATATAATCTCGTTTCCCGAGCTTACTATAACCGGATACCCACCGGAAGATTTACTACTAAAGAAAGCCTTTGTCGATGATAATCTGGAGGCCCTGAAGCGCATAACTAAAGCTGTTAACGATATGGTAGCTATAGTTGGTTTTATTGATAGGTCTGGACAAGATCTCTACAATGCGGCTGCGGTCATATATAAAGGAGAGGTCAAGGGCGTCTGCCGCAAAGAATTATTGCCGAACTATGGGGTATTTGATGAAAAGCGCTATTTTAAGCCGGGTAAAGATTCCCGCATATTTAAATTGGGCGACTTTATATTCGGCGCGAATGTTTGTGAAGATATATGGCATACGGAAGGTCCGCTTTGTGCGCAGGCTGCGCTTGGAGCAAAGCTTATAATAAATATAAACTCTTCGCCCTATCATGCCGGCAAAGTCAAAGAGCGTGAGGATATAGTTAAAAGCCAGGCGAAAGCGAACAATGTAGTTGTCAGCTACGCAAATCTGGTGGGTGGTCAGGATGAACTGGTATTTGACGGACAGAGCATGGTCGTGGACGGAACGGGAAAAGTGTTGGCCAGGGCGGAGGCTTTTAAGGAAGATATTGTGGCTATTGATGTAGATGTGCCGGTAGATAAAAATAATGTTTCTAAGACAGCTATATTAATAACTGAATCATATACACCAAAAAATAAGCCTGTGCTTCTTAAAAAGGATACACGCCCGCTGGAGTTAACGGCAGAGATATACCAGGCCCTGCTTTTGGGACTTAAGGACTATGTTTTAAAGAATGGATTTAAAAAAGTTGTCATAGGCATGTCGGGAGGGGTAGATTCTGCTTTAGTAGCGGTTCTCGCGGTGGATGCGTTGGGAAAAGACAATGTCCTTGGCGTCTATATGCCGACACGATACTCTTCTTCTCAGTCAGAAACAGATGCAAGGGCTGTATGTGCCAATCTGGGCATCAAACTTAATGCCATTTCGATCGACCATATATTCAAAATATATCTCATGTCCCTGGAGCAGCAATTTGCAGGCGCGCCAAAAAACATAACTGAAGAAAATATTCAGGCCAGGATACGCGGTAACATTCTCATGGCCCTGTCAAATAAATTTGGTTATATGGTTTTAACTACTGGAAATAAGTCTGAGATGAGCACTGGATACGCTACGCTCTACGGCGATATGGCCGGAGGCTTTGCGGTAATAAAGGATGTGCCGAAAACATTGGTTTACAAACTCGTTTCATACAGAAATTCTATAAGCATGGCCATACCGGAATCGATAATTACAAAAGCACCAACGGCTGAGTTGCGGCCAAACCAGAAAGACCAGGATACTCTTCCCAGCTATGACATGCTGGACCAGATACTGAAGGAGTATGTCGAAGAAGACAAAGGCTATGACGAGATAGTGAACATGGGCTTCGATAAGGAAGTTGTAGGTAAGGTGCTGAATATGGTAGACAGGAGCGAATACAAAAGGAGACAGTCTCCTCCTGGTATTAAGATAACGCCCAAAGCTTTCGGCAAAGACAGACGGATGCCGATCACTAATAAGTACAAGTAAAACGTAGTCATTTCAATGCATGAGGTGACAAGCAGTAAGGCAGCAAGCACATAGATGTGTTTTAAACATAGGCGTTCTAAGAAGTAGAACGCTTTTATTTTTTTAAGACGTTGGCGTCTTTATTCCCACGATGGGAGAAAGGCGCCATTTTTTTGTTTATACCATAGAAAGGAGAGAGGGATTTATGAGAATAATGAATAGAACCTTTGTAGCGCTGTTTACATTGCTTGCTACCTATTTGCAGCCATTCCACTTATATGCGGACGAGGTGCCTGAGGGGCTTGTGATGACCGCGCTAGATAAGGCAGGCCTGGCGGAATTACTTAATAAAGCTGGTATTAAGGTGTATGGATATGCTGAAGGTGGTTACATGTATGACACCACTGCTCCCCAACCATATGCCGGACCGACTTTTCTAGCGTTTAATAATTTGAGGAACACGCCGTTACTGGATAAGATCAGTTTAAACGCCGAGCGCACAGTTGATGCTACAAAAAAACAATTCGACCTTGGATTTCGACTGGAAGGCATCTGGGGATACGATGCCAGATTCATACACTCTAACGGCCTCGGCGATACCCAAACAGGGAGGTATCAACTTGACCCCTTGCAGGCATATGTTGATGTTGCGCTACCTTATGTGCCAGCTAAAATACGCGCAGGTAAATGGATCGAGCTAGCCGGATTCGAACATTTTAGCGCTAATATTTACGGGGCTTTCGGCGATCCCATGAGGGCTCTATATTCCTATAGTTACCAGTTTTTCTACGCTGAGCCCGGAACTCAAACGGGCGTGCTTGGAACCTATGTGCTCAACCCTCAGTGGACGTTTGATCTTGGGTTTACGGAAGGATGGAATCAATCCACCAGAAATACAGATGGCTATCTTGATATTCTAGGCCGGGTAACCTATCTCCCTAGTGATAAAACCGCCATCATTTTTGTTGCCAATTTAGGCCCTCAATACCCTATAGCAGTAGGGCGAGGCCTGCCTGCGGGCGATAAGAAAGACTGGTGGACAGCTCTTGACTTGGTTATAACACAAAAAGTCACCGATAAACTCAGTCTTGGTGCAGGATTCGACCTTGTCAACGCACCGCACATACCAGGCCTGGAGAGAGGTTCAAAACAATGGGGAGGCGTATCCGGTTACGCAAGCTATGCAGCCGACCCACACGCTACAATAAATACACGTCTTGAATGGTTTAACGATTCATCAGACGGTTTTGCTACCGGAGCAGCAATAGGGGCTAATTATTACGAAGCAACTTTGGGTGTGGCCATAAAACCATTCCCAAAGGATAAGATCCTGTCGCAAGTATTGTTCAGACCGGAAGTCCGCTACGACTGGTCCGATCATAATGTATTCGCCAGGGGAGACAGAAATCAGGTGACATTAAGCGGAGATGTTCTGTTTATTTTTTAAATAGGTCATGTGTTCTAAAAAATGAAAGGAGAAAGCAATGATTAATTCAGGAGACACGGCGTGGATTCTGATGTCGACAGCGTTGGTAATGCTGATGACAGCGCCCGGGTTAGCCTTCTTTTACGGCGGCCTGGTAAGACGGAAGAATGTCCTCGCTACGATGATGCAGTCGTTTTTTGTTTTATGCCTTATCAGCATTCAGTGGATATTGTGGGGCTACAGCCTGGCATTTGGTCCGGATATAGGACATTTCATAGGATCTTTCGCCTGGGTCGGGTTGAAAGGGGTAGGAATGGCACCAAACCCAGACTACTCATCTACTATACCGCATCTTTTATTCATGGTATACCAGATGATGTTCGCTGTTATTACGCCTGGGCTAATAACGGGTGCGTTTGCTGAAAGAATGAAATTTTCAGCTTACGCGATCTTTACCTTATTATGGGCAACTCTGGTTTATGCTCCCGTTTGTCACTGGGTTTGGGGAGCGGGCGGATGGCTGCGAAATATGGGCGCATTAGACTTTGCCGGAGGCACGGTTGTGCACGTCTCTGCTGGCATATCGGCTTTGGTGTGCGCTCTCGTTATAGGCAGGAGAAGAGGTTACGGTCGCGAACCTATGCCGCCGCACAATTTACCCTTAACGATCCTGGGAGCATCTTTGCTTTGGTTCGGATGGTTTGGCTTTAATGCAGGCTCTGCCCTTGGTTCAACCGAGTTAGCTGTGTGGGCGTTTATTGCCACCAACACAGCGGCCGCGGCAGCGGGACTTACATGGATGTTCGTGGAGTGGAAGATTACCGGCAAACCAACCATACTTGGTGGAGCAACAGGCGCCGTGGCTGGGCTCGTAGCTATAACTCCTGCATCCGGATTTGTTTCGCCGCTATCGGCAATATTAATAGGAATTGCGGTTGCTTTTGTTTGTTATGCCGCAGTTGCGGTCATAAAAATTAAGCTCGCCTATGACGATAGCTTAGATGCCTTTGGAGTCCATGGTGTTGGCGGAACTCTCGGAGCGCTTCTGACCGGATTATTTGCACAGAAACTTATCAATCCGGCTGGAAATAACGGGTTATTTTTTGGCAATCCATCGCTACTACTAACCCAATTTATAGGTGTGGCTGCTACCGTAATATATTCAGTAGTAGTAACGTTTATAATTTTAAAGGTGGTTGATCGCTTTATCGGCCTCAGAGTTCCGGACGAGGAAGAGGTCGTAGGCCTCGACATCGCCCAGCACGAAGAGAGCGCGTATACGCTGCTGGATTAAAATAAATAAGGAGGTTTTATGAAACTAGTAATAGCGGTTATACAGCCGCACAAATTGGAGGACGTCTTGCGCGAGCTTGATGACGCTCAGATACACCTTAAGACCGTCACCAACGTTCTCGGCTGCGGCAGGCAGAAGGGCAGAACTGAAGTTTATCGCGGCAGAAAAGAGACGGGCAACTTATTAAAAAAAGTTAAGCTGGAGATAGCCGTAAACGAAGCCTTCGTTAAACCGACAATAGAAGCCATAACGAAAGGGGCGAGGACCGGCAATATAGGAGATGGTAAGATATTCGTCATCGACCTAAAAGAGTCTATCAGGATACGCACCGGCGAGGAGGGAGATGTCGCAATAGGTTAAAAAAGGCCTTGCATAATCAGGCCAAATAATGTATACTATATATGCACATTGAAGTGTATAAAAATAATAAAAAAACGAACAGAGACGTTCTTGTTTTAATAAAGAATGTCTCTGTTTTTTTATTATGACCTATGGTAGAATGTTTTCTAATACTAAAGAATTGTTAATATAATCGGGAGGAAAATCGATGAACGTAAGAAAGAAAGCTCTTTTTAACATTAAAAGCATAGAAATAGAGCCTGTTAAGTTGCCTAAAAAAATCTCGTCTTATTTCGGCGAGAACACCTTCAGCATGACAGCTATGCAGAAATATATTTCAAAGGGGACTTTTGAGGCATTTAAACGCTGGATGTCTGAGGGAACCATAATAACGCTAGAGCAGGCCAATGAGATCGCAGATGCCATGAAGGAATGGGCGATTTCAAAAGGTGCAACATATTATACGCACTGGTTCCAGCCGATGACGGGGCTCACCGCTGAGAAGCACGACAGCTTCATTTCTATAACCGGCCCCGGGAAAGTTATTGAGAAATTCTCCGGTAACAAACTTATACAGGGTGAGCCGGACGCCTCAAGCTTCCCATCGGGAGGCATACGCGCAACTTTTGAAGCCAGAGGATATACAGCATGGGATCCGTCGAGCCCAGCCTTTATAATAGAATCGAGGATGGGCAAGACGCTGTGCATACCTACCATATTTATTTCTTATCACGGTGAAGCGCTCGATAAGAAATTACCGCTTCTTCGTTCCGATGAAGCTTTGAGTAAATCGGCGGTAGGGCTGTTAAAGCTTTTCGGACATAAAGATGTGAAGAAGGTTGTGTCAACGTGCGGGCCTGAACAGGAATATTTTCTCATAGACAAACTTTACTATAATCTGAGACAGGACCTGCTTTTGACGGGACGCACGCTTGTTGGAGCCGCCTCACCAAAAGGACAGCAGCTTGAAGATCAATACTTCGGCACCATAAAAGAACGTGTCGTTAATTTCATGTTTGAAGTAGCTGAAGAGGCATATAAGTTAGGCATACCGGTAATGACCCGGCATAATGAAGTAGCTCCGCATCAATATGAATTTGCACCTATTTTTGAGGAGTCCAATTTAGCCGCAGATCATAATCAGCTGCTTATGGAGTTATTAAAGAAGGTAGCGCTCAGACATAACATGGTCTGTTTGTTACACGAAAAACCATTTGCGGGAATAAACGGCAGCGGAAAGCACCTGAACTGGTCGCTGGCCGATGACAAGGGAAACAATCTTTTAAACCCCGGAGATACGCCGGAAGATAACCTGCAATTCCTTGCCGTGCTGGCAGCAGTATTAAGGGCTGTGTATATTCATTCTGACCTTTTACGGGCAAGCGTTGCTATGGCCGGAAATGAACACAGGCTGGGCGCTAACGAAGCTCCGCCTGCCATTATAAGCGTTTTCTTAGGCGATCAGCTCTCCGGTATAATGGATATGCTGGAAAAAGGCACGAAGAAAAGCGTTTCAAAAAAAGACATCATGGATTTTGGCATTGCACGTCTGCCGCAATTCAATAAAGACTCCACAGACAGGAACAGAACGTCACCATTTGCTTTCACGGGAGCTAAGTTTGAATTTAGGGCAGTAGGATCATCTCAGAATATTTCCACGCCTATCGCTGTCATAAACACGATAATAGCTGAGTCCCTGGACTACGTGGCTGAAAAGATAAAGACGGCTGCTGATGGCAAGGATTTCAACACTGCCGTCTTAAAAGTAGTGGCCGAAATAGCAAAAGAAACCAAGGACATCAGATTCGAGGGTAATAATTACTCTGAAGAATGGGTGAAGGAGGCAAAGAAGAGAGGCCTGCCAAACATAGCATCCACTGCCGAAGCGCTCAAGGCTTTGACCAAGAAAGAGAATATTAAATTATTCTCTAAATACAAAGTCTTTTCTGAGGAAGAGGTTGTAGCCAGATATCACATATGGATACATACCTACAACACAACGCTCGAGATAGAAGCTAATACGCTGAACGAAATGGTCAATGCCAGCATAATACCTGCAGGATATGAATACGAAAAACTGCTGGCAGACAACCTGAACGACCTTGCAAGCCTTAAGAAGGCAGCGTCGTTTAAAGTTGCTGCCGAAGCTTTTAAGGATTCAGAAGAGCATCTTGCCGAAGTGGCGTCAAAGATATATTACGTGCGCCGCAATGCAAAAGAAATGATGTCTCTTCTGGAAAAGGCCGAAAAAATGCACCACGAGGAGAGGGCTAAGCTGTATTTTGATAAACTAAAACCTCTTATGGAGCATATCCGCATGCATGCCGACCAGCTGGAACGTGTCGTCTCGGATGAGCATTGGGATCTGCCCAAATACAGAGAAATGCTGTTTATTAAATAGTTTTTTCTTTTCAGCGCGACGTTGCACTGAAAAAAAATAGGATTATCCTAAACTGAACACAGGCGTTCAGAGTGTCGTAAAAAAACGACTACTTTGAACGCCTGTGTTATTTATTTTGGAGGTAGGTGTTTTAAAATGACTTATCCATCACTGCCAGACAGAAAGGGCTTATACGATCCGCGATTTGAGCACGATTCATGCGGGGTAGGATTCGTTTGCAATATTAAAGGTAACGGATCTAATGAGCTTGTGCTTCAGGGACTGGAAGTGCTTAACCGCCTGGCTCATCGCGGAGCAACGGGAGCCGATCCGAAGACTGGGGATGGTGCCGGCATACTCATTCAGATACCGCATGACTTTTTCATAAAAAAGTGCGAAACCGAAAATATAGCGCTGCCTGATTTGGGCGAATATGGGACAGGGTTAATATTCCTGCCTACTGACGAAAAAGAAAAAGACATCTGCAGAAAAATAACGGAAGAAACCATTAAAGAAGAAGGGCAGGCATTCCTGGGGTGGCGAAAAGTGCCGGTCGACAGATCTGATATTGGTGTCACCGCCCAAAAAACAGCGCCGGTCATTGAGCAGCCGTTTATCGGAAAGGCGTCCGGAATAAAAGATACTCTTGAATTTGAGCGTAAATTATTTGTAATCCGAAAAAGGATCGAGAATGCAATCCGCTCGTCCGATTTAAGACAAAAATCTTTTTTCTATATAACAAACCTGTCGTGCCGCACTTTTTCATACAAAGGGCTCCTGATGCCGCATCAGGTAGGGAATTTCTTCCTGGACCTTAAAGATAAAGACGTAAAGAGCGCAATATGTCTGGTTCATTCACGCTACAGCACGAATACCTTCCCTACGTGGAACCTGTCGCAGCCGTTCAGGTTCTTAGCACATAACGGAGAAATAAACACGCTGCGTGGAAACATAAACTGGATGAAAGCCCGGGAGAGTCTTTTAGCAAGCGATCTCTTCGGAAAAGATATTAAGAAACTGTATCCCGTGATCGTTCCCGGAGGAAGTGATTCTGCGGCTATAGACAATGTTTTTGAGCTTTTAATCCTGTCCGGCCGCTCAATACCTCATGCCATGATGATGCTCATACCGGCTGCGTGGGAACAGGATAATTCTATGAGCGCTAAACTTAAACATTTCTACAAATATCACTCATGCCTAACCGAGCCATGGGACGGTCCGGCAGCAATGGCATTTACCGACGGAACCAGGATAGGCGCTTGTCTTGACAGGAATGGCTTACGCCCGGCGCGGTATATTATTACAAATAAAGATTTCGCGGTCATGTCATCCGAGGTAGGAGTCCTTGACATACCATCAAAAGACATAGTTAAATCGGGCAGGCTGGAACCCGGCCGGATATTTTTCATCGATACGGGACTTGGCAAAATAATAGATGATAGCGAGCTTAAAGACCAGATGGCTTCGCGCTCACCTTATGGATCATGGATAAAAAACAATATCGTTGAACTGGACTCTCTGCCCAAATCAAAAAAACCGGCGGGAAAATCTGACGATATTGAAAAAAATATGAAGGCGTTCGGCTATACCCGCGAAGATCTCAAGGTCATCATAACGCCTATGGCAGAAAAAGGCGCTGAACCTGTCGGTTCTATGGGTAACGACACGCCGCATGCGGTGCTTTCTCCAAAACCACAGCTGCTCTATACATATTTTAAGCAGCTTTTTGCGCAGGTGACAAATCCTGCCATCGATCCTATAAGGGAAGAGCTTGTCATGAGCCTGGAGAGCTATATAGGCCCCGAGAAGAACCTGCTCGCCGAAACAGCAGACCATTGCCATAGATTGCATGTAAAAAGGCCTATTCTCATCAATGATGAGCTTCTCAAAATCCGCGATATAAAGTTTAACGGATTCAAAACAAAAACCATATCAATCCTATTTGATGTAAAGAATGAAAAAAATATATTGAAAACTATTAACAATATTTGTTCAGAAACCTCCGACGCTATTAAAGATGGCTATAAATTCATCATACTTAGCGATAGAGGAACGAATAAAAACAAATGCGCGCTACCGGCTCTTTTAGCTGTCGGAGCCCTGCATCAGTATCTTGTCAAAAAATCTCTCCGCACACAGATAGGTATTATAGTAGAAAGCGCGGAGCCCAGGGAAGTGCATCATTTTGCGCTTCTGTTTGGTTACGGCGCCGACTGCGTCAATCCATACCTCGCCTATGAGGTCATCTCCAAACTGATAAAGGATGGGGACCTGAATATAGATCCGGATAAAGCCCTGCATAATTACATAAAAGCGGTAGACAAGGGCATACTTAAGATATTATCCAAGATGGGGATATCAACCCTTCAAAGCTATAGAGGCGCTCAGATATTTGAAGCGCTTGGGCTGGACGGCAAAGTTGTAGATAAATGTTTTACAGGTACAGCTTCCAGGGTTGGCGGTATAGGCTTTGACTGTATACATAAAGAATGTATTGCACGCCATAATATGGCCTATGCCGGAGCAGACACACCATATCTTTCTTCCGGAGGGATTTACCAATGGAAGAGAGATGGCGAATTTCATCTATGGAATCCTGAAAGCATTGCTGCTCTCCAGGATGCTACAAGATTAAATGATTACAAAAAATACCAGGAATTTGCAAAGCTCATAAATGACCAGTCGAAGAATCCATGCACACTGAGAAGCATGCTGAAATTTAAATCCGTCACACCAATACCTATAAGTGAAGTAGAGCCTGTCGGATCTATTTTCAAACGCCTTGCCACAGGAGCTATGAGTTTCGGATCGATAAGCAAAACTGCGCATGAAACACTTGCCCTGGCAATGAATAAACTGGGCGGCAGGTCTAATACCGGCGAGGGCGGAGAGGACCCTGCAAGGTTCACACCGCTGCCGAATGGAGATTCTGCGCGAAGCGCCATAAAGCAGGTAGCTTCGGGCCGTTTTGGCGTGACTACAAATTACCTGGTAAATGCAGACGAGATTCAGATAAAGATAGCGCAGGGTGCGAAACCAGGCGAGGGCGGACAGCTGCCGGGGCATAAAGTCAGCTCCATGATAGCGCGGACCAGATACACAACGCCGGGCGTTACCCTCATTTCACCGCCGCCGCATCACGACATATATTCCATAGAAGACTTAGCCCAGCTCATATTCGACCTGAAGAATGTGAATCCGCGGGCACGCATAAGCGTTAAGCTTGTTTCTGAAATAGGCGTCGGAACGATCGCTGCCGGTGTTGCCAAGGGGCATGCGGACATGATACTCATATCCGGCGGTGATGGCGGAACGGGCGCCTCCCCCTTAAGTTCTATTAAACACGCCGGACTACCATGGGAGTTAGGATTGTCAGAGGCCCACCAGACACTTGTCCTTAACGACCTGAGAAGCCGCGTACGGCTGCAAACCGACGGTCAGATGCGAACCGGCAGGGATGTGGCGATAGCCGCTTTGCTGGGAGCCGAAGAATTTGGCTTCTGCACTGCAGCACTTATAATATCTGGCTGCGTAATGTTGCGCCATTGCCATCTCAACAACTGTTCAGTCGGCGTAGCCACACAAGATGAAATACTTGAAAAGAGGTTTAGGGGTAAGCCCGAATACTTGATAAATTATTTCCATTTCATAGCAGAGGAATTACGGCAGATCATGGCTTCGCTGGGCATGCGGACAATAGATGAAATGGTGGGCAGGGTCGATCTCCTTGAGCGAGACGAAAAAATTAAATCGTGGAAAACTGACACCATAGATTTTTCCAGAATACTTTACAAACCATCTGTACCGGATAATGTCGACACACATTGCACGGTCAAACAAGATCATGGCATCGATAAAATACTCGACATCAAACTTATAGAACTATCCAGGGAGGCAATAAGAAATGCTGTCCCGATAAGGATCGAGACGGAAATCAAGAGTATAAACAGGACAACCGGAGCTATGCTAAGCGGCGAAATATGCCGTTTGCATGGTGAAGAGGGACTGCCTCAGGACACAATAAAATGTAAATTCAGAGGCATGGCCGGACAGTCTTTCGGCGCGTTCTTAACAAAAGGCGTAAACTTTGAGCTTGAAGGTATGGCAAATGATTACGTCGGAAAAGGCATATCCGGCGGAACGATAATAGTATATCCGGATAAAACCAGCCAATACGCATCAGAGGATAATATAATTATCGGAAATACTGCGTTCTATGGAGCGATAAATGGCCAGGCATATATAAGAGGCATGGCCGGAGAGAGATTCTGTATAAGAAATTCAGGTCTCCTGGCTGTGGTTGAAGGTGTTGGAGATCATGGCTGTGAATACATGACGGGCGGACGCGTAATAGTGTTGGGTAAGACCGGAAGAAATTTTGGAGCAGGCATGTCCGGAGGTATAGCATATATATATGACCCTAAAAATGAATTTGAAGGGAAATATAATAAGGAGATGGTCCAAATAGAAAAAGTTACAGATGAAGATGAGCCAACAATAAATGACCTTCTGCTCAACCACTCAAGATATACACAAAGTCCGGTCGCAAAAAAGATACTCGCCAATTTTAAAGGCAGTATGAAAAAGTTTGTAAAAGTAATGCCTTTGGAATATAAACGCATACTTGAAAATCAAAAGATAACGGCGGAGAAAACTCCGACAGAGGTTTCAGATGGGTGATACACACGGTTTCCTTAAAATAAAACGGAAGATCTCTTCTTATAGGCCTGTTTGCGAAAGAGTAAAAGACTATAAGGAGGTTTTGCAATTACGCTCCGACGAAAGCTCTGAAGAACAGGGTGCGCGCTGTATGGATTGCGGAACTCCGTTTTGTCACTGGGGCTGTCCCATAGGCAACCACATCCCTGAATGGAACGACCTAATATTTCACGGACAGTGGGAACAAGCAGCAGAAATGCTGCGAGGGACTAACAACCTTCCTGAGATAACCGGCCGGATATGTCCGGCTTTATGTGAATATGCATGCGTTCTCGGTATAAATGACGACCCTGTAACTATCAGAGAGAATGAGCTGGCCATAGTTGAACGTGCATTCAGGAGCGGCCAGATAAAAGCACGGCCTCCGAAAAAAAAGACAGGCCGGAAGGTCGCGATAATAGGCTCAGGCCCTGCGGGACTCTCAGCGGCAGACCAGCTGAATAGGGCCGGACACAGCGTTACTGTGTTTGAGAGGGATGACAAAATAGGCGGAATACTCAGATATGGCATACCGGACTTTAAGCTGGATAAAAGCATTCTGGACAGGCGTATTAATATATGGCGGAAAGAAGGGATCAAATTTAACACTAATACAGATGTCGGTATAGCTATTAAAATTTCCCGCCTGGAAAAAGAATTTGATGCGATATGCCTTGCAGGCGGAAGCAGGACACCTCGCGATATAAAGATAGAGGGGAGAGAACTATCCGGAATATATTTTGCTATGGACTACCTGATACAGTCAAATAAACGCGCTTCCGGCAAAAAGATACCCGCAGATAAGCTGATAGACGCAAAAGGAAAAAAAGTTGTCGTTATAGGCGGCGGCGACACAGGTGCCGATTGTGTTGGAACAGCAAACCGGCAAGGGGCAAGCTGTGTTACGCAGATAGAGGTCATGCCCAAGCCCGCAGAATGCAGGACGGCCAATTACCCATGGCCTAAATATCCGCTCATACTAAAGACCTCAACAAGTCATGAAGAAGGCGGCGAGCGCTACTGGTCAATCTTGACAAAGAAATTCATTGGTAAAAACAATCGCGTTCAGAAGATATCCTGCGTTCAGGTAGACTTTTCGCAAAAAGACGATAAGGGCTGCCCGCTTATGAAAGAAATTCCGGGAAGCGCTTTTGAGATAGAAGCGGATCTTGTAATAATCGCGGTAGGATTTTTGCACCCTGAGCATTCCGGACTTCTTAAAGAGCTGGGGGTAGCTCTGGATGCGCGCGGCAATGTAAATACTGACAACAATTACACAACATCCCTAAAGAAAGTATTTGCGGCGGGCGATATGCGAAGAGGCCAGTCGCTCGTAGTCTGGGCAATCTCCGAAGGCCGCGGCGCCGCCCACTGCATCGATAAATACCTTATGGGCACCACATCGCTGCCGCGCATATAAAACAGAATAAACTTGGCCTCGGTCGGCGACCTCGGCACTTGGTCAACTCGCGACAGAATAAACTTGATATCCTGCCGGACCTATAATAGAATGATTACCTTATGACGGATAAACCCAATATATTTGGCAAGATTAAAGAGTTTGTCATAGGAAAAGCCAGAAACCTCCATGATCCGCAATTATTCCACAAGATCTCACTTGTCGCCTTCTTTGCGTGGGTTGGTTTAGGGTCAGACGGCCTATCTTCTTGCTGTTACGGACCGGAAGAGGCCTTCCTCACCCTTCAGGCGCACATGTTTCTTGGAATATTCGTCGCTATAGCCACCGCTGTAACAATATTTGTAATAAGCTCCAGCTATTCTCAGATAATCGAACTTTTCCCTGCCGGCGGAGGAGGGTATTTAGTTGCCAGTAAATTACTGTCGCCATCAGTCGGAATGGTATCAGGATGCGCCCTCCTCGTAGATTACGTTCTTACTATAGCGCTATCAATAGCAAGCGGGGCAGACGCGCTCTTTAGTTTTCTACCTCTAGAATGGCTGCAATTTAAATTGCCGATAGCAGTAATTGGTGTCTTAGCGCTTACTTTATTGAATATGCGGGGGGCAAAAGAATCAGTATTACCGCTTGTACCGATATTTTTAATATTTTTAGCAACACATTTATTCGTAATTATATATTCGCTGGCAACGCACGCTTCTCAGTTTGGCACAGTAGTAAGTTCTACGATCTCCGATGTCAACGCTACAAGATCTGAAATAGGCATGTTTGGCATGCTGATATTATTAATGAAAGCATATAGCATGGGTGCGGGAACATACACGGGTATAGAGGCCGTCTCAAACGGCATACCCATACTAAGGGAGCCAAAAGTTGATACCGCGAAGAAAACGATGCGCTATATGGCAATCTCGCTGGCTACCGTAGCCTGCGGACTCATGATCGGATACCTCTTATACCATGTAAAGTTCCAACCAGGGAAGACGCTTAACGCGGTATTGCTCGAAAATGTAACTTCGGGCTGGAATCCGGGCATAGGCTACACTTTTCTGCTAGTCACGCTTATATCTGAAGCAGTTCTGCTATTCGTAGCAGCGCAAACAGGTTTTCTGGACGGGCCTCGCGTTCTGGCTAATATGGCACATGACAGGTGGTTTCCGTTTCAATTTGCCCTATTAAGCGAACGGTTCGTTACTCAAAACGGCATATTGCTTATGGGCGGCGCAGCACTTCTTTTAATAACTTTAAGCCAAGGATCAGTTAAATTCCTGGTTGTATTATATGCTATAAACGTTTTTATCACTTTCTGCCTTTCCCAGCTGGGAATGGTTCGTCATTGGTGGAATGTTAAAAGCCAAGATCCCTCGTGGCTTAAAAAACTTATCATTAACGGCATAGGTCTTATACTAACCACTTTCATTCTACTCTCCGTAATAATAATAAAATTTTATGAGGGAGGATGGATAACAATATTTATAACAGGCTCATTAATCATTCTTGCAATATCAATAAGACGCTACTACCGCAGGACAATGAAGCTATTGGTTCGTCTTGATAGCCTTGTCCACGCTGCAGAAATTGCAAAATCAGTAGAATCGGAAAGCTCGCAAACAGGTCCTGAACCGCAATACGACCCTGAGTCAAAAACAGCGGTAATTTTAGTAAATGGTTTTAATGGTATGGGGCTTCATACTTTATTTAATGTAAGACGGCTCTTCGGAGATATTAAAAATTTTGTTTTCATAAAAGCGGGAATAATTGATTCCGGTAACTTTAAAGGTGTTGATGCGATAGGCGATTTAAAAGCACACGTTCAGGACGAGCTCAATCACTACGTTGCTTTTATGAAAAATCAAGGCTTCTACGCAGAAGCCTTTTCTACATTAGGGACAGAAATTGCTGATGATATTTCAGGGATGGCTTACGAAATTTTTGAACGTTACCCGAACAGCGTATTCTTCGGCGGACAGATAGTATTCCCGCAGGATACAATATTCACCAAGATGCTTTACAATTATACGACTTTCGCTGTCCAGCGCAGACTACACCAGAAGGGTATACCTTTTATAGTCATGCCTGTAAGAGTAAGCTGAGCAAAATTACTTGACAATTCCGGATTTTAGTTTATAATATTGGCATAGTTTTTAGACAGTGTCGTCTTTTAAGACCTCCTCGTTAGGAAGGTTAGTGCAGGAGGTCTTATTTCTTTAATACTTACACATATACGCCGAACGCGGCAGGAGGAGATAATAAAATGGTTTACGGGCTTACGTTTTTTGAGCAAGTAGCGATTTGGGGTGTTTTAGGTATCTCCATATTGGGGTTACTTTACGCGCTTTTCCTTCGTAAGCAGATATTGAGGGAAGATAAAGGCGATACAAAAATGGTAGAGGTGTGGAACGCCATACGTGAAGGGGCGAACGCATACCTTAAGAAACAGCTATTTTCGATCCTGCCATTGATCGGACTACTTACATTCGCTCTATTCTTTTCAGTTTACATAGTGCCCCCATCAGAAGAAGCTCTGCAGAGGTTTGCCGGACAGCCCGAATCTATGGTCAGGCTTATTATAGGCATAGGCAGGGCGCTGGCTTTCATTATGGGTGCTGTATTTTCACTGCTTGTAGGACAGCTCGGTATGCGCATGGCAGTCCAGGGTAACGTCAGGGTAGCTCAGGCAGCAAAGAGGTCATTTGGCGATGCGCTCAGAATAGCCTATCGCTCCGGAACTATCACAGGTATGCTTACCGACGGTCTCGGGTTATTTGGCGGCACGATAATTTTCATCATATTCGGAGTAGCAGCACCGGACGCATTGCTAGGGTTTGGTTTTGGCGGAACGCTCCTGGCCCTATTCATGAGAGTTGGCGGCGGAATATACACTAAAGCAGCAGATGTTGGCGCTGACCTCGTGGGTAAAGTTGAGGCAGGCATACCTGAAGACGACCCCCGCAATCCGGCTGTTATCGCGGATCTCGTAGGCGATAACGTCGGTGACTGCGCTGGTATGGCCGCCGATATATTTGAATCATACGAAGTTACCATAGTGGCCGGTCTTATACTTGGTCTTGCACTATATCACATAACTCACAGACTTGAATGGATAGTTTATCCGCTTCTCGTCCGCGGCATCGGTGTGCTTTGCTCAATAATAGGAACTTATGCGGTAAAAGAAGGGCCTTCCAAGAGCGGAAATGCTATGAAGGCAATATTTAAAGGCTTCCTTACATCAGCTGCCATATCAGTAGCTATGTTCGGAGTTCTCGCCTATTTCTATATGAACAAATTACCGGGCGGATGGTGGAGGCCTTTCATGGCAACTGCCGTAGGAGTAGGCCTGGCAATAGCTATTGATCGCTTGACCGAATACTTCACAGGCACAGAAGGCAAACCGGTACGCGAGATCAGAAAATCTACAGGCACAGGCTCAGCTACCACTATATTATCAGGTATAGCCGTAGGCTATGAATCTGCAGTCTGGTCAATCCTGGTCATAGCTACAACAATATTCTCATCTATAATGATATTCGGCACTATTCCCGGCGTAGAAGGAGCCACAAAGGTAGCATATATACTTTACGGTGTGGCGATGACCGGCATAGGCATGTTAACCCTTACCGGAAACAACGTTGCTATGGACTCATTTGGTCCTATAGCTGACAATGCAAACGGCATAGGGGAAATGGCATGGCATGGTAAAGAAGACAAGGAAACAAAAGAAGCACGCCAGATCATGGCCGATCTAGACGGAGTTGGCAATACCACAAAGGCTATTACTAAAGGAGTTGCCATAGGTTCTGCAGTTATAGCAGCTGTAGCACTATTTGGTTCATATATGGTCGATGTAAGCAAAGTTCAGGCCGCGCTAGGTATATTACCGGCCGATCAGCTCAACTCGATAGGTATACGCGTATCTGTCCCGCAGGTGTTTGTAGGTATGTTGATAGGTGGGGCAATACCATGGCTCTTCTCGGCGTTCAGCATTCAGGCCGTATCCAGAGCTGCATCATTAATAGTATTGGAAGTTCGCCGCCAATTTAAATTAGGCGTTTTAGAAGGCAAGGTAAAGCCGGATTATCAGCAGGCCGTTGCGATCTCTACGACTGCCGCACAGAAAGAACTTGTAGGCCTGGCTATAATTTGCATAGTTTCTCCTATCGTGGTCGGATTGGTTCTGCAGGTAGAAGCGCTTGGCGGATTCCTGGCAGGTATAATTCTCTCAGGACAGCTGCTCGCAGTATTTATGTCAAATGCGGGCGGGGCATGGGACAATGCCAAGAAGACCATTGAAGATGAAGCGCGTAGCGTAGAAAACAACACGGGTAAAGGTTCAGAACGTCACAAGGCAGCAGTAGTCGGTGACACTGTCGGCGATCCGTTAAAAGACACCGCAGGTCCGGCACTTAACCCGATGATAAAGGTGGTAAATTTAGTCTCTGTAATAATCGCCCCGATAGTTGTTCAGTACAACAAGCTCGGAATCGGCGGATGGATAATAGTTTCACTTCTCTGCGCATCGCTCGTATGGGCTGTGCTAAAGAGCAAAAAGGCTGCTCCGGATATAGCGGTAGCAAAATAGCCCAAGGTGATATAACAACAAATCATGGAACAAAATTATTTATTAGCTTGCGTTGCCATTCCAGTAATAGGCTCTTTCACTCTTCCTATAATAGGGAGAGTGTCTGAGTTCGCGCGGAATGTCCTCGCTCTTATATTCGTTGGAGCGTCGCTTGTATTATCGATAGCGCTTGTGCCTGCCGCAATGGCAGGGCGCGCTGTTTCGATATGCTACAACCTGCCGCTTGGATTTAACTTCATACTGACTGCCGATGCCTTAGCGGTATTTATGGCTATAGCCTCATCTCTGGTAGGCGCTATAATAGTTTTGTATTCATTTGGATACATAAGCCACTACCAGAATCGCAACGAATACTATTTGATGGTAACGCTCTTCTTAGGCTCTATGATGGGACTGATCTACTCCGGCAATCTCATATTCCTATATCTGTTCTGGGAAATCACAGCCATTGCAAGCTGGCGTTTGATAGGCTTCTTCCGTGAGAAAGAATATGTTCTGAGGGCAGATAAAGCATTTCTCGTAACGGTTTTTGGCGCCCTGGTAATGCTTTTGGGTTTCATCTATATATATCAGGTTACCGGATCTTTTGATCTTTCGGTTATAAAGGCAGCATTTAAGACCAGCTCAATACCTGATATAGCGGTCATGCTGATATTGGTAGGAATTTTGTCAAAATCTGCAACGCTGCCATTTCACACATGGCTGCCGGATGCTGGCGTAGCTCCGTCACCGGTCACAGCGCTGCTTCACGCTGCGGTCCTGGTCAAGATAGGCGTATATGTCTTTGCAAGATTGTTCGTCGCTACCCTTACATTGAGCCAGATATGGTATACCGTAGTTCCTGTGCTAGCTGGCGTAAGCGCACTGGTAGCAGCGGGAGCGGCACTGGTAGAAACCGACATGAAGCGCATAATAGCGTATTCCACGGTAAGCCAGATAGGCTTTATCTTCCTCGGATTTGCCATCGGCACCGAGGTAGGATGCGCAGGAGCGCTTCTCTATATTCTAATGCATGGGCTCGCCAAAGGCGGGCTATTTTTATGCGCAGGCATAGTTGAACAGAACACTAAGACTAAAGACATTACAAAGATGGGCGGACTTATCGCAACGATGCCGGTAACCGCGGTATCATTTCTCATATGCGCGTTCTCAGTAATGGGCGTTCCGCCGTTCGGAGGGTTCTTCAGTAAATACCTGGTCTTCTCTGGCACGGCAAACAGCGGAAGCGTCCTGATCACGAGCATATTTTTGTTCGGGGCATTCTTAACGCTTATATATCTGTTCAGAATATTTAACATGATATTTTTAGGAGAAGCACAGAAGCCGCCGGTTAAAGAAGGTTCGCGTGTCATGGTTGTCTCTGTGGCAATACTTGCCATACTTTCAATAGCGGGCGGGATATTGATAAAATATCCCTCAGAATTTGTTCAGGTAGCCGTCAAACAGATGATGGGAATTTAATATGAACATCAACACAATATTTTATCCGATAATAATTCCGCTCATAACAGCGCTCGTAATTCTTGCCCTGCCAAAAAAAGTTAAGTGGGCCAAGGAGGTCGCTGCGGTAGCCGGAACAACGCTGAACCTGCTGGCAGCTATAACATTGTTTAAATCAAATATCATATTTTCGCATCCGTGGTCGGGCTTTGGCATAGACTTTTCGATGCGCTTATATCAGTTCAGCGCATTCATAATTCTCGCAGCAGCCGGATTTGCATTTCTGATAACTTTATATTCTACAGCCTCATTATTTAACAAAGACTACGCAAAACCATTTTACATATATCTGGCGTTATCGCTTCTGATGGTCAACGGGGCAGTATTGGCAAATAACCTCGTCCTGATGCTGTTCTTCTGGGAGGGCTTGCTCGTTACCTTATTCGGCATGATCGCGATAGGCGGCAAACAGGCCTTCAAAACAGCTACAAAGGCATTTGTAATAGTCGGTATAAGCGATCTGTTTATGATGGTAGGAATCGCTCTGACCGCTTACCTTGCCGGCACACTTACAATGACAAGCATAAGTCTTTCTACGGCGGGTTTGGGCGGACTGGCATTTATATTCCTGGTAATAGGCGCTATCTCTAAGGCAGGCTCGATGCCGTTCCATAGCTGGATACCGGATGCTGCTATCGACGCACCACTTCCTTTCATGGCGATACTTCCGGCATCGCTGGAGAAGCTGCTCGGAATATATTTCCTCGCACGAATATCTCTCGACATGTTCAAGCTCAACGTCCATTCGTGGGCAAGCACAACCCTTATGGTGGTGGGCGCTATAACAATACTCCTGGCAGTTATGATGGCGCTCGTCCAGAAAGATTACAAAAGACTATTGTCCTATCACGCTATAAGCCAGGTAGGATATATGATATTAGGGATAGGCACACTGGTCCCGGTAGGTATCGTAGGTGGATTATTTCATATGATCAATCACGCTATGTATAAGAGCTGCCTATTCTTAACCGGCGGTTCAGTGGAAAAGCAGACGGGCACTACCGATCTGAACAAGCTGGGCGGGATCGCTAAAAAAATGCCCGTAACCTTTATATGTTTTATAATAGCGGCCGCGTCCATATCAGGCGTTCCGCCGTTTAACGGCTTCTTCTC
>Ga0172381_10000551_pt1 | contig 45214 bp, 67 predicted proteins | sample Leawel6488metaG_FD_119754 | JGI IMG/M metagenome (GOLD analysis project Ga0172381, IMG submission 119754) | Leachate microbial communities from a municipal landfill in Southern Ontario, Canada - Leachate well 64-88 metaG | ecosystem: Engineered > Solid waste > Landfill > Unclassified | place... | reverse complement strand
CATAAACACCAATAACAAAATCATTCGTTTTAGTTTCGGCTGGAAATTCTATTAAACGAGTGAAATTATAGATAAACATAGCTTGTGTTCTTTGAATAGTGTTTTGACTATACAAATTGAATAATATAAAACAAAAAATTATTATACTTATCATCTTTTTCATAATATTATTTTTAAATATATTTTTTATACGCCTTATACTTTATATGGTTACATATTATGAGCAATATGAAAATATAAATCATAATACACATACTTACAAATAGTTAGGATTATTAATTATATCATATTAAAAATAAATCAAACCTTTTAATGATTTATTAATACAATTGTTATAGGTGGTTCTTAATATATAGATTCAAAGAACACATTTATATAAAAGAATGTTTTCATATAAAAAATATGACATCGCAATGAAGAATATAAAACTGACTGCCGACTGGATTCTTTTAAATTTAACAAACACATATTATTGCGAAAATGGTGTAGTCACCATCACACCATTGGATGAATTTTCAGCTTATGAATTTATAATATTAACTTTAAAACAATTAAAAATAAATTTTGAAGAACTTGAAACTTGTGATGAGGATGATGATGACGATATGGACACTGGAGAAACAATTATAACTTTTAATTTTTCTGATGTCTATGAAAAAGATTGTCCAGCTTTTTATAGTATGATGAAATCATTAAATGAAGGTAAAAATAATGTTGTTGATATAAGTGGTGAAAATATAAATTTAATGAAATTAAAAGATATTGATACCAGTTTCATGAAGAATCAAACAGATGATAAAATATTTGATTATTTATATTCACTTGGTTGTAAACCAGAACAAATAAAATTAATAATTAAAAACATCAAAAAGATTGAAAACAAAAAATTTATGATAGATGATTGTGATGTTTTTATAATTGATGAAAGTACTGACGAAATAAAAAAGATAAAAGATTAAAAATAACTTACAATACATGGAACATTTAAAACCGTTTGAATTACATAAATTAAATGAGAATAAAACTACCAATAATTGGGTAGTTACTTGTTATAATAAAAGTAATAAAATAATAAAACAATGGACTATTGAAGATAGGACTGAACATGAAGCTGAAAAAGAAGCCGAACCAAATATACCAAATGATGTATATGATTGGTCATTAATGCCTAAAAAATTCTGGGATGATATTAAAAAATCTGAAAAAAGAATTAAAAATGATAAATAATTATGATACATATTAAACTATTTGAAGAATTTAATGATGACTCTACCGATATTAAAGTAATAGTCTCTAAGAAATATTCCATTGACCAAGCTGAACGTCTAATATCAAATTTAGAAGATATTCACAATATTAGTGGACAATTTATAGATTGGACAGATGATGGTAGAGTTATACTGGAACTGTCTGCCGATGGAACGTGGAATAAAGAGAATTTCTTAGAATTTATAGAGAATTCTGAATATTTTGATAAAATCATTTAATAATTTATATTTTTATTTTAATTGAAGTTTCTCCATCTTCAGTTTTCGAAGTAATAATTTATAATCTTTTAATGTTAATTCAGTAATATCATTTCCATATTCATCTATTATTTGAAATTCATCAAAAGAACAAGTTTCACTATCTTCTCTTGGTAATACACCTATATATCCATCATAAACTTCATTAGTCCAACCATCAAATAAACCACAATTATCATTAAATTTTATATCATCGCTATTATAATCAACAAATGGTGTACCGTCCAGTTTAGCCACACTTCCTTCAACATACCATGTATCTGGTAATGCTATAAACTTACACTTACTTAATATTTTCCTGTATTCTTTTATTGTCATAGGTGATTTTCTTCCAGTATAATTTCTTTTAGTTTTTCTTTTCTTAATCTTGCTTTTTAATTTACTTACACATATTTTTACCCATCTATCATCATACTCACCAAATTTTTTACCATATTTATATTTAGTTAAATCCACCCAATTCTGGTCAACTATAACATGTTCACTAATAGCATTCGTCCGTTTTCTTTCAGTAACATTTCTAAATCCCCATATTCCACTGCTATTAGTGTGGGGTTTTAATAAAAAAAATGTTTTCATTTTGAATTGTAGGTAATACCATTGTATTCTCGCTGTCACTTTGAACAGAATAAATTTCGAAATATATATATTTTATATCTGACATTTTATAAGTGTTTCAAATAGTGCAATTAAGAGGTTTCTCATTTTTAATATATAATAAAAAATATGAAAAGTTTTTATGTTTACAACAAAAACAAAAAAAGATGATAGTAGTTTAGTATTTTCAACTGAAAAAGTTAATGAAATTTTAAGAAAAGAAGATTTAGGACTAAAAAGAACCAGAGATGAACACATTTGGTTAAATAATATACATGGGGTTAGAAAAGCCAATTTAAAATTCGGATACACCCAAGAAGAAATACAGGAATACGCAAAATGTAAATTAAACGTGCAATATTTTGCTGAAAAATATTGTATGGTAAAAAGAGAAGATGGTAGTATTGGTAATATTACATTAAGAGATTATCAAAAGGATATTATCAATTTATATGATAAAAGTAAATACTCAATATTAATGGCCAGTAGGCAAACGGGTAAAACTATTTCTTCGTCAATATTTATTCTTCATTTTTGTTTATTTAATTCAGATAAAAACGTAATGATTGTGGCCAATAAAGGTCAAACCGTAGAAGAAATTGTCTCTAAAATAAAATCAATTTATACACATTTACCATTCTTCTTAAAGTGTGGTGTAATTAGCTGGAATCAAAAGTCATTAACATTCGAAAATGGTTGTAGAATAAAATCGGAAAAAAGAACTAAAGAACCTGCTATCGGTTTCACCATCGATTTATTATATCTGGATGAATTCGCTAAAATACCAAATAATATCATTAGACCATATTATACATCAGTTGTCCCAACTGTTTCTGCTATTAAAAATTCAAAAATTATTGTGACATCTACACCAGATGGTTTTAATTTATTCTGGGAATTACTTAGAGATGGTGAAAAAGACCACGATGATGCAGATTGGAATCAATTCAATGCTATGCGAGTTTATTGGTGGCAAATAGAAGGCCGTAGAAATACTAAATTATATTTCTTAAAGAATAAATTAGAGAAACATGGTTTAAATAAGGAAACTGTTTTAGAATTTTTAGAAACTAAATATGGTTATGAAATAAAAGAAGATTTCGAAGAAGGTGATAAAGTATATTATCATATAAAACATGATGGTGATATTGAGAATACCGAAATAGACTTTATAAGAAGTATAAGAATAAATGAAAGTGTACCACTGGTAGAAGTTTGTACTATAACTAATTGGAAAGAACAGCAAACTAAGTTAATTGGTGGGGATGAAGCATTTAAACAGGAATATGACATTCAATTTCTGGCTGGCAATAAATTATTAATTGATAATGTTATGCTGGAAAAAATGAAAAGAGATGAAACAAATTTTGAATATGTCGATTTTGAAAAGTTATCAAAAAAATTCGTTTTACCCTACACCGAATTGAAATTTATAAAAGACAGACCAGACTTGTTTGATATTAAAAAAATAAAAGATTATTATATCTTATATGGAATAGATTTGGGTGAGGGGTTATCCCAAGATTATAGTATTATAAATATATTTAGATTAATACCGAAAACAATAGAAAACATTGAAAAACATAAACATAAGTTCGCTGATATATATGATTACTTTAAGATTGAACAGATTGGAATGTTTAGAAATAATATTTACTCATTAAACGAAGTGGCACATTTGTTTTATCTAATTGCTTTTGAATTATTCGATTCAGAAAAATCCAAGGCCGTTCTTGAATATAATACATATGGTGGTGAATTTTTAGCTCATCTTCCAAATGTATTTAACCAGATGAATAACTATTCAAACGGTGTATTCATAAGATTTAAACATAAAAAAGAAGATAAAGCACCAAAGGTTGGATTAAAAGTTACTGGTGGTAATGATGGTAAAAAAATATTAGTTAAAGAATTTCAAAATACTATAAAAAAAGGTAATTTAATATTACATAATACTATTTGCATAAATGAATTATCTGTTTTTACGAAAAAAGAAACCCCAAGCGGTGATATTACATACAAATCTGAATCGGGTCATGACGATACTGTCATGAGCGAAGTTAACTTGGCTAATGGATTAAAAACAACAGCTTATAAGAACTTAGTTGATTCTGTTATACAGTTTGAATTATCATCAGATATGAGGTTATTGATAGAAAAATATATTAATTCAAACTCCGAATTAACATCAAACCCGAATTTAGATTCGTTTGGTGCTGGATATAGAAAAATTTATAATAATTCAAACCCAATGTATAAAAAACCAAATATACCAAGAAAAAATTTATTTTTAAATAAAAATAGTAACGGAAATCCATTTTATAAAAAAAATTCATTCAACTAAAAACTTTTTGTTATTTCTGGAATATACACTTTAAAAGGAATATTTTTATGGCAAAGAGAGAAACAAAAAAGTTAGAGTTCGTTGTAACCATCGATAAGTTAGAATTATTAATTAGTAAACTTACTGATTTATCAGCTATTGACGACTTCGTAGTTATGAAACTAAATAATGAAGATACTATATTATACTCTGCTGCTTATACTGGGAGTAATAATGGTAGTAGAACAAAAGAAAATATTTTAGCTTTTAAAAATTTTATATTTAAAACTGAAGATGTTTTCACTATCAATACTAAAATTGATAATGAAATAAATTTCATAATAAGAGAGACTAAAAAAACCATAAAGAATATTAGAAACTTTTTGGATTTAGGGATAGACGAATTAATCAAATGTAGACTTTCATATGATGAATTAAACGGGTTTCAATTTGGTGATTCTTTGATGTTTAAGAATAGTAAACTGAAACTCGATTTCCCGGGTGGTTCACCCATCGACTCCGATATAAACATATCCAAAGACCTCATCGAAAAAGCTGCGACAAAAAGTCCCATTGAAGTCAAATTCATCTTAACCAAAGATGATTATGATAAGGCCAAGAAAATGTCATACATCGAAAAAGATAATGAAATAATTTACTTCACCATTTTTGAAAATGAATTAAGAGTTGGTGAAAATCGGTGGTCACTTAAACTTCAAGATTATCAATACGTTGATGAAATAAAAGATGTGAATGATGCGATTATAGACACTAAGAATCTCGAATTAAGTGCCTCTATTCATAAAAAATATTTCAAAACAATCACATGTGGTGATGAGGGTATAAATGTTGACATCTATGCCACTCACCTTTTACTTAACAACAACGAATCAACATTATTAATATCAAGGCAAATGTAAAAATTATTATTTTAAAGTGAAAGAAAGAAAACCAAAAGGTTATTGGACGTTTGAAAGATGTAAAGAAGAAGCACTTAAATATAATAAAAAAATAAATTTTAGAATAAATAATTGTGGATGTTATACTTACGCTTATCGTAGAGGGTGGTTAGATGATATTTGTCTACATATGATTAAAAATACTTATTGGAATTATGAAAAATGTAAAGAAGAAGCTTTAAAATTTAAAACCAGAGCTGAATTTAGTAAGAAATCAGGTGGTGCTTATAATATGACATTTAAAATGAAATGGTTAGATGAAGTATGTTCTCATATGACTATTGAACATTTACCAAAAGGTTATTGGACTTACGATAAATGTAAAGTAGAAGCATTAAAATATAAAACCAAAAAAGAATTTGAAGAATATAATGCTTCAGCACTCACTATCGCAAGACGTAATGGTTGGTTAAAAGAGATTTGTGAACATATGGTTAGTGTTGGAAATAAATATAAAAGGTGTATTTATTCTTATGAATTTTCAGATAATTATGTATATGTAGGTTTAACATATAATTTAACTGAACGACACAATAATAGATTTTCTAAAAAAATAGATATTGTATATAAACATTATAATAAAACAGGTATTAATCCGATATTAAAACAATTAACAGAATACATAACTGTGAAAGAAGCACGAGTATTAGAAGGTGTTTTTGTTGAGAAATATAAGTCAGATGGTTGGAACATTTTAAATATATATGATACTGGAGGAATTGGTGGTAATATTTTACACTGGTCTAAAGAAAAATGTATAGAAGCTATATTAAAATGTTCATCGAGAACTGAATTTAAAAATAAATATAGAGGCGCACAAAATTCCGCTTTTAAAAATAAATGGTATAAAGAGATAATTGAATTAATACCAAAAAATAAAAATATAAAATATACTAAAACAATTTGTTTAGAAAAAGCCATATTATGTAATACTCGACAAGAATTTAAAAAACGATTTATCCACGAATTTAGCGTATCATATACAAATAAATGGTTAGATGATATATGTATACATATGGTAAGTGGTAGATTAAAATGGACTTACGATAAATGTAAAGAAGTATCATTATTATGTAAAAATAAACATGAATTAGAATTAAAATATAAAGGTGCGTATTGTTCAGCCCTCAGAAACAATTGGATAAATGAATTTTTTAAATGAAAATATATGGATAAATGGAATTTTAGATTTATGGAACTTGCTAAAAATGTGAGTGGATGGTCAAAGGATAAAAGAACCAAAGTTGGTGCAGTTATAGTTTCTGGTAGAAATCCCATATCTTTGGGTTTTAATGGGTTTCCTGTTAGATGTGACGATAATATAGAAGAACGATACGACCCAAAAAATAAGTACTTCTGGACTCTCCATGCTGAATCCAATGCTTTAATCCAAGCTTGCAAGAATGGTCAAAAAACAGACGGATGTGATATATACGTTAATCTATTCCCCTGTGCTAATTGTGCAGGTTTGATTGTAAATGCTGGAATAAAAAGAGTATTTTGTGAAAAAGAACCAGATTTTAATCACGAAAGATGGGGAGAAAGTTGGAAGATAGCGCACACTATTTTTACCGAAGCTAAAGTAGAAATCATTTATTTAGATTAAAATATATAACTTTACAAAAATAAAAATCATTTATTTAGATTAAAATATATAACTTTACAAAAATAAAAATATAAAATTATGACTTCTAAAGAACATCCAGAAATATTCATATGTGAATGCCATTCAACAGAACATCAATTAGTATTTAGACATGACCCAGATGACGAATATCATGAGTTATTTATTGATGTTCATCTAAGAACATATAAAAATGTTTTTAAAAGAATATGGGTATCTTTAAAATATATTTTTGGTTATAAATGTCGTTATGGTCACTGGGACGAATTCATATTCAATAAAGATGATGCTCAACGGTTAATTGGTATTTTAAATAAATTGAAATAATGTACATCTCATTAATATCAATTGGTGTGTGGCTTTTCCTTGGAGTATCGGCTTTATTGATAAATTATAAATATTATTCCAAAAGATTTCCACCAAGAACAGATTGTATAAATGTTATATTATTCGGACTTATAACTTTAATAGTAGTACTGGGAGTTATTTATGAATATAAGATAAGGTATAAAAAACAAAACAATGAATATTAAACAGGAACTTAATCAAAAGGATATTTCCCTTCCATCTCAAAAAATAGTTAGACGAGGATTTATTCAAGCAATGAACGGAAATGAACTATGGGTAAATACTGAAACAGATGAAATGGTAAAGTTTATCGTACATGATGAAAGTCTTTTAATGAAATTATACTGTACTCACGTTAGAATAATTATCGAATCATTAGATGATGAATGAATCTAAATATAAAATAGTCGTTTGGTTAGATGAAAATTATACTAAATCAGAAGATTTTGAATGTTCAATTATATTAACAAAAGAACAAATTACAGAAGAAGTTAATAAAAAATATCCATTGTGGTATTATTATGATATATGGTAAAAATAAAATAATATTATGCCAAGGTTAATAGAAATTCTTAAAGATTGTGAAAAAATAGTTGTTCACAATGATTGTGGAGCAAAAATTGGTTATTACCAAACCGAAGTTAGAAGTTATGTGGCACACGATTACGGTGGTGGGAGTGAAACAATTTATTTTATAATTTGTCCCAATTGTGGAAAACAAGTAGAAGTGAAGGGTTATTAAAAATGAAAATATAAAATATATGATAAAACATATTACAATTATAATGAATGATGAGAATGTATATTATTTCGATGATTGCTTTTCCAATTATAATGAATCACACTATTCTGTAATAATAAATGTAGATGGTAAAACAAAACAAATCGAACGATTCCCATTCATACAAATATATCACATTGTAGAAGAATTTTGATATACTATATCAACAATCTTTATACAATCAGCCAGATATACATTATGTGGAGAATGTTCTTTCCTTCTTAAAAATTTAGCATGACAGGTAATAATCCCCTTAGTTTTTTTATTCTTAAATTTCTGGAGATATTTAATACATTCATCATAGGATAACATAATATGCAATCCAGATAAATAACTTGTTCCATCACCATCATTAACAAATTTCTTGTCAGCAGCTATCCACACATCTTTTTTCAATACCCTTGAATGATTAATACCATGAAATAAAGTCTTTATCTGGTCATTCTCGATTTCAACTATTTTATAATAAATTTCCATTATTTATTTTTTATAGTGTGCTTTTATTTTCCGAATCTTTTCTTCAATTGGGAACTGTGAACTTATTATAGAAGCTAAAACTTCATCTTCAGTAACAGGTTGCACATTATTAATTTCCACTTTGTTTATATCATGGGCTGGAATATCCTTAATTTTATTTTGAAATTCCAGTTTTTTAGCTACCATTTCTTCGTTTTTATTATTTATTGTAGTCATAATCCTCTCATAATTATTTTCATTAATAAGAGGGAAAATGTTAAACGGATTTTTGTGAAATTCTCTCTTTTGATTCTCATTGGTGCATAGAATAACACCATCTTTTGTGTTACCGTCCTCACAAACAAATAAAACTTTACTATCTTCACCTTCCCCCTCAAAAACATAACAAGCATCACCAGCTTTATAAAATTCTGGGTTTGTTATCAATTTTAATTCATCGTTTAATTTCTGAATATTTTTATACCAGTTATAATAGTTTTCTTTTTTATCAAAAAGACAATTGGCAAGATTGGCAGCATTTTTAATACCTTCAATATCACCATCTTTAATAGATATGATAGAGTTTATAAAGTTCAACATTTTTAGTTTTTCTGGAAAATAACCATCGAGATTAAATTTTTTAACAATTTCAAATGATTCGATTATGATAGAAGAAAATTCAGTTAATTTTCCTAAAAATTTGTCAATTTTCTCTATTTCCATATTAGATATATCCATTTCATATTCTTCTTTTGAAAGTTTTTGAGTTTTATTGAAATTTATTTCGTATATCCGAATAAATTTACCATTTGAACCACAAACCTTTATATTAAATCCCCCGTAAACGCCAAATGATTCTATAACACCCACGAATGATTCAAATTTGATATAATCGTTAATATTTATATCTAATTTATTATCATACACAATTATAAAAGAAAATTCTGGTACAACTATTTCATCAAGCGAATTATGAGGCTCTGTTATTATATTATTAACAATAAATTTTTTTCTATCGGATGATATACCAGTTATTCTGTAAATCAACGATTCCTCACCCCAACAACAAGATGGTAAATGAGAATTTTTATGAAATTTACTTCCATGAAAAAAATTATCTTGGAGCATAATAAAATCTCCAACTTTTGCTTTTTCAGTGCTTTCCCTGATTCCGAATGGTTTCATAATTATAATAATTTTAGTTTTTTAATTTTATATTTTCGTTTTTCTATAACAGACATCTCCGAATATAATTTTTCTTTTTTATTTAACCATGCTTTAAATTTCTTACTAAACATTTCTGATATGTAAAGAGTAAACCATATAAATAAAAAGAAAACATATGGTACAATACTTTCAATTTCTCCAATATCAGATTTAAACCAAGCTAAAATATAACCAGAAATTATACCTATAATACTTATAAAGTATATAATAAACCTTCTTTTATATCTTATATTATTTAACATTTTTTTTCTTCTACATATTTCTTTATCCGTTCATGTCTTATCATCCAATCTGGTTTTAAATCCTCTGGAATCTGTGTAGAATGTTCTTCACAATACCAATCCTTATTTATATCATGTGTAAAACATGTGGGAATATTACAAATCTTACAATTGTGAGCAGGTGGGAACACATTACTCTTAAACATACCACAATGCTTACATATACCACCACCATTATCATATCCACGCCTTTCGAACTCATGTTCTTGGCAATTTTTATATTTTTGAAACTGATTCCAAGCTGATTGTTCAGCTTCCTCAACCGATTTACCTTCACCCCTTATAAATGTTGAAGGTTCTTTCGGGAATGCTTCAAAAAAAGCTGTAATATACGATTTCTTATCACTGGCAGCTTCACTCAATGCTTCAAGTGGATTTTCAGCATCAAAAACTTCTTGTAAAGAACCTTTACCAAGAACAATACCCGATTCTCCACATTGTACAAAACAATCTTCGTCCCAATCACATTTACATACATAATCTTCACCAAAACTTTTTCGAGCAGTTTTCATAATCCAAATATTTCTTCAATTTTAAGTTTGCGTATGATATTCTTACTCTGATTTTCTTCTGAAATAGTTAAATCATTTGCAATAGCATAGGAACATATTAAATCTTCAGCGAATTTAAAACTATCAACGTAAAAAATTGTATTATCTATACTCAAAATACATCGGTTTACATCTAATCTAACTTTTGTCCAGTTGTTTTTAAAGTTGATAGTATAATCAACATCATAGTGTGAATATGGGTTTGAGTATATAATTTCCCAATAAAGATTATGACCTTCCACTTTGTCTTTATCTTTATTCATTAATATTTTATCGATAAATCTACTCATCTTCATCAAGATTTTCAGACATCATATCATCAATTTTTTCTTTTCTAACATCATTTATATGTTTGAAAAGAGGTGGAATTTCAGAACCATTAGCGTATATGAAAGCTTTTATTATTTTTTCGGCTTTTACTATATCTGTAAAGTGAAATTTTAATTCTCCTATTTGGAATGTATTGGAATTTGGATAGTAAGTAAAATGTACACTATGACTATCAATATCATCTAACCAAATCATATAAGCTTCAGGTAATAACTGTGAATAATAAATTGGTTCTACTAACCAATTAAAATATTTACCTTGGTATAAAGTTCTACCATTTTTGGATTTAATCATCATTTTTATAAAAAATTAGCGAGCCAGACAGGACTCGAACCTGCGACCAATGAATTTAAAGTCCATTGCTCTACCAACTGAGCTACTGGTTCATAATTGAACAAAAATAAATAAAAGATTAAATATAAAAAAATAATTAAGAATTTATTTGAAAAATTTTATTGTTAATTATAGAAGCAGATTCGTAATCTTCTTCTCTTATGGCCTCTTGAAGACCTTCATTTAGCATATTAATAAAAATATTTTTGACTAAAATATTATTTTTGTAGGTCGTATCCAACATATCATAATATAATTTATTATACAATTCAAATGAATCTGAAATTTCTTTTTCTCCAACATTCGTATCTTCAATATCTTCTATGAATTCATCATACTCATCATCTATATTATCCAATAAACTTGAAGCTATTATAATACATTGTTCTAAAGATATTTTATTATCAATATCAACACTTTTCATTCTAAGGGTTTCGATATTCAATTCATCTTCTGATAAAGGATAATTAAGTTCTTCATTATAACCAAACCTATATGTTAACAATAGTGTTAAAAGTTTAAAATAAATTATTTCAGTGTGTACTGAAATGTAGTTTTCAACATATATAGAATCAATTTGACTCATACATTAAAAATTATTTTTTTGTATAAACATTGGTTAAACTGTCTGTTTTTCTAATAAATGTTTTATAATCTTTATATAAATTTTCTGCTTTTACCTCTTTTTTTTCTGGAACAGGTTCACCATCTAATACACTTTTTAAGTTTTTTTCCACAATCTTCTTATTTCCTTCAGTTCCTCGTTCACCTTCTTTAGTTTTAGCCCTATTTTTATCTTTATGGCCTTCTGTGATACTTTTATGTTCTAATTTCAACTTACTTCTATCAATATCGGATTTACCAGTTAAACCTCTATTTCCAAGTTTAATTATACTTCTATCAATATCAGGTTTACCAGTTAAACTTCTGTCTCCAAGATTTTCTGAGTTGTTATTATCTACTTTACCAGTACTATTAACCACTGCCAAATCTTCCTTTCTATCTTTTGATTTGGATGTGTTATTATTATTAACATCAGTCTTAGCTTTATTTTTACTAAAACGGATATTCAAACTTTCTATCTCCTTTTTTAATTTACCTCTAAATGGATTTGGCATAATAATATTTTTATTTTAAATTGTATTCTATTTTTAATTTATCAATCAATAATTGGGTTATTAAATCCTGTACTAATAACTGGTCTAAATAGTTGAGGTCAACTTTTAACATTCTCGATTTTTTTTCGCTTTCTGAACCATCATTTTTAGGTTTAGTTATTCGATAATCATTATATCTTAATTCCATAAGACAAGGAAAATATTTAGCTGTATTTCCTTTATTAAGAAATAGTCCCTTCCCAACTTCAATTTGATATAGACTACTAAGAACTATACCAGATTCTTCATATAACTCACGTCTAACTGTTTGTTCTGGTGTCTCTCCAGCTTCTATTGTCCCAGATATAATAGTTAAAAAATTGGTATATTTATTCCAATTTGCATTATTTCGATAACGATAAGCATAAGTTGGGATATATTCACTTCTTAAATATATATATCCTTCATCTTTAAAATATGGTAATATTGCAACCATATCTGATTCTCTAACAAAAGTAAAATTGTCATATTCTATAACTTTAATATATTTGCTGTCTAAAAGACATTTTTCTCCAGATTCTTCTTTAACTTTTTGATTTAAATTACTAAATTTGTCCATATGATAAAAATTACTTTTTATTTATATATAAAAAATCTAAAATGAAAGATTTAATAATTAGATGTTCAAAATGTAATGTTGAAGATGCAAGTTACGGTACTGTTGAAGTTGAACTAATTAATATTAAATCTATCGATGGTTTAAATCTAAAAGAATTATTAAAAGATAGATATATCCTCGAAGATGAAATTCTCGAAGAAATGGATAATAGAATTTTATTCGAAAAAATTGATATTGATGAATTTATTGATTATTTTGGAGTTGATAAAATTTTCAAACAAATCGATAATACTGTAATAGAAAGATATATAAGAAAGAAAAAAATTGACGAATTAGAAATAAACTAAACTACTATGGACAGGGATATATTTCTCAAAAGTTTACGTAACATTACGAATATTATAGAGAAGAATGAGATAAGTTATGACATTCCATTTGATTACAGAAATAAAAATAAATTCGATAATATAAAGATATTAGTCAGGGATGATTTGGACTTGAAAGTTTTAGAAAATGAACTTGGTAGTTCTATAATAGAAGAAAGCGGTGTGTTTACCAAAATGTTATATGAAAACGAATCTATAATTTTCATAAAATCACCAGAGTTATATTGGGTGAATAATTTTTATTATTATTCAGGAGAAATCATATCCGAGGCCATAAATAAATTAGCAAGTAAATTTAATCTTATCTATACACCAACTGGTTTATATTATCAAATAAAAGATTTAAAAATTTTAGTTACCAATAAAGTATTCGAGATATTCGGATTTTTTGGTGTTAATACTGAGAAACTATTGGAAGGGTTCAATGACCTTATTGACATATACGATTTTATAATTAAATCGGACTACTTTAATTGCGAGTTATTTAATATGTCAGATATCAGTAGTGATAATTATTTTAAAGATGAAAAAATACCTATTTATGAAGATTTTGTAGATACTTTAACATTATTCAAGGGTCGCAAAAATGTTAATTTCGAATTCGAAGAACCAGAAAAATATTTTCAACTTATAATAGATTATTTCCCTGATGCATTTCTATATGAAAAAGCATCAGAATACTATAATAAAAACAAAAAGATATGAAAGTGAGTTTTAAAAATATATTAAAGAAATCATTTTATGCTTCTTTAATTTGTATGTGTACTTTATTTTTTAGTAGTATAATAGTAATCATATTAATAGCCTTCTATTCTGTTATTAAAAAAATGATATATAATAATATTATATCGGATTCACACACCGTTATTATATCTTCATTAATTATTTTAGGTTTTTTTTTGATTACAATAATATTCTACAATTCTCCAAAAATAATAGCTTGGGCTTTCAAAAAATTCAAAAACATTTAAAACTTTTTTTTCTTCAATTTAATATATAGAAGATAAAAATTTTGAATGAATAGGACTATCAAATTAAAAAGGGGTCAGAAAGAACGTTGGATGTGTCTCGGTATAATATTGGAAAATGGTGAACCGGGTGTTTGTTTTGATGGTGATGATATAATATTTAAAATAGGCAACGGAATCAATAATTGGTGTGATTTACCTACGCTAAGTTTTTCTAAACATGCCGTAAATGATTTAATTTATGAATATTTAAGTGGTAATACCATAGACTCAACTAAAATAATAAGTTTCGGTAATATTTCTGATAGTGGTAATATGGACTACCCAGTTACCGAAAATTCCACAATAGGTGATGGTAAATATCAAAGATATTATCCTGATTTATATAATAATTTTAATTCAGTATACAAAGATTTCTTATGGGATATCGTTTGGTCAGATGGTAGTTCAGGATTAACACAAAGAAAATATAATAACCGAGTTGAATTGGTCGCTGATATAGGTAATAATACTCCCAACAATTCATCTATCAGAACTGCTTATTATAACATAGAATGTTACGCAAAACAATCTAATAGTGTTGGTAGAATAAATAAAGTTTATGGTATGAATAAATTTCTTTCTATGTTAAAGGGGAGAGGTAATTATAAATCCAGAATTGGACATTTGGGTAATGTTTATTCTTCTTTAAGATGGTCAAATAAAGATTCTTTTATAAGTACTATATGGGATTATTTCACATTTAATGGATTTACAAATAGTAATAATTTAGCAAATATCACATCTTCAACTTGGATAGCATCTAATTATCATACTATGTATGGTCTTTTACAAAATGGAAATACTATAACTTTTAATTCTGGGGATGCTAAAAATAGAAAAGTTTTTTCATGGGGGGATTCTGATTTTTATACTCATAATGTAGAAAATATGACGGTAACTGATTCAGTATTTGTGGGTTTAAATCTAAATGCAACATCTTTCACACTATTATCAAATACAACATTAGATAATATTTATTATTCATACGATAGTTTAATAAAAGTTTATAAATTAAATGGTATAAGTCAATATGGTGATAATATATCAGCATTATATATAAAACCAGTTGGAATGGATACATTCCGATTAAATTACATACCAAATTCTACAAGTAAATCATTATATATGTATGTTTATTCTGGTTGGAATGATGACCAACCACTTATAAGAAAATTAAATGATGTTAATGTGTCGGTGGATGAAGGAAGTAAATTATTAGGAGATTTATCATATATGGTTTCTAAATTCCAATGGCAACCAAATATTTTATATAGTAATTCTCGAAATCATATTGGTGAAACAAAACAAAAAAGATTTAGATTTTTCATTGGAGATAATAATGGTAATATTTCTAATTTTAGTTCAGAAATCGCACCTTATGTATACGGTACGGGGACTAAAGTTAGAACTGTTATAAAAGGAGTTTAAAATATTAGTGCTGTATTAATAAAATAATAGCACACCAAATCCATTACTGATAAAATAAATGGATACTAAAGGCTGAATTAATAAAAGGACAGCCCTAAACGGGCAACCATAGAGAAATTTATGGTTGCTTTTTAAAAACAGTTTTATTTATGAGACTTAAAGGTAAACAAATAGCAGATTCAACTATCACACAAAGAAATCTTAATTTAACAACACCATCTGGTAATACCGATGCAGCTACGAAAGAATACGTTGATAGTATGATTTCAGTTGAACATTTATCACTGGCTAATAAAAATATGTCAGCTTTATCCACCTCTGGTATAACAGGAATTACACTGGCTTGTAGTACCCCTATATTAGAACCCCCTATTACTAATTCACAGACTGATGTTTATATAAATAATCTTTTGATTGATAGTGGCCCGAATAAAGCAGCTTTCTTTTCGGGAAATAGTGGTATCACAGCGAGAGGGGTGGGTGAAACACAACTTGGTGATTATTTATATTGGAATATGCTTATAGCAGAATATGAACTCGAAATATCAGATAGTATTGACTTTAGCTATCTTATTCATGGTGCATCTTCTGAGACTGGCGTAATAGATGGTGGAGTTATTTAAATTGAAACAGAATTTTCCATATTATGTAAAAGTTCCTCTGGTGCATAAAAATCGTTCAATACAATAAGCTTTAAGTTTCTTTTTATTCTACTATCCATTAGATTTTTAATGTTAGTCACATTAATAGGGTCAACCTTCTTAAAGGAACAAACAACATCTTTTATTCGTTCAACGATTTCTTTTGAATTGAAATCTATATCCTCTGGGTATATCTCTTTATATAAATCATATAAAGATTTTGCCCCATCAGTTCCAATACCTCTAGGTTTACCAGTAGTGGTCATAGATTCATAAACAGATGTAATATTATCACCTTTATCTCCCGATATTATTTTAATAAACAATTCAGCCTCTTTATTTTTTTCAACAATATGACCCTTATGAGTAATATTTTTCAAAAAATCAACCATCTCAACATCATCTGACATATTGAATAGTGTAGTTGGTTCATCAGAATTATTAACAGCAAAATCCAAAAAGACTTTATAATTCTCTGGAAGATGAATTCTATCATCAGACATCTTATGTCCAAGCATTATATTAATAAACCCTTTATTTATATCATAATCTAACAATTGGTACAAGTCACCATCAACTGATATTATTAGATTACTAAATCCCTTCTCGTTTGATTTTCGTACAACATATGCAATTAAATCATCTCCTTCTGCATTTACAACTTGTAATTGCTTAATACCTCGGAAATTGATAATATTCTTTTTAAAATTTTCATAAGTTTCATATACAAAAGGCCAATCTATTTCACTGTCTTTGCTTCTTTTAGCTTTATAATCAGTATAAAACTTTTTTCTCCAGTTGTTTTTATCATCCGATATGAAATAAATATTATCAAACGCATACATATCAGATAAATTCTTAATTTCTTTGACCATTATAGTTTCAAGCTCCGAATACAATATTTTATTTTTATGAGCTATAAAAGCGTTTTTAGTCAACAAAAAATTACCATCTATTATTAAATTAATTTTATCCATTTTATATTTTTATTTTAAAGACCTGAAATTTCTGGTATTTTCACTTCTTTCGTTGTTCCTTCTTCACCCCTTATCCACGCTTTACCTTCTTTAGTATTAACAATAATCTTTACAACACCAGTGTCTATCATATGCAATAAAGTTATATTCATCTTATCAGATGATTCAAAATAACCATTATTGTAATAAATGAAAAATGCGTTCATATTATAATAATTTATAAGTGACTTTATTAAATTTTATACCCGTCTGTGTTATGATAGTATAATAAACATTTATAATTTCAAGTTTAGATACTTTTTTATTATCTGTTCCGTCTTCATTTAAAGTGTTAGATTCTTCATATTTAAATTCAACTGCTGGTCTTTCACCCAACGCCTGTGCCAGTTCCGATTCAATTTTTTTATAATCAAGTTTTTCTGGGTTTTTTAAATCAACCAATGACATATAATCATTTATAACTTTTTCTTTAAATATTGCTGTACCATCCATATTTATATTTATATTTTTATTATATATTTTTATTTACACGTAGCATATCCACCAATATGATATTCATCTAAAACCATTGGGATTAACCACCGTAAATTAGGAATTACGTCCAATGAAAATAAATTATCAACATCATGAATTTCAACTATTTCATCAGTCAATGACTGAACTCTACTATAATCTTCGGATGAATACCAGAAAAAATGAACATAAGCAAATTCATTTTCAATTGTGAAAAAATCTTCCCAACCATTTAAATAAACTCCAGTTTCTTCAACAAATTCTCTTGACATAGCATCACATGGAAATTCACCAACTTCAACATGACCACCGACTCCGTTTAATTTACCAACCTGCCATTGTGGTCTATTTTTTCTTATAAGAACTACTTTTTTATAGTCTGGAGAAAAAAGAAACCCCACCACATATATTTGTTGTTCCATTTTATATTTTTATTTTTAATTAATACATCTTTTCAAATCCTGAATATAACATATCAAATGAATTATCGGGTCAATAGTATTAGCCAATGTAGCGTTATAATTTTTTTGAATTTCAAATATTTGTGTTGCATTTTTAACAGCTAAATCTAATTTGAACTCCATTATATAATTAAAAAATGGTCGTCCTAATAATTCAAAAGCTTTTTCATAACTATCTTGATAATTACCCATAACATATTTGAATGTTTCTATTGAATCCGAATTTTTATCAAATAAAAAATTATATAAATCAATCTGGTGGGAACTGGCTGATGATGTTTCAAGACGATTACCATTTCTCGATATCTGAATTTCCTGAACCATTTGTACTGCCGAGCGTAAATCTGGGAAAAATTTATTAATAATTTTGGTGATAATTTCACCAGAAACTAATTCTTCTTCTTTAATAGCTTTAACTAAAGCAGTTAAATATTTCCTATAATTACTTTTTAAAAAATCTACTTCTGATTGACTGAGTGGGTCAAAATTTATCTTATTATACCGAGAACCCATCTCAGTTATTTTATTGATGTGATTAGTAGTAATAATAAACCGAGCTTGTTTATGATAAGTCTCAATGAAACCTTTCAACGCATCCTGAAAAGAAGATGATGCTTTATCAAACTCATCTAATATAATTACTTTATGTTCTTCTGGTGAATACTGGAAATTTAATGTGGTTATATGGTCTAAAATTTTAGTTCTAACTATCTCAACACTGGTATCCAGTGATGTATTTATTTCCAATGTATGACGGTCAGCAGCTAAGATTCGAGCTAAACTGGTTTTACCAGTACCAGCACCACCATGAAATATTAAATTAGTCTGGATACCTTTATCAACGAATTCCCGTATACGTGGTAATAATATGATATTGTTCAGATTGTTTGGGCGATATTTCTCCCATAGTAAATAATTCTTGTTCATATTCTCTTTTTTAATTACTATTTATAGTCTGATTAATGATTATAGTTTAATTTTTTTTATATAAACTAAATATTTATTTTTGTTTTAAATAATATAATAAATGATTGATATAAATATATTGTTAAGTAAATTAGATACGTTAGCTGCCAATCCAGTTGATTATAATTTAATGCTGGATGTAACAATACTTATGTATCAAGAAAATTGTGTATGCGATGGAAAAATAGACCTTTGTAAAAAAATTAAAAATGATGCAAACACTAGATTACAATATGCTAAATATTTTATAGATATCTTTATTGAAATAAACGTGTTTTATGTGGACAATAAAAAAAGTACCCATATAAATAATATGAATATGTTTCGTCCATATTATACACGTAAAATAATAAAAGAATATTTTAAAATAAATGATTTATATTATATTATTAATAATAATCTGGATTATTATACCTATCAAAAAATGCATAGGAAAGAAAAATTAGATGAGATATTTGGTAACAGTTTAATAGGGAAAATGATATGATTGATTATGATTATCTGGCTGCAAATCCTAAAGATTACAATTCTGTATTAGATACACTTATTAAAATGCAACAAAATGATTATATCGCATTTGGTAAATTACAATTTGTAAAAGAATTAAAAGAGAGAGCCTTAATTGAATTAAAATATACTAAGCTTACTTTTGATATATTTTGTTTTTTAGAAATAATTTATGAAGTTGTAAATTACCCATCAAATAATGGTTATACAGAATATCATATAAATAAAATTATAAAAAATTATTTTAGATTAAGTGATATATCGTATATGTTAAAAAATGGGATAAAATATTCCACGTATGATAAAATGCACAGGAAAGAAAAATTGGAACAAATATTTGGAAATGAATTGAAATAAAAAAAGTGGACTTTTGAACCACTTTTTTATTTCAATGCTTTATATTTTTTATTCGTTTTTTTTACTTTCATTGACACGTAGGTCAGTCACCAAATCTTGAATTTTAAATTCGAGGTCTGCTGCACCTTCAACAACTGCATTCAAATCTGTTTCTGCTAATTTTATATCACCATCAATCCAATTGAAATTATGATTTTTAAAAGATTTAAGCTTTACATTTTCCAATAATTTCACTCTTTCTTTTAATACAGTAACTTTAATAAGTTTACCAACTAATTTAAGAAATTCATCTTTACCTGCTATTGATATGACATTCTGACTAAGTGATTCAGCTATCTGGCCTTCTACTTTTATTGACAACGTTTCATTAAAGAAACCTTCTAATATTTCTGGAAAAGTTTTAGGTTCGCCATCATTAATATCAATCTTATCTAAATTGCTAAATTTTTTCATGTTCTAATAATTTTTTATTCTATATATTAAATTTTATCTTCGATTTTTGTAAATCCAAGAATTAGAAAAATATTCATTCTTATTTAATTCATTCATATAAACTTTTGCTTCATCCAAGGAATAGAACCCACATATATAAACAAAGTATAGATTATTATCATAAAACATTCCAGCGTTTTCATTTTTCAATTCAGATATATAATTAACAGCATTATTTTCTTCTCTGAATACACCTGTTATCACATAATATGATGTAATATCATCTTTCATTATATTTTGATATTCATATAAACTATCAACAATATATTTATATCTATTAAATAAAGAATCATATTTATAACTGAGACCAAGTTTTTTGCACATATTTCTTGTATAGTTATTAAAATCGGTGAGAGTGGCTAAATAAGTATTATATGATTTTTCATCCAGTGATATACCAACTGATAAAATGCTATCAACTGTCGTATAATAATCTTTAACAAACAAATCAATAGTATTAAGAACAATAGTAGTATCATCCCCTATTAATTGAACTTCAGGTATAATGTTTTCATCGGTGTATGGTATTTCTTCAACTTTACTTACCTGTTCCTGTTTACAAGCCTCTTTAAATTTAGAGAAACTAAATCCAAACTTATCAACAATAACTGGTTTATACAACAACACTATTAAAAGAGCAATAATAGTAAATCCTAAAAATAATTTTGCCAGAAATTCATTTAATTATATTTTATTTTAAATCAGCAATAAATGGGATAATTTGCTGTTTTATTTCATCTATTGTTATTGACGGATACTTTTCAATTATCAAGTTTTTAAGTTTTAATGAATCTTCGTTCAATTTCTTAATCTTGATATAATACGGTTGAATCTGACTTTCGATTTTATCTACGTTTTTAATCAGCTCATCCATTTTCTCTATATATAATTTTTCTTTTATAGAATTTTTTTCTTCACCCTCATATAGTTCATCTATTTCATCTCTATATCGCTCAATTTCTTTACGATATCTATTGATACTTGGCTGTTTCTTTTTAATATTAGAAAGTGCCAGTAAGTATTCTTCACGAATTCTTCTGGCCTCATTTAAATAAAATAAATCCAATTTTACTTTCATATTATACTATAACGGGTTTTAATTTTTTCTTTTCTGCCGATTCTGGTAACAATTCTACTTCTTTACCATTTTCATCAAAATAGAAAAACTTTTGTTTTCCACTTTTTGTTTGTTTTCCAGCTTTGTGTATACCTTTTTTAGTTTCCACTGCTTTGATAGTTACTTTGTCAGTTTTAAACTTATTAGCCTCATCTTCACCATAAATTTCTTTAATGATTTGATATTCAACCTCACTTTCAACATCAGAAACTTTACTCATAATATTATCCATTATAAGATTTTTATAATAACCAATAATATCACCTTCAATATTTTCTAACATCATTTTAACAAAATCTGGGCTACCGATTTTATCTTTAAACTCGATATTTATGGTTATATCATGATTTCTTTTGAAAGATTTAAAAATCATTTCACTTGGATTGATGGGTTGCTGATAAGTCGGTTGTTGAGTTTGTATTGACTCATTTGGAATAGCACTATTAGTAGGTAATGGTTGTCTTTTCATTCTAATTCTTCTCCTATTGTTAGCTTCAGTTAATCCAAACATGGCTACCTCATCTCTATATAAATCTTCTTCAGCATTAACAGTATTTTTTGTGTTGTCTATTTTGGTAACGACTGGTTCTTGAATAGTACCAATATTCATTTTATCCCCAGTTGTTTTATCAACCACTGAAATACTTGGTTGGTCTGTTATTTTACTGGTATCAACTTTTTTTAAGTTTTCTTCAAATTCACCAGCTAATTTACCATAACTCCCACTTTTTAAAAAAGATTTTGGGTCAACGACATCTGTCATTATTTCTTCATATAGAAAATTAAATCTATCAGCCAAAACATTATCACCATTTGATAACGATATAAAATTATCATTTTCATTTAATATAATGACTGGTTGTGAATTTGGACTATCTTTTTTACGAAATTGTTTCTTTTCCATTTTTATATGGTTTTATTTTTTATATATGAAAATTTTGTTTTTGTTTATTTTAAAATATAAATATATATAGTAAAAAAGATTGGGTTCGTTTTATGTTTAATTACAAAAATTTCATTATTTCTAAAACTAAGCAACTATTTGAGAATGAATTAACAGAATATCTTGGATATGATATTCCAGAGAAGGAAATATCAGGAACATTTTATCATGGGTCTATTATACAAGATTTAGATGATTTAATAAATGAATTTAACCCATCCATATATAGTGATTATACAGCTACTTGGATAACAGACGATGAATATATAGCCAATGAATATTCTACATACAAACAATCTGAAAATGAATTGAGATGTGTTTATAAAGTTGAAATACAGAAACCAATAAAAATTTTAGAATTTAATGGTGAAATTGCCAGAGATATTATAGAATATTTTGGTGAAGATGATTTGCGAAATACCATTGGTTTTTTAGAACGACTTGGGTATAAAGGTTGGCGTACCAACGGCTCAATAAATTATCACGAATATGAAGATATAGCAATTTTTGATAGTAAATTTTTATATATATATAGTGTGAAATTCATCATCGATGATATTGAAACAGATTACATGTCATTGAATGATGCAAAAAATTATATTTTAAAAAACAAATTGATACAAGATGAAAACGAAATTTGAAGATTTTCTAAATGAGTACAAAGAAGCTTTTAATGTAGAAAAAGCACTTAAAGAGGTTATTGGAAAAGCCTTTGGTGAAGAAAAATGTGATTGTAAAACAATTATAAATAAAATTTACAAAGAAAGTGAAAATGGTACATTACCGACTGCCATTAAGAAAGTTGTAAAAGAATATCCAGAACTGAAAGATTTTGAAAAAGAGCTTATTGCAGTACTGGAAGACCAAATCGATTAAATATAGATTTTTATTTCTATAATGAAAAAAGGAGATTATATATAATCTCCTTTTTTAAAATACTACCAATACTTAATGTCTAATTTAACAACAGAAAAATTTATAGAAAAAGCAAAATTGAAACATGGGGACAAATATAATTATAGTTTAGTTAATTATATAGATACTCATACTATAATTAGAATAATATGTTCGATTCATGGTGTTTTTGAACAAAAACCCTGTAATCATTTAGCTGGTTGTGGTTGTCAAATATGTTATAAAAATATACAAAATATTGATAAAAAATATACAAAAAACATTTTTATTGAAAAATCTAATATATTACATAATAATAAGTATGATTATAGTAAAGTTATTTATATCAACAGCAAAACTAAAGTAAAAATAATTTGTAAAGAACACGGGGAATTCGAACAAACACCTAAACATCATTTAAAGGGTTGTGGGTGTAAAAAATGTAGTATATTATATAATAAAGAAATATTTGAAACAAAAGCTAACCTAAAACATAATAATAAATATGATTATTCTTTAGTTAATTATAATAATTGTAGGAATAAAATAAAAATAATTTGTTCTGAACATGGTGTATTTGAACAAATACCATATTATCATTTAGCTGGTAATGGATGTCCAAAATGTTCTAAAAGTTATAATAAAACAACTGAATATTTTATTAATAAAGCTAAAGAAATTCATGGCGATAAATATGATTACTCTTTAGTTGAATATAAAAAAGCTAAAAATAAAGTCGAGATTATCTGTTCAAAACATGGGTCATTTTTTCAAAGACCACAAGACCATTTAAGCGGTAATGGTTGTCCAACATGTAATAATTCAAAAGGTGAGATAGAAATAAGAAAATTATTATCAAAAAATAACATCATATTTAAAGAACAATATATATTTGATAATTGTAAATTTAAAAATAAATTAAAATTTGATTTTTATTTAATAGAGAATGAATTATGTATAGAGTTTGATGGAAAACAACACTATGAAGAAGTTCGGCATTTTGGGGGTAAAAAAACATTAAATGAACAAAAAATTAGAGATGAAATAAAAAATAATTATTGTAAAGAAAATAATATATACTTATTAAGAATAAAATATAGTGAAGATATTGAACATAAATTAAAAGAGTATAATATCATATGAGATATAAAGAATTAAAATATCAGGGAAAAACTTATACGGAAAAATATCAGATAGACGAAATTCTTTCTGAAAATAAATTTCTTTGGGTTTTAGAAGCTGAATTATCAACTCTTCGTATGGAGATTATGAAAAACACATTTATAATTAATGGTGGTATTTGGTATTCTGGAACATTTAAATTTGGGGTAGTGAGAAATGTTGAAATGAGATTTTGTAATTGGGAAAATGGCGTTTGGTATAACGGATATTGGTGGGACGGTATATTTAAGTCTGGACTTATTTATAATGGCACTTTTTATAAAGGTCAATTCTTAAATGGTATAGCAAAAAATATGATGCCAAACTCTGAGTATAAAACCAAACACGATTTTATAGATTGTGATATATCACCAAATTTCAAAATTGAAGAATAAAAAATGGAAACAACACACTTCTTAGAACAACTTGATAATATTATAAACCGATATAACAGAACTTCTTTAAATGAGACTTCTTTTTTTGATAATATTAAAAATATAATAAAAACTTTTTTATCTGATAACAAAGATAGAATTGAATCTATATTACCAAAAGTTATAGATTTTATTAATAAAAAAAATATGAATGCTTTGTATAAAAAATCTATTCTTACATTCATTCTTATGACAGTTATAGGTTTTGGACTTAATATTTCTAAAGCATCAGAAATTTTTCAAGATAAAGGTGTTTATGACAAAGTTGAATGGTCAGAAATTAAAATAGGAAAAAATTTAAATGTTGATGGACTTGATTCACATTTTGAATTAGGACAATATAATATGAAATATCTGCAAATTCAAGAATGGTATGATTCTATCACAAATCAATTACCATCTTATCCTGTATCAATAAAAGCTACATTCGTTGTAACTATAAGTAAAGACCCATCAAACCCAACAAATAAAAATTTCGCAAATGATGATACAGAAGCAGATAAAGCAACTGGTGGTAAATTATTAGAAAAGAGAAAAAAAACAGCCGTTAAATTGTTAACAATGTTGAAAGATAAATTGAAAGCTGATAATATATCTTTTGATTTTGATGTTCTAACTAAAGTTGAAAATGAAAAAATTGGTTATTTTTCAGAAATAGTATACGAAGGAATACCAGTTGTAGCAAGTGGCGATTTAGATGACGAAGCATATTATAACCAAGGTGAAGACCAACAAGACAATGATGGTAATTTTATTAGACCTAATATAACAGGTGGTAGAATGGATATTTCATCTTTAAGTAGAAATTATCAATTTGTTGAACTTTTAAAGCTCGGAGATATAAATTCTAAGCGTTTTAATGGGGATAAGATTGATAGTGGTGATGAGTATTCAAAATGGATAGTAAACACCAGAAAACACATTAAAGAGTTCTTAACGAGACTTCAAAAAGAATACCCTGAAAAAGGAATACAATTTGATAAATCTGCGAAAGCTATAAATCCAATAACTGGTTCTGTTGCTGGTATGTCAAATGTTGGTAAACAGTTTCAATATGTTCAAGAAAATAAATATATTAAATGTTTTGAAAGATTTGAAAAGGAATTAAACCCTTTATATAGTAAATGGAAAAAAATATTAGGTCAATTTTTCCCAAAACTTACCGTTGGTCAAGCCGAAAAACTGGATAGAAACATCGATAGGATTCTTAATTATCTGGAACAAATGTATGGTAGTTCAATTTTAAATTTCACTTATGCTAAAACAATTGATATAAAAGAAAATGTTGATTTCAGTGTAGCAAATGAAATACTTCATCAGATTGGTAAGAGAGCTTTATATATGATGGGAGCGTGTAACTATATGGGTGAAGATAATGGTGTAACTTTTAAAATAAAAGGGAGTAAAAATTACAATTTTATAAAAATACTGTTAAATAATATGGATACATATGATATAACTTTTATAAAATTATCTCTCACTAAAAGAACCGAAAAGAAAATTGATGGTGTGTATAATGATAACTTACACGAAATTATCTCTAAAGAAACAGGTTTAGCACTAAATATATAATATTTAATTATTCTTTTCCTCTGATTTAGAAATTAATCGATTAACTAAAAGATTAAGATTTTTATCATTTAAAATCTCCATCATTATATCTTGGTTGATTTTACTAATAGAACCAGATTTTTCTTTTAATTTTCTATGAGCATCCGAATTGTGATAAATTATCATATCTGCCAATTCACTTTCAGTGAAGTCCATATAAAATTCAAAATGTTTTTTTCTTCTTTTATTAATAAATTTTTTGAAATTATCTTTACAAAATATTTTAACAATGTCTATCGCCTTTGGTTTTAAAACATTTTCTAATTGCATATCTAAAATATGATTAACATTTTTATAGAATTCATCATCAATATTCATAATATCCAATAATTTATTAACTAACTGTTCTTTATCATCATTATGTTCTTTCATAAACAGAATACTCGTTTTGATTATATATTAAAGAATGTGAGTCCAATATTAAATACATTTTTATTTTTAATATATAGAATAAAATAAAATATCTTAATATGAAATATGTAAAAGCATTTGAAAGCTACGGAAAACCTGATAAAGATGTAGAAAATATGTACAATAAATTTGGAAAAGAATTTCCACTGGCTGCTGATTTGATAGCATATTACATATTTAACTATAAAGAAACTGATAATAACATATTGAAAGTTATTAAAAAACATGCACATGAATTAAGTGAATTAGCTATGGGTTATGAAAATAGTTGGGAAGATAATATGGAAAATATTGAAACTGAAATTAAAAAAATTATTTATCCAACAGAATCTAACGAATCTGTGAAAAATAGTGAAAAAAACGTTATAGATATACTTATCGCTATTGGTAAGATTGAAAAAATATTTGATGAAGAATATATACCAAATTTAAAATCTTTAATTGAGAACGGTTTAATAGATAAAAGATTACTTGACCATGCAGAAGTTACTACAAATGATTTTGCAGCATTAAAAAGTTGGGCTAATCAAGATTTTAACAAACAAACTAAATAAGGTAAAATTTTATCAGAATACGGAGAGCGTTTATTATAACCATATTTTTCAACATCCTTGGTCTCATTTTCAGTAACAAATAAATAATGTTTGTTATCGATGGCATCCCACAGGTCATGATTAGATACATCTTCAAATTCTGGTTCACAACCGCCACAAAATTCATCGCAAATAACATCTTTAATAATTTCAAAGTATTCCTGTGGTATAGGATTAATTCTTGGAACACCAGCATTATTAAAAACAGTACCAATGATACCAACAAGTTGTTTAACATAAAAATATTTAATGTTTTTACATTCTTCAATTGTATGATATTTTATTTTTTCTTCGATGTTCATTTTTTACGTTTTGTAGAAGCAATTAAATCTCCTTTATAATACAATTTTCGCTCTTTAATAGTTGTGATTAATATCAAGCCGTCAAAATTATAAGTATAACCAGAATTAATTTTATCATTGAAATTTATTATATCACAACCTTTTTCAATCGGTGGACACGCTATATAAGTTATAATCTTACCATCTTTTCGGATAATAATCATATTTGAATTTTTAATATCAAAAGATATATCGTATTCCATAATTTTTTAATTAAACTGTCATAAATACTCGACAAAATTCCTCTGATATAAATTGACCAGCACCAGCATTTCCACAGTTATTACCATAAATGTTGGTTAAATATTCAACACTAAAACCACCATTAGATGAAACAGCTATAAAATAGTTATCTATGAATTTGTTCCACCAAGAACCTTTAGTTCCTTTTTTTGTTATATGAATTATTTTTTTATTCTTTTTCATGACTTAAAATTTATCAGTTCTGATTCGAAATAATATCTCAATTTCAATGGCACGGGACACATTACTAAATTTATCACTCCATGTATAGAATTCGTGATTTTCAGCATCAAACAACGATTTCATCAATTTTGACTTCTTGAAATATGCTGGAGCTTCCTCTGAAGATATGAGATGACTTTCTTTTAAAATTTTTCTCAGTTCTTCGTTACTCAGCGTTCTTGCTATATCATAACAACTTGGGGTTTTAATATCTTGCATATATTATGATTTTTGATTTGTAATACGAGTAACACACTCATCCAATATTAAATCGGACATTGCATCCAAATTGGTAGAAATACCAGATTCATTTTCAACTACTATACCAAATTTTTTAAAAAGCGATTCTTTGGATAATTCAAGAGTAGTATACAATCCACGAAATTCTAAAAGAAGATTTTTAAAATCTTCGTCTGACATTTTCTGTAAATAATCTTTAGAAGTCTGTAAATTTTTTCTGTAAACCATAATTGTATGTTTTAGTTTGTCTTACAAAAATATACAGAAAAATAATATAAAAAAAATCGTAGTAAATTTACTTATACACTTTTAAATTCGATAAATTCTAAAATATTTTCATATATTAAAGAACTTCCAAATATTCCAACCAACGCAGAAAAAGTATCACATATAATATCATTCTTATCTTCCTCGGATATTTCATCCAAAGTATTTAATACAAATTCTATCTCATCATCATCAATGGAAGTAAAATCGGTAGGTAACTCTACATCTTCTATAATTTCTTCGGTTTCAATCTTACTAAAATATTTATCCAAAAAATAATCATCTATTGTATTTTTTGCTATTTTGACTCTTATCAATACCAAATTGTTATCAACAACATCAGTTTCAATTATACCACCAAAATAATCATCTATAAAATCGGTGATAATTTGATTAGAAAGACAGGAATTTCCAATCCCATTAATTGAATCTGACAATATACTAATTGAATTCTTTTTAAGATAATCGGTATTTAATGTAATCATAATTTAAATATAATTTTTAATAAATCATTTTTATATATAAATTAAATATGAGTTTAAATATGTCATTTATTAAAAATTATAACATTTTTATAAACGAAAATATATCTGATGTTAAATTTATCAAACAATATATAGAAAAAACAAATCCACATACTGGTTCAAGAGATGCGTTTCAGGGAATAGGTCGTTTATCGGATTTTACTTGGAATGTTAAACAAACTTTAATTCAACCAGATGATAAAAAAATAGATTTGGATGATTTATATCCAGCATCTAAATTAGATGTTAAGCGATATAAAAAAGCCTATTTAAAGGGGAGTGAATTTCCACCAATAGTACTGGTTGACAAAGGAAATAAATATACTATTTTAGATGGCGCACATAGATTGAAAGCTGCTATTGAATTGGATGTTCCAATAAGGGCATACATTGGTTATGAAATAAAAAATAAATAATTTACATTTTTTAACATTTTTTGTCATTATGTCAGAAAAAGGTTTTATATTTGTCACGATTTATTAATTAAAACATTTTGGTACGAAATTCGTACACAATAAAAACAAACAAAATTATTGCATTATGAAAGAAACATAAATTTACAACAGACTTTACGTAATCACTCGAAGTGATTTACATCCTTCTACTCAGGCGGTTCAAGCCATACATGCTGGTATTCAATTTCAGCATGAACACCCAGAAATTTCAAAATCATGGAATGAATTATCTAATTATTTAGTCTTTTTGTCAGTTAATGACGAAAGGGAACTCCTATCTATTCATTCTAAAGCAACTCAACAAGGTATTAAAGCGAGTGTTTTTCAAGAACCCGATTTGAATAATCAGGTTACTGCTATTACATTAGAACCAAGTTCTGATACGAGAAAACTATGCTCTAATTTACCCTTGGCATTAAAAAACGTAAGTTTTAACAAAAATTAATTTTAAAGTTATGAAAGACACATAAATTTTCACACGAGGTTCACCAAGTCCATAGTTAAAAATTAGGATTTTGAACAAAAATTATTTAAACAAAAATTATTTAAAAACAAAAAACAAAAATTTAATTATGGAAACATTAGTAAAAAATGACGTAAGATATTCAGTAAGTGCTGAATCTTTAACAGAAAGAATCAAAGAAAATGTTAATACAATCGATAGCTTTGTAAAGAAAAACGGTTATCAGTTAACAAACATAACCGAATACAATAATAAATTAAAAGATAATAATTATCTTTTGGGTATTCAAGTATTAATTTCTAAATTATCTCTGAATCAGAGAAAAAAATTAAGGAATGCTATCAATAGGATTTTCAACAATCCAACTTTAAAAAATGTAAATTACTTTTTACATATTTTATATAGCAGAGTCTTAAAATCTGACCAGAGAGTTAAGATTAAAAAGAGCGAACAAGAATTAGCCATCGAAAAGGCCAGAAAGGATTGGAAACTATATAGAGATGAGGCCGAGAGATTGAGATTAGCTTATAAAGAATTGAAAGGTGATTTCTACAAAAACAAAGTAAAATAAAATATTTATGCGTTGTAGAACCTATAAACACTATTTATCGATTGTAATATCGATAAATAGCGTGATAAATAGAATTATCACCGAAATACGTGATAAAATAAAAAGAGGGTTTTTGACCCTCTTTTTTATTTCACTATTGTAAATTTACTTTTAATAGCTGAATCTATACCATCTAAAGAATTTTCACCACCAATAAGAATAAAAATTTTATTTTTCTTATTTATAATTTCAAGAGCATCATTTCTAACTTCAATATCTGCTTTATCAAATTCTTCGAATACATTAATATCATATTTTTTATAAACTCTTTCCAATTCTCCACCCATCAGCATACTAAGCCTTATGACACTATATTTTTTTCCTAAATCTGATAATTTTTTATCCAACTTTGTTATAAGTCCAGTTCCAATTTTATTATAAACAAAAATAGGACTGGTTTTTTTATCTATCAAATTAATAATATCGTTTATTTTATTATCAGTTTTACTAAAGTCCTCAAAAAGTTTTAAATGTTCCATAATTATTTATTATTTTTTTTTTATATATTAATTATTGAAAAATAAATTTCACATTATAATCTTTAATTGTAGTTGTTATATACATTATATCCTGAATAGTTCCTTCAAAAATTTCTATACTAATATCATATTCCATTTGTGTTAGTTCTGGTATATATATTACTATTTGGTCAGTAATTATTTTTTTAATTTGTTTGGCTGGTACTTTAGTTTTCCATAGATAATATTCTATATCACATCCCATATTCGGGTCACCCAATACCTCACCTTTTCTTGAAAATAATAACATTTCCAACTTTTGAATAATAACATTGATAACATTATCTTCAATTATATATTCTGAATTATATTTAGGATGACCTTCATATATTATATAAATATCTTTGAAATCACGAATAGCCATATGAAACTATATTTTTTTAATATATATTAAAAATTAAATATCTTAATTAAATAAATGACACCCGAAATTTCTATTTCAATTACGGACATAATAGGTAAGATTGAAAACGGACTCGCCCTATTATTATCTTTAGTTATTAAAGAAAAACAATATGATTTGATTTATTGGATAGACAAAAATAATAACTATCGATTAGAAGCTGATATTAATTTTCTGACGGATTTTAAATTAACAAATATATATGACTATAAAAACCTAGATTCATTGGTAGTGTTTATAGAAAAAAATATTCCAAATAAAAGTCAACTTTTAGATGAGTATATTATATAAAAATAAAAAACGAAACAATATGTCTAAAACAAAAAGAAGTAAAGAAAGTAAAAAGAAAGCCAGACATCACGGTTTAATGGTGAAACATGCCAAAAAGAGCAATGATAAAAAACGAATGGAATTCTTTAGACAGTTAATTGAAGAAAAAAGAAAAATAGAAACTCAGTCTGAAAATATTGTAAATGCTGATGAGGTGGGTGTTGATGTGGATATTGATGTAGATGTTGACAGTATTAATCAAATTATGACTGATTCAGTTACGGATGCCGTTGAAGAAACAGAACCAGTGATAGAAAAATTTCCTGAAACTAATTCTTCAATTGAAGAATAAAAACAAATATAAAAATATGTATATATTAAATTTTGATAGAGTTATAGAACTTGAAAAAGCTTATAGAGACTCAGATATAGCATCATCTTCGTTTCATAATATGGTTTCAGTTATGTCTAATAATGAAGACACTCCAGAATCTGGCGTTATTATAAATACACTTATACATTTGGGGGTTTTAATTGGAAAGAAATAAATTTTGGTATAAAAATGTTTATAAGTTATAATAATATGATTAAATATATTCGAATGTATAGTGGATAGTTCATAGTACTTGATACTATGAATAATTTCCATAAATTATGGAAGGTAGTGACTACCAGTAAGACTGGTTCACAAGCCCCTTCATATTTCGTTGAAACGGAATATGTAATCGTAAAATCGAAATCTACCAGCGAAAATAAAGAGGTGGAATATTTGATGGCTTTGGAAGAAGCTAAAAAAAGAAGCCGTTTGGCTGATTTTCCAGATGTCTGGAAAATTGATGTTATAGACACTAAAAAAGTCTATGATTCAAAAAGACACAAATGGTTTTAAAAAAGAAATCCGACTTTAGAAGTCGGATTTTTTTATTTGGACATATATCGGGACATAAATAATGATAAAATGTCCTGATATAATTTTATAAGTTTATTAAATTCCAATTACCGCCATAATCCTCAATAGTGGCTGTTTTATGTCCTACCCAATCACCAGAATTTATATAAAGTAACCCATCTTTATCATCAACAACTGGATAATGTGTATGTCCACATAGTAATATATCACATTTTCTAATTTTCCCATATGTCCTGTAATCTCTATCGTCTTTATCATCACTACCCACAACTACAATTTTTTTATTAAAAATTTTCAAGAATTTCAATATTGGAACATTCCAGTCTCCGTGTGTAGCATGAATTTTAATACCATTAGATTTAAAGTTGTAAAATTTTTTTATTTTTATTTTTAAAAATGGTTGTATAAATTTAAGTAAATAATAATGATAATCATGATTACCTATAATATATATAACTTCGGTTTTTCTATCTCTCATTAATCTTAAAAAATCCTTTATAATATATTTATGTTTCTTATAATTACCTTCTTTTCTCAATAAAGCAAATACATCAAATATATCACCGTTTAAAATTAATTTGTCACATGGGTTATTTTTTAAGAATTCAAAACAATCTTTAAATAATGAATCGTTTCTGAATATGTGTATATCTGATATTGAAATTGTTTTATATTTCATAAATTTATATATCTATTTTTTTATATAATTTTAGAGCTTCTTTTGGTATAGGTTCATATGTCATTATAAATTTATTATAATTTTTATTTGCATATTTGTTTAGATTCAAATCTAAATACCAAAGATTCTTTAAGTTTGTTGTGTCAATTTGCCATACATCTTTACCATATGATGAAAATAATTCATTTTTATCGATAGATGCGAATATTGCAGGTTTATATTTTAAATCAGTTCCCCAATCACCAATTGTAGGCATTAAACCATTTTCTAAAATAGATTCTCGTTTTTGAGGTGATGTAGTGTGATAAATATATTTGGGTGGTTTTATTCGTTCTATTTTTTCTTCTTTTACATAAATATAATAACTATAAGAAAAAGTATTATCTGGTGAATATGCACCTCTTTTTTCTTCATATGTAAATATAAGTCCTTCTTTATCAAATATTTTTTGATATTTTTTTAATATGTTTTCTACTTCTTTAGTTTGAAAAGGTTTTACATAAAAAAAATTCTTACGAAATGTTCTATTTTTATCTAAATCCTCTGTTGCTACTATATGTGGGAAATGTGATAATATTTCATTTGTCATCTTATTAATAAGATATTCGGTGTTTTTAACATTTTTAATATATTCATTTAATTTTAAAAACATTTTAATTATTTTTTTTTGTTTTTTAATTTACCTTGGTTAGGTTCAATACGATTTGTTATTTCGAATGGTAGTTCAAAATCATAATTAGCGTCCATAGACAGTTTAAAACCTCGTTTCCCACTTTTAATATAAATTTCTCTAATCAATGGTTGATAATTTATATCATCTATTCTTATTTTTTCACCCTCATCAGTATACATATCATTGCCAATCATAATTTTTTTCAATAATATTTCCATAATATTAGTTCTAATTTTAGTCATGTTTAATTTTTTTTTAATTTATTTATATTTGTTATATATTCCTTCAACGAATACATTTTTCATTGCATTAATAAAAATTTCCCATGTACCAGCTACTAGGGTATAATTATTTTCTTTCAATCCTTGAACCATAAAGGAATTAGTAGATTCTATATAGTCCATAATACCATCTTTTTTATCACCATAATTAATTCCAAGTCTACCCATATCATTATATGCAAATACTAATGGTTCTACTGTATTTAATAAATCTTCTGAATCTGTGAAATTTAAATACATTGGTACAACTAATTTAGCATAATACCATCTTTGTTTACAAGCTTCTATTAAATTACCATGATGCTTATGCCATTGTTCCAAAATAAAAAATTGAGCTTGTTGTTGAGTATAACCTTTTGTTGTCATTAAATATATGACAGCACTGGTAGCATCTGGATAAGAATAATATTGAATGGCTAAATCTTTTTCTTCATTTGTCAAATTAGACCATCCAATTTCTTCTACTATTTCTTTTATACAATTTTTGTAAACTAAATAATCATTAGCTATTACCCCCCCATATAAATTCCAATTCGTAATAGAACTGATATCAACATAATTTGTCGGTATAGTTTGACCACTATAAATTATTTTAAATGCACTATTCCCACTTAAATCTATATTAGACCAAGAAGTTAAATCAACACCAACAGTTTGTGATATAGTAGACCCACTTATTATTGCGCTTATTTGATATGCTAAAAGATATTTTTTCATTTTAAATAATTTTTTTTAAGAAACTCTAAATATTTCTAAAGAACAATCTCTTATATTTAATGTACCAGTAGCTTCTTGGGAAAACTCTAATGTTATTGTATGTGTAACAGTTGTACTGAAAGTTATAAACATAGTTCTTGTTGTATAAAGCCAAGTAGTAGTATCCGATAATTCATGATTATGAACATTACCCAACATTGTACCATCAACTCGAATTCTTGATAATATATCACTGCTAGTGATATTTTTATTCATACCATAACTTCCAGTTATTTTATATAATCCAATCGGTAATACACCAGTTGTAATAGTTAATTTAGTTGAATATGTTGGTGTTACTGATGTTGTAGTAGTTTGTGTTAAATCTTGTGCATAATTAAATTGACTACCATAAATAGTCGGTTGAATTTTAGTATTTATTATTTTTTTATTATTATCGATTGATAATAAAGTATATCCGCTATATGACGGTGGTACATAAGTACTTGGAGTATTTGATAAATAAATAGCAAATCCACCTGTTTTAGATACAAGAACAAAATCACCACCTATTTTATTAACCCAATAATCACCATTAAAATTTGCAATACCAACACCAGTGAAGGTTAAGGCTGGACTTGTTTGGTTAAATGTTTGTGTTGTATTTGGTAATAAATCAACATAATATGATGGTATACCATCATTTGTATTGAAAGAAAATGTATATAATCCATTATTTGTTAAATTCCAGTTTATAGTCCAATAAGCTAAATTTGTTAAATCTGGGCCGTCTGTCCCTGTTACTGTGATATAATAATATGTAGTGTTTGTTGTTGGTATAGCGGTTGGTGCTGGTGTATTATAAGTGTATGTACTTTGTACTATTCCTGTTATACCACTTAAAAAAGTAGAACCACTTATACCCAGATTATTATATAAATTTGTTGACCCAGTGACTTTTAATGTACCAATTACAGCTTCATTTCCTAAAATATTCGAACTATTAGCCGTTAATGAATTACTTATGATTGTAACACCATTTACTGTTAAAGTATTATATAAGTTTGTAGCACCAGTAACTTTTAATGTACCAGTTACAGTTTCATTACCTGAAACATTTATACTATTAGCTGTTAATGTGTTATTTATTATTGTAGCACCATTTATTGTTAAAGTATTATATAAGTTTGTAGCACCAGTAACTTTTAATGTACCAGTTATAGTTTCATTACCTAAAATACTCGAACTATTAGCTGTTAATGTGTTATTTATAACAGTTGCACCGTTTATAGTTAAAGTGGAATTTAAATTTGTTGCCCCAGTAACTTTTAACGTACCAGTTACAGTTTCATTTCCCAATATATTCGAACTATTAGCTGTTAATGTGTTATTTATTATTGTAGCACCATTTATTGTTAAAGTAGAATTTAAATTTGTTGCCCCAGTGACTTTTAACGTACCAGTTATAGTTTCATTTCCCAATAATGTTATACCACTTAGAGTTAAATTTTTTTGCATTATAATGTTACCAGTAGAATCAATTCGCATTTTTTCATCTGCTGCTGTTGTACCATTTGTAAAAAATTTCAAAATTTTAGTTGGAGTGGAAGTTCCTATTGCTAAATGACCACCATTAGCTATTAAATATGAATCATCACCATCAACAATTGAATAACTTGGGTCATTATAGGTAGAAGAATTTATACCTAAATCTACATACATATCGGTTTCGCTTCCGTTATCTGCTGTTGCTACAATATCAGAAGAAGCATAATTACCATTGCTACTATTATGGATATTTAATTGAATATAGGTATCTGCATCTGCATATGCACTTATTATATTTTTCGATTCAGTATAACTTTGAACAAGAAAACGTTCAGGATTTAATACATCAAATATAGGATTACCAATGGCTACATTACCACCACCAGTTGCTAAGTATACATTATCAGACGAATATGTATTAATTTCAAATGTACCACCAGTGCTATCTAAATATAGAGAATTATTTCCATTATCACCACCAGAAATTATACTTGATGCACCTATTTGTGTGTGTATGATAAGTCTATCTGTTGTTAAATTAATAGAATTTGTATTAATATTACCTACATGATAAATCGTATTATTACCAACTGCATCTAAGTAGGTTTTGTTTGTATGTGTGTGGGTATTTGTATAAGCAGAATCCCAATTAGTTTTATTATAACCACTGATAGATGTTGTACCACTGAAGAAACTATCAATATTTGTTTTTAAATAATAGGATGTAAACCCATTATATGATGTTAAATTTGATATATCAGTTGATGTGTGAGTATGTGCTGAATTAGCTTTTAATAACAAATTATCATCAACATATTTCTTATCTATTAAATCAGTATTTGATGTAAATGTTGGGTGACTATTGTATTTTTGAATACCAGTTATATTTCTTGTTCCGTCAGTTTTAAGATATTGTAAATGGTCATCTGAATCTAAACCACTTAATGAACTGTGTTTAGTAATACTCCCCCCACCAGAACCAGTTTGTCCACCAATACGATAATGAAAAGGTAAAGGTCTAATATCATATATAGAATCTGAAAAAGATGTTGTACCCCCTGAGTAAACTATATAGGCCATGTTTATTGTCGTAGTATCAAATGGTGCTATTTTAGCAGGTAATCCAGCATTAATAGCATCTTCTTTAGATTCATAATAAGCCTGTGCTAAATAAAATGATAACTGACCCTGTGCTGTTCTTAATATCAACGATTTTACCCATTTTCCAGAAGGTATTTTCACCATTGAAAAATTGGCAATACAGGTCAAATCAATTCCACCTGTACCTAAGTACGGAGAATCTAAACTTATTATAGTTTGCGAACCTGTCCATGTAATACCAGTGGCTAAGACCTCATTAATATATGACGTTGTATATCCATCTTCATATGCATAAATTTTAAAGAAATCATCTGATGGAAATTGATTTGTTACATTTGAATCACAAGTTACAATTGTACTATATTGGGTAAAAGTAAAAGTACCACCTGTTATTATTACAAAAGAATTTTTTGTGATATCATTATAGACATTTGTTGGTATACTATAATTGTTCAAATAAACTGCTTTGTTTATATATGAAAAGTCTAACCCAACACCTTGGTCGGGAGTTATATAATTAATCATAGTAGTTAACCCAGTGACATCACTTTCTGTTGTACCAACTTCTTGGAGATTAACTGTGGTCAGACCCATTTGAATTTTACAAGCAGAACTTACAATAAGTGTTGTATCACCACTTAATAATTGAATATTTCCACCATTATCATAAATAAATATTCCCAACCTTTTAAAATATTCCGATGTTCTTGAAAGTGAATTATTTATAACACACCCATCTTGTCTAATTGACCCGATTTGAGCTGCCCAATAAAATGAACCTAATCTAATAAAATGAATGTTATCAGTTTCTGTTGTAGATAAATGGATGATACCATCGGTGTCAATATAAACATAATATGTACCAATATTATCTGGAATTATATAATCGTTTGTGTCTATTGTATCACCAGACCAACTTATCAATTTGTGAAACCCATCATATATAATATATCCACTACCACCAACAATATATAATTCGTTGATGTCGGTTTGAATTAAAACGACTTCTGGTTCTAATCTACCCGAAATTTGAGTATCTTCAATATAATGTGCAACTTTTTGATTAAAATCATCAACATTTGTGCTACTCCATTCTGGTACATTTATATTTATGTCAATTGCATTTCTATTTTCAATATCTGCTAATGTTGAACCACTAAAATTTATATCATTCCATGCGATAGTTTCACCAGTATTCATCTTACCATTCAATAATGAATCAATTAATGTTGATTGATAATAATTAGTCAATCCAGTATATGATGATAAATCCGAAATTTCATTAGCAGTGTGGGTATGACCTGTTATCGTGTACCCGTTAAGTATATTATTTATATTTGTTTTTGTATAATAGTATGTATTTATATCAGTTATACTTGATACAACATGACTATGACCAATTAAAGTGTACCCACTTAATAACGATATTGTTTCACTCTTAGAATAATAATAAGTAGAAATATTATCAATATCACTAACTAAATGAGTATGCCCCGTGTCCGACTTAGAATCCAATGTGGATTGTAAATCATTAATATCACTTATTTCATGTGTATGCCCTGTAAGTGAGAACGAATTTGGGTCAATAGTAGTATCAAATCTAAATGATGTGGCATTCCAAATTGCCAGATTACCATCTGTTGGTGTATCTTCTCTTGTTGCAACTGGTAATAAATCCCCAATTTGTCCTATTTTAAAAGTTTCACCTGTTTCATCAAATAAAAACCGATAATTTGTTGATTGTCCTCTATCTATTTCAATTCCAGCAAATCCTTTAGTTACACCAGTTCCAGTTTCACCACTATTAATATAAATCATATTATCGAATACATTTAAATCCTCTGTGTTTATAAATGTAGTAGTACCAGAAACAGTTAAATCACCTGTTATTATTAAATCATTATTGATGATATTATGAGTGTGTCCACTATCCGATTTTAATGCTAAATTATCATCTGCATATTTTTTTGATATAAGATTTGTATCAGATGTAAATGTTTTATTATTATTATAAGAAATAACATCAGTTATATTTCTTGTTCCATCAGTTTTAAGGTATTGTAAATGGTCATCAGCATTTAAACCAGACAAATTACCATGAACTGTCACACCAGCACCACCGCCACCAGATGTCGTATAAGAAAATGGTAATGGTCTTAAATCTATTAAATTTCCTTGTAGTGTTGTCATATCTGGTGTTACTATAATAGCACAGACTTTAATACTTGATTCAAGTCCGTGTGTATCAGGTAATGAACCTTTTTCTGCATCATCATATGAATCGAATAATTGTGTGCCATATATCATATTAGCTAATCCAATATTAGCATTAAAATCTCTTATGACTAAATGTTTTACATATTTACCATTTGGTATATCTACTAATGATTTATTAACAACTGCTATTCCAGTATCACTTGAACCGAGATAAGTGTTTGATAATGTAATAGTAGTTCCTAAAATAGAATCTACTCTAATCATATTTAAATCCGTGTCACCACTTAAATATACAAAATCCCCAACCTTTACTTCAGCCGAGAAGTCAATAGATGTTGTAACTGATGTACTACCATTAGTAAAGGTAAATGTACCCCCTGTTAATAATGTGTAATTGGGTAAATTTGGGTTGTTATATGATATGTAATTTATTATTCCATTATGATTAAATTGGGAATCAAAATCTCCACCCCAACCACTTGGTGAATAATACCAATTAAAAAATTTAGTTCCAACATCTGTTGATAAAATTTCTTGTAAAGTAACACTATCTAATGTAGACTGAACATTTATTTCTGGTAATTTTAATTGCATAGCTGTTGTTCCACTACCACTGCCAATCGTTGTGGCTAATCCACTATTATCATAAACGAATCCACCAAGACGTGATAAGAAATCATGCACTCTGGTTACAAATGAATCAATTCTTCTCTTAGATGAATTAACAGTTCCTATACCAGCAGCACCTGAATTTAATACGAAAAAACCCAGATAAATATGAGTGTAATTACTTAATAAATCAGTTGTTAATATTATAGTTGAACCAGTTGTAATATAAACGTTCCAAAGATTTGGTTCATATTCTGTTACATCAAAAATAGTATTATCCCATCTTATTTCATCGAAAAAGTTTTCATATGCAATATATCCATTACCAGCAAGTACTGTCAATTCTAATGTTCCAGATTTAGATAATAATAATGGATGTGCATAACCTGTGCCTGTTATTAATTCAACATTATTAGATAATTTATCTAAAAATCCTTTAACGTTTTGTTGTGTTCCAGTCCAACCTGTATTTACATGTGATATCACATTTTCACCATTTTGGACAAATTGATTAATACCATGCTCAGTTATTAGAGCTGATGCGCTATCACCCGATAACACATTTAAAACAGTATCAATATAATTACTATTATCACTACCAATTAATAATGTGTTTGTTAATAATCTATTATTTTCGTAAAACGTTCCATCACCATTAAAAATAGAATAATATGTAAATCCAGAATTACCATCAATTATATAAGTAGTTGGTAATGTGCTACTGAATGAATTAAAAACGGTGTTTAGTACATTAATATTATCGTTTATCGTTATAGCAGCACCAATAAAGATATTTTCATCATCAATATTAGTATTCCATGATATGTTACCTGATAATAATGATATCGATGAATAATCAACAGATTCTTTATTATACACTGTAATAAAATTTAATGTACTTGAATTAAGACTTACACATTCAAATGATGAATTGTTGATTAATGTGGCAGATGTCGAACCACTATGATAAACATTATAAACAAAATTATTCGGGCTTAATCCATTAAAATTATATCTAACAATTGAATTTTCAATTTTAATAATAGTTGCTGTATTCGTATTATTGTTATATAAACATCCCATATAATTACTATCATTATAGGTATAATTTAGAATAGTAGAACCATTAGTTAATATATTAATATCATTCGAACCATGAACATAAAATGTGAAACTGTTATTATTAACACTTAATATTTCAGAATTAACTAAATATAAATATGTTTTCCCTTTTATATCTAATGTTCCATCGCTTATGTCTATAACACATTTTATATCATTATCAATATCCCAGAAACTTTCAAATATAACATCTGAAAAAGATACGTTAGTATTTTTATCTAATATACATGTTGGTCTATTAGTTGTGGTGAATTGGATATCTTTTAATTTTACAAATCCAAGTGTTTCACCACTCATTGTCAAATTACCTATAACTTTAACCACCGATGATGCAATACCTTGTATATAAACATAATTTTTCATGATTATGTCTTCGGTATAAATACCCGAACCAACTGATATAAAATATGGATTTTCACTTGAAGCATCTGTGATTGAATTTATAGCTGATTGTATTGTATCATACGTTGCACCAGATTTAGCAACATACAACTCATTCAACACATTATCATAATAATTAGGGATAGCATTACTATATGCATTTGCATAGTCTACAATATTTCCATCGACTACTCTAACTAATGTATTTCCACTTAAATAATAATCCAGTTCATTTGATAAAATAGCTTTATCAAAGTTTTGTAATTCAATAGTTGACCCAGATGATATTATCAACCCAAAATCTTTTAGTTCAACGTCTGATGCCGTTATATTTTTTATTAAAAAAACTTCTTTATTCATTGTTTAAATTTAATTTCTCCATGCAATCTCTACTAAAGTTGTTATATTACTCAATTCTGGACTTGTGTTATTAGCAATTGCGATAACGTTTATAAAATCATTCGTGTTAAAATCTATATTACCATTTGTTACACTTGCTAATTTATTACCTGATAATATTGTTACAGTTACTTTATTTGTATTACTATCATTAACTCGTACTTCCACATTTCTATTTGCACCCATTATATATGCATTATCCACTGTTGCGCTGAGTATTGTTCCGTTTCTTGACATTAAAATACCAGTTGTACTTGAATGGACAGCATCTGCCACACCTAAATAAGCTGATGTATTTTGATTAATATAACTTCTCCCAAGAGATAGACTTGTGGTTTTGACCGACAACCACTTACTTCTAACAGAATCGTATTGATATACAATATTATCTGTTAAATAATAAAACAAATCACCATTTACAGGGGTTGCTGGAAAAGTTAAACCTTTTTCAATTTGTGGATATTTGTATAAAAAACCACCAGAACCATCTGATATAATTGTTTTCCCACTTAGTTCGCTACCAGAAGTTATTTGTTTTACTTTAACTCTATACATCTATTTACATTATACTTTTTTTTATATATTAAAATCTTAAAAAAAAATACTACTAATAAAAAGTATAGGTTTTAAATGAATTTTTGACTTTTAACCTTTTCTGGTGGTAATTCACCAACCTCTTTCTTTTTATCTTTCTTAGATGTATCTTGGGATTCCTTATCTTTTAATTCTTTATCATCTAAATAAATTCGGCCAGTTGTATCTACTATATTTTTAGTATCAAAGAAATCACTAAAATTTAATAAATTATTTTGTTGAGAAAGATATTCTTTGTTAGCTTGTAATAATATGTCCAAAATTTTATCAATCTTATCCACAAGATTATTAAAAGCTATCAAACTTTCTTCCGAGAATATACCGATTGCTTTTTTCTTCTTTTTATTGAAAGAATTTAATATTATTTTGAAAACATACTCAATCTTAGGATGAGATTTTATATTCTTCAGTGTGGTCTTATTATTTAAAAGATTATAATTTATTTTGAACTTATCTTCTCTAAAAAATGATGGAATCACAAAGTCCCATGCAATAATATCTTCCTTCATGTTTTCAATATAGTCATTAAATAATAATGATATAAAATCCACATATAACTTATCTTTTGTGATATTTGATGGATTATATTTTCGAATATCTTTTAATTGACAGAATTCTAAAAAATTAGTCAGTATTAAAGTATAAATTTGTAAATGTTCAGTTGTATTGTCTTTAACAATTTTTTGATAAAGAGGATTTAAAATTTCAAAGGTGTAATTAGTGTCACCTTCAATTTTCATGATAATCTTTTCAAGATTTTCATTATAATTTCCATTCTTCATAAGAAATGAAGCTCTGGTGAGAGGATTTAAAATTTTATAAAAGAACTGGGCGAAATTAGTTTCACCGAATACAAACTTCAAATCTTCTTCCGATGTGGAAAGAAAAAGAGATATAACTTCTATTTGTTTCGGACTTAACGTACCTTTAAATAGAATAGGTAGTGGCTCAACATCAAATAATTTAGCGTATTCGAATATTTCATCTATATTATAAAAATATCTTGACCCCTTAACTATACAAGTTAATATCATATTATTTTTTGGTAATCTGTTGTATGTTATATGAGCTGGTTGTTTATCGGGAAAATATTCAAAACAGAACCACCAGCTTGGACTTAGTAGATTAGTAACATAGTCTGGGAGTGAGTGTAAATACAGATATGCAAAATTATAATACTTCTGTACAGCCAAATCCACAAAGTTTAAATCTTCATTTTTAATGGACTTGGGTCGTATATTAAATTTTTCACCATTCCAGTTGACGTATATTCTACTACCTTGGACATCCTCGTAAACTATTAAGTTTTTATTGCTAATTTTTTTAAGAAAATGATTCCTTTCCGATTCCTCGTTTAATCTTATTAACTTTGTCATAATTAAATATTTTTGTTTTTATATTTACTTTATATATTTAATTATTAAAGGCTCAATTTTTTTATTTAATTTTTTTAATATATTTTTGACTGTTATAATGTGGAAATTTATAGATTAT
>Ga0172381_10000550_pt1 | contig 45282 bp, 45 predicted proteins | sample Leawel6488metaG_FD_119754 | JGI IMG/M metagenome (GOLD analysis project Ga0172381, IMG submission 119754) | Leachate microbial communities from a municipal landfill in Southern Ontario, Canada - Leachate well 64-88 metaG | ecosystem: Engineered > Solid waste > Landfill > Unclassified | place... | reverse complement strand
GGGCGGGAGCAGTAAAAGTATGTGAAGATCAAGGCATGAGATTACCGGCAGGAAAAGACGCCAACAGTGAACTGGATAAAATGTATCAACACAGAGATGAACTCGGGATGCCGAGTGCCGGCTTTTACTGGTCCGCTACTGAGTACAGTGCAATCGGCTCATGGGGCCAGTATTTCAGTACAGGCTTTCGGAGCTACGGCACCAAGGGCAGCAGCCTCGTCAAGGCTCGTTGTGTCAGGTGACCTTGTTGACCTTTTGGCCATTTGAACCATTAGAAGAGGGGGGATACAGGGGGGAACCTTCCCCCCTGTAAGATAAGCGAAAGAGAGGCATTAAAATATGAAATACAAACAATTACCGATATACAAGTCTTCTTATGATCTGTTAATCCGATAGGTGCAACTAGTTAAAAATTTCGGAAGAGAGTATAAATATACATTAGGAGAAAAGATTGAAAATGAGGCAATTAGTTTGGTAATTTGTGTATATAAGGCAAATCAAAAAGAAAGGAGGGAGTCGGCAATTCAAGAAATGTTAGAGCATATCCAATTATTAGAATTATTTTTACGTATTGCCCATGATTTAAAAATAATTTCCATGGAACATTACGTGCAAGTAGTCGAAATGATTGATAATATTTCTCGTCAATCGCAAGGATGGTTAAATTCAATTAATGGGAAGACGCCGGAGCTTGTTCAGGCTAAAACCTGACAAGGAGTGTGCTTTCCATCTCGTCGGAGGCGGTAACTTCTAAAGTAACCAAGGCAGAAACTTCAATTGAAAAATTAAAGCGAAAGTTAATATTAATGAAAGATTCGTTTTTATTATCAGTAGTCCTCCGTTTTTGGTGCCGGCTATTACTGGTCCGCTACTGAGTACAGTGCAATCAACTCATGGAACCAGAATTTCAGTACAGGCAATCGGAACAACAACAACAAGAACAACAGCAACATCAAGGCTCGTTGTGTCAGGTGATGGAATTTTCTTCTCATTAATTGAGTTTAAACTTGGAGATAAAAAATGGATGGATTTACTCTGATGGATTTATTCAGGGCCTATTTTGACTGCAGAAAAAATAAACGAAATACAGCTTCCGCTCTGGAATTTGAATTTAACTTAGAAAGTAACCTAATGCAACTTTATCATGAGTTAAAAGAAGGAAAATATGAAATAGGACGCAGTATTTGTTTTGTTGTTTTAAAACCTAAGCCCAGAGAAGTTTGGGCGGCAAATTTTAGAGACAGAATTGTTCATCATTTGGTATATAATGCTATTAAAGACCGTTTTTATAACAGATTTATTTATGATACTTACAGTTGTATACCGAAAAAAGGAACTTTGGCTTCAGCAAAAAGAATTCAACATTTTTCACGTTCCATAACCAAAAACTATACACAAAATGCTTATTACTTAAAAGCAGACCTCTCTAATTTTTTCGTTAGTATTGATAAAAAAATATTATTCAATCAACTAAAGAGATATGTTTTCGAAGAATGGATTTTAGAACTTCTGGAACAAATTATTTTTCACGACCCTAAGCCTAACGCTTTTATTAAATCAAGCAAAAAAAAGTTTCGATTTATCCCAAATTACAAAAGTTTATGGCATACTTCACGCGGGAAAGGCTTGCCTATAGGTAATTTGACATCTCAGTTTTTCAGCAATGTTTATTTGAACGATTTGGATTAATATGTTAAACATCAATTGAAATGTAGGTATTATTGCAGATATGTAGACGATTTTATTATTTTTTATGAAAATCCTGAACAATTAAATGAGTGGAGTACTCAAATAAACAAATTTTTGAAAGAGAATTTACATCAGCACTTACATCCCTGTAAAAAATTAGTTAATAAACTTTTTGCAGGGATTGATTTTGTCGGATTTGTTGTTAAACCAAATCGAATATTGTTAAGACAATCAACCTTAAAAAGAAGTTATTCAACAATAAAAAAATGGAAAAAGTCAAAGGATTTTGAAAAAAATTCTTTAGTCAAATTTTTCAAGACGATGAACAGTTATCTTGGAATGTTAAGTTCTATTGACGGATATATGTTAAGAAAAGATTTATGCCTCAGCGTTGTAAGTCTTTTTTTAAGTTGTGATATTGAGTTTAAAAAATTAAAGTTGGTAAAAAACCTTATTTATAATTGAAGCCTTAACCTATTGTTTATAATTCGTTATCTCTCACAGAGTGTCCACGAGAAACGTAACTTCTCAACCATTCAACCGTTCGACCTTTCAACTTATCGACTTATCAACTAGAAGACGGGAAAAGAAAAGTTTTAATTTTTTTGTTGCACTTAATCACTTAATCACTCAGTCACTTAATCACTTCTTCAAAAGCCTTTAAGCCATTCACCCTTTCACCCCTCAACTTATTTACCCTTCATTATTTATATGCTATAATATCTGTGGGAAAGGGAAGTAAAGGAATTTACAGATGGCAATAAAAAAAATTTTGAAGTATGGAACTCCTTCTTTGCGTGAAAAATCAAAGGAAATTTATAAGGTTTCAAAGAAAATTAAGGATTTGGTCAAAGATTTATTGGATACACTGTATTCAGAAAACGGGGTTGGACTTGCAGCCCCTCAAATCGGAGAAAATTACAGGGTTTTTGTTGTTGATACATCATCGGGCGACGAACCGCTGAATCCTCTGGTATTTATTAATCCTAAAATAATCAAAAAATCCGGTGCTTTCGTGAGTAACGAGGGTTGTCTCAGTTTTCCCGAAGTCTATGCCGACGTGAGAAGATATGCAAATATTCTTGTGAAAGCCATGGATTCTCACGGCCGTTCTTTTGTAATGGAGGCAAAAGACGGGGGTTTGCTTGTAAAAGCAGTCCAGCATGAACTTGACCATTTGGACGGAATTTTGTTTATCGACCACGTAAGAAACAGGTTTGAATTGGAAAATGAACTCGCCAAGAAAAATTTGCCGCCTATTGAAGTTGACAAGTTGATTAACGAAAGCGAATTGGAAAAGGAAATTCAAGAAAATTTAGCAAAGGGAAATAAATGATAAAAGTTATATTCTTTGCAACACCAAAAATCGCACTAAAATCTTTGGATTATCTTGTAAAATCCGGTAAAATAGACATCTTGGCTATTGTCACGCAGCCGGACAAGCCGACAGGAAGAGGACACAAGATTTTACCGCCGCCGGTTAAGGAATATGCCATTGAGCATAATATACCGATTTTTCAGCCTGTTTCAATCAGAAAAGATTTTGAAATTCAGGCGGAGTTGAAAAAATTAGAGCCGGACTTTTTTGTAACCTTTGCATTCGGACAAATTTTGTCAAAAGAAGTTTTGGAAATTCCCAAATATGCAACAATAAACCTTCACGCATCTTTGCTGCCGCTTTATCGGGGGGCAAATCCAATTCAGCGTGTGCTTATCAACGGGGATAAAAAAACCGGAATTTGCACAATGATAACAGAGGAAGGACTTGATTGCGGTGCGATTTGCCTCAAAGATGAAATCGACATTACAGAAAATATGAATTATGAGGAACTTTTTGAACTTATTTCGGAAAAATCACCGGAATTAATTGAAGCGACACTTTTGAACATGAAAAGCGGTAAAATTAATCCGGCTGAACAGAGTTGTGAAAATATTTCATACGCCCATAAAATTAAAAAAGAAGATGCCCAGATTGATTGGTCAAAGTCGGCAAGAGAAATTCACAACCTCGTACGGGGGCTTTACAAATCACCGTCAGCACACTGTTTTTTCAGAGAAAAACTTGTTAAAATAATGCAAACCGGAGTTGTTGATGAAGATTTTAAAGGAAATTCGGGGGAAGTTTTAAAAATTACAAAAGAGGGAATAGAAGTCGCATCCGCAAAAGGGATTTTGCTGATTTTAAGGGTAAAACCGGAAGGCAAAAGTGAAATGCCTGCACGTGACTGGGTTAACGGGTTAAAAATTTCAACGGGAGAAAAATTTTTATGATTACAAAAGGAATAAGAGGGGCGATAACCGTCGAAAGCAACACCTCAAAAGTTATTGAAGAAGCTACGCTTGAGCTTTTGGAAGAATTAATAAGTCAAAATAAAATCGAAAAGGATTTGATTTCGTACGTTATTTTTACCCTGACCGAAGATTTAAACGCTAATTTTCCGGCGAAGTTTGCAAGGGAAAAACTCGCATGGGATGAGGTTGCAATGATGTGTTTTCACGAACTTGATGTGCCAAACTCTCTTAAAATGTGCCTGAGGGTTTTGATTGTTATTAACTGCGAACAATCATTTATTCCAAAATTTGTATACCTAAAGGGTGCAAAAACTCTGCGGGCATAAAGCCCGCCATCCAATATTTCAGTCTTTAGAAAATTCGTAATGTAACATTTTGCAAAAAATTCGACCTATTTTGTTTTATGGTTACAATATAAATGAGGAGGTAGATTTTGGCTAAGATTTTATTCGTTTCTGAAGATGAAAAAAAGGGTAAGCAAATTCAAGAGATTTTGCAGAAAAATTCTCATGGGTTTTCCTATGCCGATAATGAGGCTATGGCGGTTGATGTCCTGAAAACAGAGCTTCCTGATATTATAATTTTGGATACTGAGGTTAAAAAATTCGGACTAAAAAATATCAACAAAAAAATTAAATCTTTCGGCAATGTTTTAACCATTTTGCTCACAAAAGGCGGGGATATCGAACCGGAATTGCTGAAAAACACTAATGCGTTTTTGCAGGAACCTGTTTCTAACAATCTTCTTATTGCGACAATCAATTCTAATTTAAAGACAAAAAATTCTCTTGAAAAGCTTTCAGATTCAAATCAGGAACTTGCAAGGAGCCTTTATCAGCTGAACGTTTTGTATAATACGAGTTCGCAATTCGCAGGAACGCTGGACAAAGACAAGCTTATAGACATAATGATTGAGGGTATGGACAAGAGTTTAAGCTTCGGGCTGGCATGTGCTTTGACTTTCAGAAATGAAGGCGAACCCGTTTTAATCATTAATTCTTTGTATAAAATTTCAGAAAGACTGCTTGAAGCCTTAAAACTGAGAGCAACGTTGAATTATAAATCAATTTTTGAAAAAAAAGAAATGCCCTTTGAGCTTGATATAAAAAAATTGAAGGTCGAAAAACGCATTAAACACGCAATGAAGGAGTATGATTTTTCTGTTTTAAGAAGCGACAACATGTTTGCTCCGATTGTTTTGAGCGATAATTTTTTCGGGTTTATTGAAATCTTCCGTGAAGCCGAATTCACGACCGAAGATGCTACCTGTTTTCAAACCCTCGCACAGCAAGTGTCTTTGCCACTAAAGAGTGCTTCTTTGTATGAGGAAATTAAAAAGAGCAACAAAAAACTGGAGCGGCTGGAACGTTTAAAATCCGAATTCATCTCCATTGTTTCGCACGAATTGAGAACACCGTTAACAGCGATTAAAAACTCGCTTGATATTATTTTGAGCGGAAAAACAGGGGTCTTGGCAGAAACGGCAAGCAAATTCGTAAATATGGCAAAAAGGAACGTCACAAGGCTTTCGGGGATTATTAACGACCTTTTGGATTTGTCAAAAATCGAAGCTGGAAAAATGGATTTCAAATTTGAGCTGATAAAAATCGAGCCTGTGATTGAGTACGTGAAAACCAGTTTGGAAGAAATGGCCAGAGAAAAGAATTTGACCCTAAAAACAAGAATTGAGGACAATTTTGCGGAGATTTATGCGGACTCACGCAGATTGGAGCAGGTTTTGACGAACCTTGTTTCAAACGCCATAAAATTTACTCCCGAGGGCGGGCAGATTGAAATAAGAACGGCGGTGATGGACGCAAAGGAAATAAATTATGTTGAAATGTTTGACGAAGAATTTAAACAAATGCACGGAAAATATCTGGTGCTTTGTGTCAAAGACAACGGAATAGGGATTTCTCAGGAAAATTTGGCACATGTTTTTGATAAGTTTGCACAAATTGAAAACTCGCTTTCAAGAAAAGTCGGCGGCTCTGGACTCGGCCTTCCGATTGCAAGACAGCTGTTGGAGGCTCACAACGGTACAATCTGGTGCAACAGCAAACCGGAAAAAGGTTCTTCTTTTTACTTTGTGATACCTGTTGCCGATGAAATGAATAAATTTTTGTTGGAGTTTAAACAGAATTTGCAGAAGGCAAAAATTAATAACTCATCCATTGCTTTGATAAAAATAAAGGGCGAAAACGAGTTAATTGAGGATATTCTCAAAGAAAAAAATCTGATTAACAAAAATTATCTTAACAATTTTGTTAAGGAAGCCGAAGGCAAAAATACAACTCTGACCATGGTAATTCCTGACGGTGACAAGTTTTCGGCGAATTTTTTAAAGAAGAAAATGCAAGGGTATATTAAGTCCCACAAAAATTTGTATCCGAATTATGCTATAATGTATTCATACGGGGTGTATCCTGAAGATTCTCTCGATGATGCCGGGTTGATTAGAAAAGTCGAAGAATCTATGCAAAAAATAAGGGAGTGAAAAGTGAAAAAGGTACTAATAGTTGATGATGAACAGGATATTGTAGAGAGTTTACAATTTGTGCTGGAAGCCGCCGGATTTGAATGCCACTGTGCTTATAACGGCGAAGAAGGTCTGAATATGGCAAGAAAAATCCAGCCTGATTTGATAATTCTGGATGTTATGATGCCAAAAATTAACGGATATAAAATTTGCAGGCTTTTAAAATATGACAATAAATACAAAAACATTCCAATTTTGATGGTCACGGCACGTTCTCAGGATGAGGACAAATTAATCGGCGAAGAAACAGGAGTCGACGAATATATTACAAAACCTTTTGAACTTGATGAGATTGTGAAAAAGGTCGAAGGGTATTTAAAGTGATGTATAGAGGTATGGAGGTCAAGAAGGATGGCAAAATTTAAGGCCATACATTCAGGATTCCAGCCTTCAGGTACATCTCGCGGAGCAAAATGGAGCAGTTAGTAACAAACAAAACTTTAGAAAAACTTAAATACGACCTTGTGAGAGATTCTCTGGTTGAGTACGAAACTGTGGAAAAAGCACAGGAGATTGCTAACGCCCAAAATATTAATATCGGTCAGGCACTTATTAATTCAGGCTCTCTAAGCGAGGAAGCCCTTTTGAAATTTCTTGAAGCAAAGCTTCATATCCCGTACGTTAATCTGGAAGATTATACGCTTGACAAAAACTGCTTAAAATATATAAACTTCGCCGATGCACAGCGGTACAGAATTATCCCGCTTTTTAAGATAGAAGATGTTCTGACTGTTGCGATGGCTGATCCTCTGGATTTATTTGCAATTGATAAGATTGTTGAAACAGCAGGGTGTGCAATTGAGCCGGTAGTTTCTTCGGAGATGAGCATTGTAAAAAAAATTGACGAGTATTACAAAACCGAGAATACGGTGGGCGAAATATTTACAGACAATCGGGCTTTTGATTATGACTGGAGAGAAGAGCTGCACAAGGAAGATTTGAGTGAAGAACACATCCAAAAAGTTATCCGTGCGATTTTAAAACAGGCAATTTTGGAAAATGTCCACGAAGTTTATTTTGAATATATGGAAGACGGTTTGGGAGTTAATTTTAAGCAAAATTCTGAGGTTCTGGATAGGGGCTATGTTCCTTCTGTTCTTACATCTTCATTTACTTCTAAACTGAAATCGCTTTCTAATCTTGACCCTTCTGTCAGTGAAGTTCCGCAGTTGGGCAAACTTTGTTTTAAAGTTGATGATATGGCACTTATTGCCAGTATTTCTGCGTTTCCGACGATTATGGGCGAGAGAATTTCTCTAAAAATATATAAACCGCCAAAAAAATTAAGACAAATTATTCCCGATGAGGCAATGATAAATAATATTAAAAACGCTCTTGCGATGCCGGGCATAATTCTGGTTTGCGGATCGTCTTTAAGCGGGAAAACCCACGTTATTTACTCACTTTTGCTTGAAGTTGCAGATAGCGGAAAAAATATTATGACGATTGAATCCATTGCCAAATACAATTTGGAAAACGTCAATCAGTGCGAAATGAACGAAAACATCGGGTTTAATCTGGACAAAGCCCTCCGATTTATCGAATTTCAGTCGCCTGACGTGATTTATTTAGAGGGAGTTAAGACAAAAGAAGCATTTGATTATTTTTCCGGCCTTGTATTTAATGACAAGACCGTTATTACGGAATTTTTAGCAAATAATATGGCAGATTTACGCAAAAAACTTGCATTTGCCGATTTTGAAATGTTTAAATCGCTAATCAACTGTATGATTTTCATTCACTCGCCTGAAAGCATAGAAGTTTTCGACAAAGCAACCGTGCAAAAATATCTGGCGTGAGGGTAAATAGTTGAAAGATTTGAGGGTTCAAACTGCATAATCCTGTAATTTATTTAATAATTAAAGAAAAATTTTTCGGCAGGTTTTTTTCAACAAGTTTGATGAAATCAGACGCTTTCATGTTAAATGCTTCAGCTAACTTAAATATTGTCGTCAATTGAGGGTCTTTTTTCCCGTTTTCTAAATTACTCAAAATAGAAGTTGAAATATCATTTTCAGCACCTAGCATAAACTTGCTTTTGTCACCCCTTAGATTGGTGACAACTTTGCCTATTGCATGGCGAATTAATTTTTTTTCTTCAAAGTATTGCATTTTATTATTTTACAGGTATTATGGTTTTGTTATTTTCTCGTACGTGAAAGGGTAGTTTGGGAAATTATGGTTAAAGCAAGCAGAGAAGTGCTGTGGGCCTCAGCAAATCAAAATGGATTTTCTCTAGCAGAGGTCTTGATTGCTTTGGGGGTAATCGGCGTAGTTGTTGTCCTAACCGTATCAACTTTAATTACAAATGTCCAAAAAAATCAAACGGTAACCCAACTTCAAAAAGTATATTCGGAAATGTCACAAGTTCTTTTGAATTCCACGGCCGAAAACGGATTTCCAAACACTTGGGATTGGGGTACTACTTATGATAGTGACAATAACAAAAGATTCATTGAAACATATTTTTTGCCATATATTTCGGCTCAACAAAACTGTGAATTTACAACCACAGGAGCATGTACAAGGATTGCTAAAAAATACTTGGATGAAAAAACCGCGTTTTCATTGGCGGGTAATCGTTATTTAATTATATTGGGAGATGGCAAACAGTTGTACCTTACTCTTGATGGAGGCACTACGCCCACATATTTTATGATTTATGTTGATTTAAACGGAAACAAAAAACCCAACATAGTTGGTAAGGATATTTTTTTGATTTATTATTATAAAACACTTACAAAACCATTTTTTTGGGGGCAAGGAAGCGATAGAGATACAATTTTAAACAATTCCTACTATGGATGTAATGAAGCCGCAACATCCCAGGGGGGACTTTTTTGCGGGGCATTAATTCAATATGACGGATGGCAAATCAAAAGCGATTATCCATGGTAGGAATAAATGTTATGAATCTTTTATTTCATCACCTCTCCACCTTGAAACTCATATTTTAACGATTTATAGATTGCTTCGGTGGACACTTTTTGTCGGAGCCGATAACTCACGTCTCGCAATGACGCGGACGCTCTTTGGCATAGGCCAAAAATTTACCCCTGCAATGACGCAAGACGCGGAAGCCCCACCCAGAGCGTCATTGCGAGGAGGGGTAAAGCCAAGCTTGGCATTGGAATTAAAACTGTGTACCCCGACGCGGCAATCTAAAAAGCTAAATATTTTAAAATAAATTTATCTCGGACAGTTGTGCCACCTTGAGGTAGACTGAAATTAGCCTTTTCCGTTTGCTATTCACTTGTCACTGTTTGCATCTTACGAGGCGTTCTTTTGCTCAAAATCCTTGCCGCCGACGATTTTAAGGTGGCGTTGTTCTCCTTCGCCTATACTTTGGCTTGCCAGATTATGCTGTTCAATAAGCTCATGCTGCATTTTTCTTATCTTTTGGTTTTGAGGCGTTAATTCAATGTGTTCCGCCCCTTCCATTATCTTTGCAATAGCCGCCTTCGCTTCGTCCAAAGCTCTTTCTGCTTCATCATAGTACCCCTGCAGGGTTTCGGATGTTTCTTGTATTCCCAGAGCCTCTTTTATAACCTTCTGAATTTGTGCCATGGAGTTGGTCTTTACGTAAAAGACCTGTATACGGTAGTCATTCGCCGTGCTGAGAATTTTTGCACCGCCCTTTGCAAAATTTTTGTGTGCGATTACGACGTCTGCATCCTCAATGCTTCTGGTGATTTCTGCATTCAAATCAAGCCTTTCGATAACTTTTTCCACGATGCTTCTTGAAACCGCATAGATATAAATCTTTTTGAAATTCTTAACCTCTTTGACATAATTTTGTCTTGAGAAGCTGAATTTCAGGCTATCTGTCGGAGTCGGCGAAACCTTCTGTTCAATAGATGCAATTTTGGATTGGACCGTTTCGCTTTGTTTCGCATCGTAAGTTTGGTCAACTTTCCTGATTTCAGGTCTTATAGGCCACCCCCTAAGGATGTAATCAACCGCCTCGGCCGTATCTTTGTAAACTGCGAGAGTATTTCTGTCAATAATTTCTATTACAATATCAAAAGTAGGCTGTTTTTCCCTTTCCAAAACTGTTTTTTGGCTGCCTCTGCGTTTTGCCTCATCATCTCCCAGCGTTACTGATTGAATTGAACCGACCAAATCTGACAGAGTCGGGTTTTTAATAAGGTTTTCAAGAGTATTCCCGTGTGCTGTCGCAATAAGCATAACCCCCCGCTCGGCAATCGTTCTTGCCGCCTGAGCCTCTTCTTCCGTTCCGATTTCATCAACCACAATAACTTCAGGGGTATGGTTTTCAACCGCTTCAATCATAATATCTTTTTGAAACTCGGGCTGTCTGACCTGCATTCGGCGGGCTTTTCCAATCGCAGGATGCGGGAAATCTCCGTCGCCGGCAATTTCGTTTGAAGTATCTACAACGATAACCCTTTTCCCCATTTCATCAGCCATAAGTCTTGAAATTTCCCTCAATTTTGTGGTTTTTCCGACTCCCGGACGGCCCAAAAACAGAATACTTTTGCCTGCCGTGACGAAATCTTTTATACACGCAATTGTCCCCGTAACTACTCTGCCAATTCTGCAAGTAAGACCTATAATTTTACCCTGTCTGTTTCTTATTGCACTAATTCTGTGGAGCGTTCCGGGGATTCCTGAACGGTTATCCGAAGTAAAATCCTGCACCCTCTGGGTAATATAAACCAAATCCTCATTATTTATCGGCTCAACGCCCAAACAATCAATTTTCCCTCCCGCGTGCCGAACTTCAGGCAATCTGCCTATGTCCAACACTATTTCAATGACATCATTCATATTTTCGTAAGTTATGTGCCTTTTTACCTTTTCAGGCAGAATTTCAATTAATCTGTCCAGATCACTGTGAAATTGCACGTCATTCATATATTGACCCTTTCTTTGGAGAGTGTATTGACTGTTTAATGTTCTATCGCATTTTTTAATCCTTTATTTCCGAGGGGCAAGCCCCTCAACCCCATTATACCACTTTTTAATATTTTTGCCCACTTTAATCCTCCAGCCGGACTACTAATCTTTACATATCTTTATAAAAACAATATGTCTTAAATGGTGTTGCCATAAAGCTTTTAGCGTTTGTAAAGTTTTTTAAGTTATAATTTTGGCACCTAATATAAATTCAACGAAAGTTGAAAGGTTGAAAGGTTGAAAGGTTGAAGGGTTATTTTCTATTATGCCCTGTTCTAACCCAAGAATGCATGCAGGGCAAGAGGTTAGAATATAATCAGCATTTGTTGAGATTGCGTTTTGTGCTTTCTGTGCGGAGATAGCTTGTGATAATTCAGAATTTTTAACCGCAAATTCGCCTGAAAATCCGCAGCATTTATCAAAATCTTTCATCTCAATGTATTCAACATTCTTGGATTTTTTTAAAAATTCTTTCAAAAAATCCATATTTTCCAAATGGCATGGTTTGTGAAAAGTAAACGAGGTTTTTTCCTCAAATTCAAAACTTTTTGCATTTTTTACTATAAAATCAACTACATTCATCGATTTTTTGAGAATTTTATCCAGTTTTTTAAGCAATTTTTCATCTTCAATGTAATTTTTGTACTCTCTGAAAGCGTTTTGACAACTTGCACAATCGGTCAAAAAGAAATCAAAATCCTCAGGAATTTGAGAGAGGTTAAACTCTGCCTGTTTTTTGAATTGTTCGGCGTTTCCGCAGGATAAAAAAGGTACCCCGCAGCATTCAAGGGGTAAATGCGGGTTTAATATTTCAGTACCCATTTGTTTTAAAATGTTTTCCGTCGCATTTTTCACACGTGGGTTGATATATTCATTGACGCAGCCTTTGAAATAGATAACGGTGAGAGGTGAGAGGTGAGAGGTGAGAGGAATACTCCCTCCCCCCTTGACAAAGCGAACCGCTAAGGTACGAAGCGTGTGAGCCTGGCGGCGTAGCGAAGCGAGTGAGAGGGGTGAGGGTTGGGGTGGGGGGTAAATAACAAGTTCATTTGCCAGAATTATTTTTTTTCCAAATTTTCCCATTTTTAACAACATCGGATAAAAATATCTGACCAATTTATCCAACTTTAAAAATCGATATGTATTTGCTGAAAATTTAACCAAATTCATGAATGTTTTAAATACAGGAGGCGAATTCAAAATTCGGATGAATTTTGAATTCGCCGCATTGTTAAAATATTCTTCCTTCGCAGCAAGAAAAATTTTTCTTGCATCAATTCCGCTCGGACAAAAGTTCTTGCAGGCGTTACATTTAAGACACATATCAAGATATTTATTTACATTTTTGTTTAACTTCAGGTCGCCTTTTATGATACCGTTCAGCATAATAAATTTCCCGCGTGAAACTGCACAGTCGTTGCCGGTAATTTCATAAACCGGACAAACGGATTGGCACAGCCCGCATTTCGAGCATTTGTGTATTTCGTCTTTGTAATCAGTTATTTTTTTCATTTCTCTCTTTGGCGGGATGGCAATCCCGCCCTACATCCTACCTTAAAAACATGAGTCCGTTTTGTTTTAGTAAATAGGCTGGAGTGCCTAAAGCCTGAAAAACAAGTTACCCCTGCATTAATTCTTCATAATTTAGATTATGATTTCTGGCATACTCAATAAATTGCTTTTCTTTTTCGGAGACCCTTATTCTAAAATCCAAAACTACACCTGTTTTAGGCTTTCTTCCCGCATTTTTACGCTTACCGCCCCATTTTTCGACTTCAGCTTTTACTTCGGCATGTACACGTGCTGCTGCTTCCGGAGGGAGTAGCGTATTAATTAATTCTTCAGTTGTAAATTTGTTTGTCATTGTTATAATTCCTTATTTTTTTGCCGGGATATTTCAATATTACTTATTGCTTGTTTGATATATCTTTTTGGTGCTTTTTGCGTCTTCTTTAATACAATGAAACCTATTGTAATAATTCTGTTTTTTTCATATTTAAAATATGCCCTTATTTTGTCTGCTTTAATTTCGAATAGACCATTATTTCCTAAATCTCTACTATTTTTTGCGTGTACACCCATATATTCAAACAAATTAATTGCTTTCAATATTTTTTCACGATTGTTTAAATTAAGGTCCTTTAACTGTTCAAAAGCTTCATTTGTGTATTTGGCATTAAATAGCTTCATATTGTTATCCTTATTTCCATTATACATGATTTTGTCCCAAAAATCAAGTGGCGATTTTATAGAGCAAAATTGCCGCCACTCACTACTCGTTACTTATCCTGTAATTGCTCCTAAGCTTGCACTTTGGACAGTTTTTGCATATCTGGCCAAATACCCGCTTTTGGGCAATTCGAAAGGTTTCAGCTCACTTTTTCTTTTTGCAAGCTCATTTTCGTCGACCAAAAGTTCGATTGAACGTTTATTAATATCTATCTTTATTTTATCACCTTTTTTAACTAACGCCAAAGTCCCGCCCTCTGCTGCTTCCGGCACAATGTGTCCGACACAAATTCCTCTTGTACCGCCGGAAAATCGTCCGTCAGTAACCAACGCCGCAGTTTTCCCAAGCCCTTTTCCAACCAAAAGCGAAGTAGGTGCGAGCATTTCCCGCATGCCGGGTCCGCCCTTCGGCCCTTCATAGCGGATTACAACCACGTCACCGGCTTTTATCTCGTCGTTCTCGAGTGCCAACATGGCTTTTTCTTCGCTGTCAAATGGCCGGGCTATTCCTTCAAATTCAAAACAGCTCTCATCCACGCCCGAAATCTTTATGACAGCCCCGTCCTGAGCCAAATTTCCGTATAAAATTCCAAGTCCCGGTTTGTTCCAAATCGGCTTATCATAAGGTTTTATAACTTCTTCATCTACCCAAGCCGAATTTGCAATTTTTTCAATCGACAATCCTGAGGCAGTTTTGACATTTTTTAATTCAGGAGTTTTTCCGTAAATGGTTTTCAAGGCTCCGGGAATTCCGCCTGCGTTGTGAAAATCAGTCATTGTAGCACTTGCGGACGGGTCAAGCTTAATTATTTGAGGGATTTTAAAACTTAATTCTTCAAAATCTTTCAGCGAAATGTCTGTTCCTCCGCCGTTTACCCCCTGATTTGCGATTGCAAGAAGGTGCAAGACAGAATTTGTCGAACCCCCGAGTGCCAAATCCATTACGATAGCGTTTCTTATGGAGTCTTTTGTTATTATATCAAGCGGTTTTACGTCGTTTTTAACCATATCGACGATTGTCATCCCGCTTTCAAAAGCAATTCTGCGTTTTTTAGCCGAAACCGCACTTGATGTCGCACAGTAAGGCAAACTAAACCCCATTGCTTCTGCCAAACAGGCCATTGTGTTTGCGGTGTAAAGCCCCTGACAGGCTCCTGCGGACGGGCAAGATTCTTCTTCCATCTCAAGAAGCCTTTCTTCGGTGATTTCGCCTGCTCTAAATTTCCCTATAGCTTCAAAAGAACCCTTTATCATGGTAAGTTTTTCTCTTTTCGAACAGCCGTCGAGCATCGGCCCTGCAGTCACGATTATAGCCGGAATATTTAATCTTAATGCACCCAAAATCATGCCGGGGGTAATTTTGTCGCAGCCCGAAAGCAAAACAAGCCCGTCCAGCTGGTGAGCGGCGGCAACGCTTTCTACGCAGTCGGCAATTAAATCACGGGAAGGCAGCGAGTACCTCATTCCCGAATGGCCCATTGATATTCCGTCGCAAATTGCCGGAGTTCCGAAAATGAACGCCTGACCGCCTCCCGAGTGGATACCTTTTTCAATTTGGCGTTCCAAATCTCTCATCCCGATATGCCCCGGCACCAAATCTGAAAACGAGCTTGCAATACCAATGAACGGTTTGTCAATATTTTTTTTGCTGACTCCCGCCGCATACAAAAGCCCCCTGTGCGGTGTTCTGGCTATGCCTTTTTTGATAATATCACTATTCATGCTTTTTACCTCAACACGAAACCTTTGTGGTTTCGCTCTTACTAGCTTAAGAAACATTCTAATAACTTTTTCCTTTTATCGGTTTTCCCGATTAATTCATCAGTTAATCTTTTCAATGTCAGAACAATTTTAGCAAGAAACCGGCCGATTTACAAATATTACAAAATGTAAAAAAAATGGCATATGCTAGCAATAAATATTTTGGGTAGTTTTTAAGTAAACAGAAAATTAAAATTTAAAAGGAGTAAAAATTATGATTACAAAGATACAAAATATCGGCTTTAAAAAATATCAAAATAATATATCAGAGGTTCACAATAGTTCTTCTGTGGCAACCAAAAACATCAATTTTAACGGAAAACTTACAGAAGTTGATAATGAATTTAGAACTTTAGTTTTTAAAGCAATTGATAAACTCCAAGAAATTACCAAAATAAGCCAATCACAAGGATTCAGTATTAACGGCTTCAATGTTAAATGTGGCGGAGAACTTAACATACCAAAAATAAATCCAATTAGTTCAATATCAAAACAAGCAAAAGACGGAGTCATTTTCGGCATAAGAAGGGAAGACTCCAGCTATAATTATGATAATGGACTAGAAATCTTTTTTAAGAAGCCAAATACTCTGTACGGACAGGATAAAAAAATAAGATTGCGGTGTTTTGATGAATGGAATAGCAGAATTTATAAAAATTCTTTAGAAAAATTTGAAGATGGGATTAAAGAAAATAATCCTGATATAGACGATGAAGTAATTAAAATTGCAAAAAAATATTTATCTGAACTATAAAACAAAATTTGTCGGGATAGTAATCCAGCCCTAGTGCTACTTTCACAAAAAATTTTCTTAACCGGCTTTTTGAAAAAAATCCAGTTATCCCCCGATTTCATGAAGTTTTATAAAGTTTGTTTTGCCCACAAGTAAATCAGGCAAAGCTCCCGTGAAGATTACTTTGTCGCCTTCCTTAAAATGAAACCGCTCAATCAGGCATTTGTCTAAAATTTCCAGAGTTGCTCTGTTAATTCCCTCGGTTAATTCCATTTCAACCGGATAAACATCGCTGTAAAGCATCATTCTGCGGCTGTTTCTATAGCTCGGGCAAAAGCTGAAAATCGGCACACTCGGTTTTGCTTTTGAAAGCAGCTTCGGTGTATACCCGCTTGCAGTAAGTGCAAGAATAGCTTTTACGTCAATTTTTTCAACCATATCAATAATTGCGGTGCAAATCGCAATTGAATCATCGTTACAGCAATCAATTAAATCATCAGAATAATGGTTATGGTGCATTATTTTGCTGTTTTCGACGTTTTGAGCGATAGATTTCATCATTTTGACCGCCTCAACCGCATATTTACCGGCAGCCGTTTCGCCCGAAAGCATAATCGCATCTGTTCCGTCGATAATTGCGTTTGCAACATCAGACGCTTCTGCACGTGTCGGAATAGGCTGTTCTATCATTGATTCAAGCATTTGTGTCGCTACAATAACTACTTTTCGCTGCGAGTTTGCCTTTTTTATGACTTCTTTTTGCACAATCGGAACCTTCTCCGGTGAAATTTCTATCCCCAAATCACCCCGTGCAACCATAATCCCGGCCGACTTTGTAATTATTTCGTCAATGTTTTTAAGTGCCTGCGGTTTTTCGATTTTGGAAATAATTTTAATTTTTCCGTTTTGCTCTTTTATAAGTTCCTTTAACTCCATAATATCTTTTACATCTCTCACAAAAGACAGCCCCAAGTAATCAATTTCGTTCTCTATCGCAAATTTTACGAACCCGATATCACGTTGGGTTAAAACGTTTATGCTTCCGGTTGAACCCGGAATATTAATCCCTTTTCTTTGCTGTAAAAATCCACCGCAAAGCACTTTTGCACTTAGAATATCACCCTCAATTTTGACAACCTCCAAAACAAGCTTGCCGTCATCAAGCAAAATCTTTTCACCAACTTCGGCGTCTTTGGCAATTTCCGCACAATCAACGGGGATAATTCCGCCAATATATTTTTCCTGATGCCTGAATTTAACAATTGACCCTTCTATCAGTTCAATCGGTTCATCAAGAAGCCCCACCCTGATTTTAGGACCTTGCAAATCCAATAAAGTCGGAATTGGATACCCCACTTCCTTTTCAATTTCCCGTATATAATTAAGCCTTTTCAAATGCTCTGCTTCGTCCCCATGGGCTGAATTTAGCCTGAACATTGTTACGCCGGCCTTTGTGAGAGCTTTTATCTCTTCTTTTGTGTCGGAACTGGGACCCAAGGTGGCTATTATCTTTGTGCTTATTAAATTTTTCATGTTTTCTCCCCTGTTTATTAATATAAAATCATTTTACCTCAAAATTTCAACCCTTCAACCTACTTTACAAATATGGATTTATGCTTTATAATGTTAATAAAAATAATAATGCTTATTTGAGAGGTGCTAGCATGAAGAAAATATTAGCAAGTTTTTTGACTCTTTGTTTATTTGGTTTAAATATTTTACCCGCATTTGCCGGCGGCTGTGGCTGTCCTTGCTCCTGTCCTGAAGTCGTAATGCGTCAGGAACATTTGAACGTAAATAAAAAAGCCCAGGCCAATACGGTTACGATAACCAATTACAGGAAGGTTATTTGTGCAAATAATGTTCTTGCGGTTGCTTTTGAGTGTAAATTCAATTCAAAAAAATCCTGTGCGGGCGATGTTGTAAATTTTGTAATCCCCGAGGCTCTTTACACACAAGAAGGCACTTTAATTCTTCCTGCATGTACAAAAGTAGTTGCGGAAATCACAAAAATACAACGGCCAAAATGGTTTAATAAAAACGCCAGAGTCAGTTTATTGTTTAAATGCATAGTTCTCCCTGACGGCAGAGTTATGCCGATATGTGCGAAACCTTTTACCAAAGACTGTACACTTAAGGAAGGACCTTGGATGACAACAGGCAAAATAGTTCTTTCTACAGTTACTCTTGGGATTATCGGTGCGGGCGTAGGTGCCGGATTCGGATTTATTCCTTCTCCCACAAATATTGGTGTAGGACTTGCGGCAGGTATTCCGGCCGGCTGCGGAATCGGTCTTTTGGCAGCTCTTATCTCAAAAGGTTTGCAATATAAAGCAAAAGCCGGAGAAGAAATTTTTATAATTTTAATCAATGATGCAAATGTTTATAACTAAACTCGGGTAGCCTGCCGCCAATTAAACATTTTTTACCCCTCCTTACATCTAGCCCGATTGTCTAGTGGCGGAAGTCTAAACACTGCCTGTTTAGATATAGTTTTTAATCTCTATCACTATAGAATTGATAGAGTAGTGGAATAATCAAAAAATGAATTAGATTATTGCAGCCACGAGTTTGAAAAAAGAAGGAGAATTTTATTATGAAAAAAACGTTAGTAACTTTGGGTACATTGCTGGTATTAGTATTTGGGACTCAAGCAACATTTGCAGCATGCTGCCAAACATCCAGCCCTTGCTGTCCTTCAGTGTCAGCTTGTCCCTGTGCGGTAGCTGCACCATGTCCGGCATGCCCGATTGCAAGCCCTTGCCCATGTTCATCAAATTGTAATTCTTATGGAAATTATTACAATTCCGGCTATAACGGATGTAACAATTGCTGTCGTGAAAAATGCCGTTGGTGGAAATTCTGGCAAAATAAAAATTGCTGCGACAAATGCGACTGCGGCTGTTGTGACTAAAACCATACTCCGGTAATCCAGTAAGTTTCAACTAATCTAAAATAAAAATGCTGAACAAAATTGATTTTTTGTTCAGCATTTTGCGTGGTCCATAATCCAATTGTCTAACATAGATATACCCATAAATACTGCCCGAGTAGATATAGTTTTTTATTTATATGAGTATAAAATTAGAATATGAAGATTTTTTAGACGAACTAATTGTAGAACCTGTTTAATAGAAAAGGAGAATTGTATTATGAAAAAAACATTAGTAGCTCTGTTTACCCTGGTTGCGTTAGCCATTGGTATTCAAATGACCTTTGCGGCTTGTCCTTGCACAAATCCGTGTCCTAGTCCTTGTGCCGCAGCACCTTGTAACCCTTGTGCAACACCTGCACCTTGTCAAACCTATGATTCTTGCGACAACAACTGCTGCGACAACGGAAATTGCAGACCAAAATGTAAATGTACCTGGTGGAAAATTTTTGAAGACAAAACTTGCTGCTATAAATGCAACAATGAATGCAACAGCTGCTTAAGTGCCAAAAGAGCTCACTGGTATAAATTCTGGACAGACAGATGCGTCGTAAAAAACAATAAGTGCGATTGCAAATGCCCTTGCAACTAACACCAAGCTGTTCTGAAAATTAAATTTAAAGGGGCCAAACCGTCAGGTTTGGCCCCTTTTTTTAATCTAAATTACAATCTGCTTGACAACATTTTGCAATGCATCAATTGCGTCCGGCGGCAATTTATCCAATCCCGCCTTTTCTTTTTCCCTTGATTTAACAAAATCAATTCTATCCGTCATGCTTTTTTTAAATTCTTTTGCATATTCTTTATCATTAAAATCTGCCACAAAACCTTCGACATGCATTGTTTGGATATCGGAAAAGTCACCCGATTTTTCAAACTTTGCACTGCCTTCGGCAATCGCTTCAATTATTCCCAGAGTATCTTTCGGCTGAATTTTTTTGCCCATAAAGTCCCCTGTGTTAAGTACATAGCAATCAACGCCGTCCTCAAACAGCTTTTTAAACCTCGTATAATCCATCTCAAGCGGATATACTCTGAAAGGGTTTGCATAAGGCTCAAAAACAAGTGCATTGGCATCAACTCCGTCGGGCAATCTTTCCGCCGAAGTTCTTTTTGTTGCAAGTGTTGCACCCATGGCGGCTCCCAAAGACGGTCCCAAAAGCTTTATCACAGGAGGAATTGCAGGGTCTTTCATCAGCCAAAAAATTGCATTGATGGCTTCATCAATTCTGTCAAGACGGTTTGGCGACCAGAGTTTCGACTTAACCGCACGTCCGTTGCCGTTTCTTACATCCTCGGTAATTGAGTAAAGTTTTCCGTCTTTACCCTGAATCACCCCGTTATTTTGCTGTGTAATTATATATTTGTTGTCTTCGCATTCAATCGGGTAATCCTGAGTTTTGTCAAAATAGGCCGGCTCCAATGCTATTGAATACTTATCTTTGACATTTATGATGAACGCATCGTCATGCAGCACGGTAACATCATATTTACCTTTTGCATGCGTAATTGTTGACTTGCCGGAGCCTGAAAGTCCGAAAACCGCCGCCTGAAAAGATTTTTTCCCTAAATTATACTTTTTCATTCCGCCATGGCAGGATGCGTAACCGTTTCTTGCAGCTGCTCCCCATGCGAGAGTTAGAGTTCCCTTTTTATGTTCGCCGAAATATCTCATCCCCAAAATTGCCGCACAATTGTGTTTTGGGTCAAAGAAGGTTAATCCGTAAGGAAAATCCGGATGTGTCCAATCGGGGTCTGAAAAGACGTAAATATCGCCCTCGTTGATTTTTCGTGATTTTTTATACATATTTTCGTAAGTTTTTGTTATGTACTGAAAATTCAGCATCCAGGAATACAGGTTGTTTACGAAGGGTTTCGGGATAAGCAGGTGGGCTTTTATCATAAAATCCTTATCTAATCCGACTACGACTTCGCTTTTGTACATTAATTTGCTGCGGGTTTGGTAGACTGCCTCTCTGATAATCGGAAGCAATGCTGCAATATCGCAATTCGGCTCGCCGACGATTTTTCTCGCCGCGGCACAACGTCCGACAACCGCCCCGTCATTGAACAAAAGCTGGTTGGCACCTCTTGGTAAGCCCAATTTTTCGGGCTTAAACACGGGCATGCCTGTCAATTCAACAGTCCCGGGGCTGTTTTTTGACAAATTATAAGCTTCCTCGACATCTTTGACCACTTTTACATTGTTTCCGAAAAATGGTGCCATGATTGTAGCACGTGCCGCAGAAGTAATCGATTTCAGTTCATCCGAATCAGTAAAAAATTCTAAGGTAGCCATTCGTTTCTCCTTAACTCAAATCTGCATTTTATCCTACTTTAGCACAAAAAAAGCGGTCAATGACCGCTTTTTAAAAATTCTCTTAATCTCTTAAATCCTCAATAAAAATTTCACAAATATCGAGTGCCTCATCCTCAGCTGCCTGTGTTTTCCTTAAGTTCAGCCTGTTAGTCCAGTAGTGCGTCTAAAATTGCCGCATTTTTTGTTGCCAGTTGATTATCCCTTACTTTGTTTCTGTGTATGTAAGTTCTTAATGCTTCTCTGATTAACTCAGAACGTGAACGGTTTTCATTGCCCGCAACTGTGTCAATTTCATCTAAAAATCTCTCAGGCATTGAAATTAAAACTCTTGCCATTTTTGTTCTCCTTTTATAACTTGTACTCTTTAATATCCTCGTATCTATATAAAGATATTTTTTAGATAAAAATTGCCTATTTTGTATATACTTCTTATAAATTTCTTAATATTTCTTAATAATAGGTGACGAAAAAGTGCCAAAAACAAAGGAAAAAGGAGATTTTTTAAAATCTCCTTCAATAATGTAAATTTCTTTGTAATCCTCTAGGCGAATACGTTTAGGCCTTCTTCTTTTTCTTCCTTCTTGGCATTCAGCAATTCGCCTTTGTAGAAAGGGTTTGAGCCTCTTCTGTCTGAATCTAAATCAGCAGTTTCAGTCAGGCGGCCGAATGTAGGCAATTCGAAACTTTTTTGATTTTTATAAACTTCTTGGTTTTCCGCTAAGGTAATTTTACCGTCGACGCTTTTGAAGATTGATTTAGAAGCTTCGCCGCTCAGGTATTTCAGGCTGTTAAGAGCATTTTCACTCAAACTAACCTGTATTCCTGAGTTTGCCATAGAAATTTGGCGGGCAGTATCTGCATCGATTTTTCCGCTGTACAAATCTGTTCCAAGGCTGGCTCTGTTGAATTTGGTTAAGTCCAGGCTTGACAAATCAGCGGGTTTTGAGTTTGCTCTTTGAAAGATTTGTTGAGTAACTTCTTTCAAAGCAGCTGCGTCAATTCCGTTTCTTATATTTTGATTGTATGAAACACTTAGACTCATTTTCCGATACCTTTATCCCTATTTTTTCGTAATCTCTTTTGCTTGTGATTTATTAATCGGCATTTTTTAACCAAACTTTATATTTTGTAGCAATATTGAAATATTTCTTCACAAAAACTGGAACTTGTTCCCGTTTTCGACTATTATCTTCTGATGGGTAGTTGTTTTAGACTTAATTTGAACGGTAATTATGAGAAATAAATTAATTGCTATTTTAATAGGGATATTTGTGGGCCAATTTGTATTAGCAGACGAAGTTAAGACCGGTTCTGTCGAGAAATTGGACCTGAGTTTTGAGCAGGCCTATGAACTTATGCTGACCAACAACAATGGGATTAAGGCCACCTTAGAGGAAGTTAAGGAAAAAAAATACCAAAAAAAAGCTGCAATCGGGCATTTTTTCCCAAAAATCGGCATAAACAGCAGCCTTATACATTTTAACGGCCCAATAACCGTCGGGATGGGAGCTTTAGGGGCTGTAACCCTGCAGGATGAAAACCTCTGGCTCACAACGGCCGGAGCCACATGGAATATATTTACCGGAGGAAAAATCCTCGCCCTCAATGCCGCTGCCAGAGCCAAGCTTGAGGCCACAAACGAAAAGTACCGGCTTGTTACAAACGACCTGACCGCCGAGCTGGTTAAGCGTTACTACGGTCTGAGGCTGGCCGAAGACGTCGTAACTGTAAGAAAACAGGTTTACGAAACAACAAAAAAACATTTGGAAGATGCCAAAAAACTTGAAAAAGCGGGGATTATTCCAAAATCAGAAAGACTCCACGCCGAAGTTGCTTTTGCTCAGGCAGAAAGGGAGTTTGAAGCATCTGTCAGAGATAAAAATATTGTAGAAGAAGGCCTAAAAACCCTTATCAAAGCTGATAATGTAGATTTGAAGGGAATTGAGATAATCCCAAGTTCTCTTTTATTTGTTTACAACAGCGATTTTGCGAAATTGGATGAATTTAAAAGGCTTGCTCTTGAAAAAAACCCTAATCTTAAGCAAATGGATGCCAAGAAGAAGCTTGCTCAGGCAAATTACAGGAGTGAGGTTGCAAATTACTCTCCGACGGTAACACTTTTTGCTTATGATGTTCTGGCTTCGCAAAACCAATCTTATCAAATTCCAAGTTGGGCTGTCGGAGGTACTGTAAATTGGATGCTTTTCGACGGATTAACACGTGAAAATAACGTCAAAGCTGCAGATTGCGTCAGAAAACAGGTTAATTATGAAAAAATAGACGCCCAAAACAACGTTGAAAGCCTTGTTACAAAAAAGTATGAAGAATTAATGAAATACAAAGAACAGTATGACAGTACGAACAAATCAATAGAAAATGCGGATGAGGCTTTGAGAACCACTACTCTGGCATTTAACGAAGGTTTTGGTACTTCCCTGTCCGTTACTGACGCTCAAACAGCACTTTCGGGCGTAAAAATCCAAAGGCTGAATGCGATTTACAATTACGATGTGACTTTAACCGAACTTTTGAAAACGGACGGAAGTGCGGAAGAAATTTTGAATTATATTAAAAATTCGACAAAAGAGAAACTGTGAGGATGAAAATGAATAAAAAAAGTTTAATAGTTATATTATTGATTGTAGCAATACTTATTCTGACGGCTATTGCGGTCAAGAAAAACCGCACAATGCTTATTCAGGGCGAGGTTGACACAAAAACGGTTGATTTGTCATCGAAAATCACGGGCAGAGTCAAGGCAATCCATGTTAAAAAAGGTGAAATGATAGAAGCCGGCCAGCTTCTTATCACGCTTGACACTCCGGATATTTCGGCCAAAGTTTCCCAATCCGACGCCGCACTTGATTTGGCACTGGCTCAGGAGGAAAAAGTTAATAACGGTGCGAGGTCTGAGCAGCGGAACATGGCATTGAGCAGTTTAAGACAGGCACAAGCTGGCATGGAACTGGCTCAAAAGACTTACAACAGAATGAACAAACTTCACGCCGAAGGGGTCATTGCAACCCAAAAGCTTGACGAAGCCACAGCCCAGTATAAGAGTGCGTCCAGATCGGTCGATGCCGCAAAATCTAATTACCAGATGCTTATGAGGGGCGAAAGGGTTGAGGATAAAATGTCCGCTGTTGCCAACGTTAACAGAGCAAAAGGGGCTGTCAGCGAGGTGAATTCTTACCTGAGTGAAAACCAGATTAAATCGCCGATTTCAGGGCAGATTACCGATATTTCGGTTGAGGAAGGCGAGTTGGTCGGGGCCGGATACCCGATTATAACTGTGGTAAGCGTAGACGACAATTGGGTTGTGTTTAATCTGAGAGAAGATTTAATTGCAAAAATCCGCATCGGGAGCGAATTTGACGTAAAAATTCCCGCAATCGGCAAAAAGCCTGTAAGGGTCAGGGTCAATTACATTTCAGCATTGGGAAATTTTGCGACATGGCGTGCAACAAGAATCCGCGGTGATTTTGACATGAAAACATTTGAAGTCCGAGCTGTTCCGATTGAAAAAACCGACGGCCTGCGTGCGGGCATGACGGCTGTCGTGGACTGGAACAGGGTCAAATAAAAAGAGGAAAGGAAATTGGTAATTGGTAATTGAGAACAGAACCGTTCGACCCTTCGACCTTTCAACCCTTAAGCCCTTAAGCCTTTCAGCCCTTCGACTTATCGACCCTTTTACTATTTTACTCTTGTCCTGCTTGTTTTTTGTTGAAGATTATAAATCTTCATTTTTGATAAATTCTTCTATTTTTTCGGGAGTGAGGGCTTTTAATTGATCTTCAAGCGAGTCTTTAGAATTTTTCTCCGTAAGAAGCATGGTATAAGATTCAGCAAGACTAGAGAAGCCGCCTTTTTGCCGACGGATTTTCGGATCTGCATTTACAAGTTTCTTTATATTTAATTTTAATGTATTGCTCCAAAAAGAATATTTAGCAAAGATATCATATTCCTTGCCAATCTCCTTCATGTTTTTTGAATTTGCCAATACATTGGCAACTACATCGGGTACCCAGTTACCAACATGAATGGACTTGAAGCTTGGTTGGCTGATTTGTTTGTTGTTTTGGTTTGAACTATTATAGTTCAATGCTGTTGAAAATCCGACTTTCATCTTTTCTCCTTTTTAGTTTATTTTACCCCTACACCATTGCCTAAAACATGCTGAAAGAATTTTTTTGCTAGTTTTGTAATAAAAATTAACATTATTTTCAGCGGTAATAGTTCAGCAGGAATCAAGTAGAGCTGAAACTCTTTAATAATAGGCGTTCGCTTGCCCGCCCCCTTGAGGGGAGGGATGAATTTCGGTGCGAGGTACCGAGTGCCAGAAATTCAGGGAGGGGGTGAAAAGCTGATTGTGATTGCGTTTTACCCTCACCCGCCTTTCTAACGTTCGCGTCTTCGCCGCTCACATTGAAAGGACGGCCTCCCCGCAAGGGGAAGGCAATTAGTACGTTAAATCTCGATACTTAAGACCGTGATAATTCCTGCTAACGATTACGGTTCAGCACGTTAATTTATGTAAAAATCGGCATGTAAAAAGGCAATTTTTTCTAAAAAAATGTGTTTATATATGTGTGTGAAAGATTTGGAATTTTTAAATTTCCGAAAGGGGTGTTATGTATAGCCACGAATTTATGAGATTTTTGATTAATTATCAAAAGCCAGAATATAACGAAAATGTAAATAAGCAGGTTAAAAACTTCAGATTTAGCCTGAAAAATAACAGATTAGCTTCCGTTCTTTTGCTTAACAAAAAATAATTGTTAACAAAGCTTAATTAAATGTTTTTTCAATTTCCCACGAATAGCCAGTATTTGTGGGAAATTTGTCATGCAAATCAACCAAATAAAGTATAGATTTGAGTTCCTTACATTTGTATAGTAAAATATAGAGTGGGATAGGAATTTATGCGGAAAAATAAGAATACATCAAAAATAATTCTGGCAATCATAGTTGCAGCCTTGGCAACGATGATTTCTTACTCTGTTTTTAAAAACATGAACAATCAGCTGGTCGAAAAGCAAAAATTAATTGAGCTTATACAGAAAACAAAAGCAAGCGAGTACAAAAACAATTATGCATATGCTGTGGCCAAAACCGATTTAAAGGCAGGGGAAATTGTTTCGGATGAAGATGTTGATTTTAAGCAGTTCGAAGCGGACAATAAGAACGCTTTTGATAACCGCTCCGATGTTGTAAACAAAATTTTATTACAAGATATATCAAGCGGGGATGTTTTTACGACAGCTCAAATAGCACGTATTTCTAACGATGATATAAGCCTAAAAGAAGGTTATAGAGCCGTAACATTGCCGGCTGTCAGCTTTCAAGGCAAATCCGACAGCATGAAGGCCGGTTCTCTGGTTGATGTTTATAAAACCGATAGTGATTGGTCTTTGGAAAATGTCAAAATAATGGGTTTTGAAGGCGGGAAGCTGGGAGTTACAAATATTTCCAACGCAAGCGGAATAACTTTTGAAATAGCAGCGGATGAAATTTCTGATTTTATTTCAAACAGTTCCAAAGGTAATGTGATATTGATAGCAAGAAATGCAGGCGACAAAAAAGTTCTTCGCAAAAAACATAAAACTGCTTATAAAAGCAGTTACAGTGCCGGGGCCGGCATGTCATCGCTGCCAAATTTGCCGTCATCACCACCAATAAGCAATTTTTCCGGATTGCCGCAGCCTATACAGCCTGTAATTCAAGGACCTTCAGTCGAAATAATAGAAGCAAATGTTAAGTCTAAAGTCACGTTTGACTAAAAGGAGTTTGATTTGAAAAAGAGTATAATACTTTTAATAATATTATTTTTGTTATCCTTGGTGATTTCAAGCTTTGTAAAGGCGGCCGCCGCGGATTATACGGGACAACCCATCCCTCAATCTATTGCGAAGAACGGCAATTTACCGCCTAAAACTATAAATATAAGCCCTTACAAGGATAATAACGAAAAATTATATTCAACAGTCGGCAAAACCCAATTGATAAAATTTGATGAACCTGTCAAGAGAATTTCGATAACCGACCCGTCTTTGGCCGATTTAGTTTTGCTTTCGCCTAAAGAACTGCTTTTAAACGGGAAAAAAGCCGGAAGGACAAGCTTAGTTTTCTGGGGAAATTCCGATAAGCCTGTGTTCTTTAATATGGTTGTACAGCAGGATACGGATGCCTTTATTCAGGCAGTTGAGCAAATTGCACCGGGAGAAAACATAAAGTATTCGTTCACTGATGACGGCGTTATAATGTCAGGTCACATCTCTTCAACAACAGTTAAGAAAAACATCGAGAACGTAATAAAGGCTTACAACGTAAAGCTGGTGGATTTAACGGAAAGTCCGACCAAGCAGGTTTTGCTTGAGGTAAAAATAACCGAGGCATCCAGAAACTTTACAAAGACTCTGCAATCTCAATTTTGTATAGGTGAAAATTATTCCAACTTCCTTACCGATGTACTTAAGATAAGTGACCTCAAGGATTTAAGCAATGCGACAGTCAACGGTGCGGGACAGTATTTATACTCGTCCTCATCCGCAAATGTTGCATGGGCAATAAACGCAGCCGAAACAAAGGGGCTGGTAAAAATACTTGCCGAACCGAAACTTTTGGCAATTGACGGGCAGGCAGGAAGTTTCAATGTCGGTAATGAAATTCCGTACCCCGCATCAGTTGCGATGTCCGGCTCAACCGCATATGCTTTTAAAAATACCGGTGTAATACTGAATTTCACCCCGACTATCATGGAAAAGTCTAACAGGGTTATTTTAAAGCTATCGCCGGAGGTGTCAGAGGTAGATGAAGCCTACCAGACAAAATACGGAGTTCCGGGTTTTAAAACCAGAAAGGTTGATACAACAGTGGAATTAGCGGATGGAGAAACTTTAATTATCGCAGGATTGCTTTCTCACTCAACTTCATCCTCTGATACAAAAGTACCGGGCCTCGGGGATATTCCGGGTATTGGATTTTTATTTTCAAGCCTTTTAAGAACAAAGTATGAAACCGAACTGGTTATTTTTATAACGCCAAAAATTGTGGAAGCAGATAAAAACAACAGCAGGATGGAATTATGACAAACCAAATCCCGACAGTAATAATAGACACCGAAGCTCAATCCATAGAATTGCTAAAATTGTATCTGAAGGATTTAGATTTTCATATCACCGGTGAATTCGTCGATATAATAAAAGGTTATAATGCTATTTTAGAAGAAAGACCTTCCATTGTAATTATTGATATTTCCAAAAAAGTCGAACTTGCTCTGGACATTATAGGTAAAATTTCGGCTAATCACAAAACCTGCAAAATAGTAGTAACTTCATCAAATTATTCGACCGACACTATCATTAAAGCTATGCGTGCGGGTGCAAGAGAGTTTTTGCCGAAACCCGTAATAAAAGAAGATTTAATAAATTCTTTGAATAAGCTTAAGGAACAGGTCGTAGGGCTTCATTCGGAAAATAAAAAATGCAGAGTTATTACAACTTTTTCAAATAAAGGCGGAATCGGAAAAACTGCTATTGCAACCAATTTGGCTTTGGAACTTGCCAATATGACAAAGGAAAAAGTGGCCCTAATTGATTTGAACTTACAACTCGGAGATATTACAACGTTTTTGGATATAAATCCGTCTTTTGATATTTCTTATGTAATCCAGAATTTGTCAAGAATTGACGAAACTTTTTTGCTCAGTACTCTGGAGAAATATAAGGATACGAGTCTTTATATTTTGGCGGATCCGCCTTATTTGGAACAGGCTGAAGATATTACCGCAGAACAGATTGCGACATTATTTTCAGTTTTAAAGCAGGCTTTTTCTTACATAGTGGTTGATACAAGTGCAAATTTTGACGGGAAAACGATTACGGCACTTGATAATTCCGACCTGATTCTGTTGATAACAATAGTCAATCTTCCGGCAATAAGAAATTGTCAGAGATGTCTGGATTTGTTTGAAAGATTGGGTTACGAAAAAGAAAAAACAAAAATTGTACTCAACAGGTACATGGAAAATGATGAAATAAAAGTTGAAGACGTAGAGGATGTTCTCGGGCAAAAAGTTTATTGGAAAGTTCCTAACAACTATTTTACAATAATGTCTGCAATAAACAAGGGAATACCTGTTGGAATGATAAATTCGGAGTCAAACATTTCGCAAAGCTATAGAGAACTGGCGGCCCTTCTTTCGGACAATATATACAAGCAAGATTTTGCCAGCAAAGTTTCCAGAAAGCCGTTTTTCAATTTTGCTAATTTGTTTAAGTAAGGAGTATTAAGTGTCCCTGAGAGATAGACTAAACGCAAAAGGCGTGCCTTTACAAAATCAATCTTCAACCGTAGAAAATAGTTTAGCATTTTCTATGTCGGCAGGCAATGACTTTTTGAAACTAAAAGAACAGCTGCATGTTCTTTTGGTTGAAAAAGTAAATTCTACTCCAACGTGGATAGATTATGACGATAATCAGCAAAAAGAACTGATTCGTCAATTTGTCGAAAGCCAATTGGCAGGTACTTTCAAAAATGTTCCTCTTAATAAGAACGAAAAAGACAGACTTATAAAAGAAATCATTCAGGAAGCAAAAGGTTATGGACCATTGGACCCTCTGTTGGAAGATAATAGCATTTCAGATATTCTTGTCAACGGGGCAAAAAACGTTTATGTGGAAAAAAACGGCAAACTTTACAAGACCGGTGTTACCTTTAAGGATAATCAACATTTAAGAAATATAATAGAACGTATAGTTTCAAAAGTCGGAAGAAGAATTGACGAAAAATCACCGATGGTTGACGCAAGGCTAACCGACGGCTCCCGTGTGAATGCGATTATTCCGCCGCTTGCCCTTGACGGGCCGACACTTTCCATAAGAAAGTTCAAGCAGGATGCAGGAAATTTGGAAAGTCTTTTGAAATGGGGGTCTTTATCAAAAGAAATTGCTGAAACTCTCTCCATTGCAGTAAAAGCAAAATTAAATATCGTTATAAGCGGTGGTACCGGTGCAGGTAAAACAACTTTGCTCAACAGCCTTTCTTCCGAAATTCCAAATGACGAGAGAATTATAACAATAGAAGATTCTGCAGAATTGGCCCTCCAGCAGGAGCATATAGTAAGGCTTGAGTCAAGGCCGGCAAATATAGAAGGAGCCGGACAAATATCAGCAAGAGATTTGGTAATTAATGCTTTGAGAATGCGTCCCGATAGGATAATAATAGGAGAATGCCGCGGGGCGGAAGCTCTGGACATGCTTCAGGCGATGAACACGGGCCATGACGGGTCTTTAACAACACTTCACGCAAATTCCCCGAGAGATGCCCTGTCAAGACTTGAAACAATGTCAATGTATTCAGGTATTGAATTGCCTGAAAAGAATATTAAATCCCAAATCGTTTCGGCAATAAATTTGGTGGTTCAAGTCGGCAGATTGCAGGACGGAACAAGAAAAATTACTTCTGTGTCTGAAATTACGGGTATGGAGGGAAGTGTTATTTCTATGCAGGAAATATTCTCTTTTGAACAGACAGGTTTTGAAAATTTGAAGGTTCAGGGCCGCCACGTTTCAACGGGCATCAGACCTAAGTTTACAGAGAAATTTAAAGAGAAAAATTTTTCAATTCCTCTGGAATACTTTAACAAAGAAAGAAAACACACTTATGTCGGCGAAATGGTATCAGGCCAGCAAACTGAACAAGAATTGATTATGAAAAGCCGGCTTATGCAGCAGCATACTAATATTTTTAGTCAAAGGTTACAAAAATGATTTATTTAATTTTAAGTTTAATCGTTGGTATAAGTGCCGCAATCTTTGTTTGGGTAATCTTTATTCTTGAAAAGAATTTAAGTCCTAATGTGCTTAGAAGACTGGACAAAATTAAGCGTAAATCAAATATAAGCGAGTTGTATGACAAAAAAAGCGAAATTGATTTAAGCAAGCAGGACAGCGGTTACAAATTTCTTGGAGCCGAAAAAATCTTAAAGGGTTACGGTTTTACCGGAGAAATTAAGGAATTGCTGCAGTTATCAGATGTAAACATGCAAATAGATGTTTTTATTTTTATCAGCATTATTTGCGTACTCCCCTGCTTGATTTTCTTGCTCACTCCATTTAAATTAATGTCCCTGTTTGGCCTTGTTGCATTGTTTATCCCGACGATGTACTTAAAATACCTCATTAATAAAAGGTTCATGGATTTTTCAAAGCAGTTTCCCGATGCCCTTAATCTCATGGCAAGCTCGCTTAGAGCCGGACATCCTCTGTTTTCGGCAATAGATATAGTAACCGGCGAAATGCCAAAGCCGATTTCTGATGTGTTTCTGACGGCACAAAGGGATATATCACTCGGAATTGACACAAAAGACGCTTTTTACAGCATGATAAAAGTAATGCCACAAAGCCTTGACCTAAGATTTTTCATTACTGCGGTTTTAATACAAAAGGAAGTCGGCGGAAATCTTGCAGAGCTTCTTGACAGCCTTTCTGCAACAATCAGAGAGCGATTTAAACTGCTGGGACAACTGAGAGTTCAAACTGCTCAGACAAGAATTTCAGGAATCGTTCTGGGCGTTGTTCCGGTGATGGTTTTGCTGGTAATCTTTTTCTTAAATCCGGAATATGTAAAACCTCTGTTTGAAACCAAAGACGGACAATTGGCTTTTTGTGTGGCAATAGGGCTGATTGTAGCGGGATTTATATCGGTTAAGCAAATAAGCAATATAGAAATTTAGGAGAAATACCATTTTAATAGCTTCTTTAACAATAGGAATATTATTTTTAATATTAACACTCATCCTTACCAATGAGTCCGTTTCCCTGCTTGAAAAAAGGTTTACAAAAACATCCCGCAAGAACGATTCGTTTTTTGTAAATTTGATGACAAGTCTGCAGGAATTGATTAAGCCTTTTTCTCAAAAAAATGCCCAAACCTCTGATTACATAAGCAAGAGCAAAAAACTTTTGCTGCAGGCAGGCTACGCATCTTCGGAGGAAGATGTAATAAAATATGACGCCAAAAAATTGGCAAATACCCTTATAGCAGGCGTATTCTGCGTTGCGTTGCTATTTTACTCTTTTTCCATGGAAATGATTCTAATTTGTATTCTTTTACTTTATGTGGTTTATAAAATACCCGAAATTATATTAAAAAGAAAAATAAAGTTCAGGCAAAAGGAGTTTATGAAGTATTTGCCGGATGCTGTAGATTTGCTTTCTATTTGCGTGCAGGCGGGCTTGGGGCTGGATGCTTCCTTTGAAAAAGTTGCGGAAGAATTTAAGCTTACATCTGAAACGGTGTCTGTTGAATTCAGCAGGTTAAATAAAGATATTTTGTCCGGACTAAATCGTGAAGATACTTATAAAAATTTAATTCTGAGAAATCAAAATCAAGATTTACAGTCTTTTGTGGCATTATTAATTCAGACAGACAGGCTTGGAACAAGCATAACTCAATCACTAAACGCTTTTTGTGATTCGATGAGAACAAAAAAAAGACAAAGAATTGAAGAATTATCTCAGCAGGCCAGCACAAAAATGACTATCCCGATGGTTTTGTGCATGCTGCCCGCTATTTTCATTATAATAATGTATCCGGCCATCCAAAAAATCATGCTTAACCTGAATCATTAGTAAACTTTTGTAAACTTTATATATAAACAAGATATAAAAAGTCAATATTTTTTGACTTTTATTCTTTATATATATAACAGAGAGAAAAGGAAAAAGAAAATGGCAGCACTATTACTTAGTCAAACTATTTCAGAAAAATATAAAGAGATTTCAGAGGATATAAACGCCGTTGAGCTGAATAAAAAAGATATTAGAAGAAAAACCATGAAACAGCTTATGGAAGAATCATTTTTCCACGGAGCGGGCTGGATTGGTTATAATTTTATTGCATAAGAATTATTAAAGGATAGGGAAATTTTGTTATTTTTAAGCGGGCATCGCCCGCTTTTTTATTTTTCTCCGGTGGCTTTATGTGCTATAATTGCCCTATGAAAAAGATTTTTTTGAGCTTATTTTTTATATTTGTATTTTCGGCAAAAGTTTTTGCTGCGGATTATTACTTCGTAGGGGCAGATGCTTTCAAAAAAGGTGCTTATGACAAGGCGGCGGCCAACCTTGAACATGCTGTCAGGATTAGCCCAAAAAACGTCAATGCCCGATATTATTTAGCCCAGACATATTTAAGGCAAAAGAGAAATTCCGATGCGATTGAACAATACAACAGAATTATACTTTTGGCTCCAAGCTCTGATGCTGCAATGCTTTCGGAAAAAGGCCTATATTTAATCAAAAAGTCTTATCAGCAAACCGGCTCTGTTGCTTCAACAGAGAACCTGACAAAATATAAAGACAATTATCTTGACTATGTTCTTACAAGCGGCGGGCAGACTGCCGGATGGAAATCCTTTCCTTTAAAGGTTTATATCGAGCCTCAAAGGCAAAAGGTATTGGTGCAAAACGCATTTAAACAATGGCAGGCAAAAAGCGGGAATCTGGTTAGTTTTAGCTTTATAAATTCGCCCGAACAGGCTCAAATTAAGGTAGATTTTAAAAACAAACTGGAAAATTCCGAAACGAAGGACGGCTTTGTTGCCGGATACTCAAAGCCCTATTACATGGGCGATAATATATCGAAATCAGAAATTCATATTTTAACCGCCGATCCTAATTCTAACAAAATATTTGACGATAATTTTATTTTTGCTTCAACTCTGCACGAAATAGGCCATTCGCTTGGTTTCAACGGACACAGCCCTAATGAAAATGACGTTATGGCGGCCTCTGGCAATCGGGTCAAGCTTGAGTTAACTCAAAGAGACTTGAATACGCTGAATATGTTCTATAAAATGGACAAAAAGACATTGCTTGCAAAAAACAACGGACAAAATGATGTTCAACTTCAGCAGGCACTTGAGTATGCACGGACTTATCCCGAAAAATCGGTAAGCTGGGCGAATTTGGGTGATATTTATTATAGTAAAAAAATGTATTCAGAGGCTGTAAAAAATTACCGGAAAGCTGTTTCTATAGACCCTGACAAAGCCGGATTATATGGCCTTCTCGGGGCAGCTTATGCTGGGATGGGCGACAAGCAAAATTCGTTTACTAATTCAAAAAAAGCTTGCGATTTGGATAAATCGAACACATTTTATCTTTACCAGTTTGCTCAAATATGCCTTGTGACCGGCAACAAAGAGGTCGGCAAAAATTACATTAGCAGTTATTTAAAATCAAACCCTCAGGGGATTTCAGATGAAAAAATCAGGAGCCTTTTAAAACTTTATAATTAAATGTTATAAAGTGTAACAAATACTCCGCAAAAGGGCAAAAAAAAATATTGAGGAAACTTAAAATATTCGTCTAGCGAAATATAAATGGAAAAATGTCAAATTTAAGTAAAATTTCTTATAACCTCGAAAAATGGGCCGGAAACTTTGTTTCGGACCTTGGCAAAAATGCTGCGTTTCTGCCGATTATCTTGCTTGAAGCGAGTGTAACGGGCGGAAGAACTTATCAAGCCCACAAAAGGGGCGGTTTTGTCGAGGCCAGAGAAAGAGGTACAGAAGAAACTATCGGGGCGGCTGTTTGGCTGGGGGGCGTGTATTCCTTCAACAAAATGGGTGAAGCCCTTGGCCGAAAACTTTTCAGGGTTAGCAGTGTCGACTTTGAGGTGGGTGAAGATGTGGGACGAAATCCTCTTTTAAATTATCTTAACAAGATTAAAAAAGAACAGATGGAAAAACTTAAGAAGATGACCCCTAAGGAGCTTGAACGGGACCAAAAAAGAATTTTTAAATTCAATCAAAAAACATTGGCTGCATTCAAATTTACAAAAATTATAGCCAGTATTTTGCTCGCCAACGCAATGATAGGCTTTGTTGTGCCGAAAGTAAATCAGGCGATTACGAGAAAATACCAAAAATCGCTGGAAAATTTGGATTACAAAAATGCGGAGTTGCGAAAAAACGGAGAAAATTTTGACGGTTTTGCAAATAAAACATCAAACAAAGACAAGAAGAATACTTCCTTTAACGGGAATGTTGCACAAACGCTGTTTAATTTAACAGATGTTTTTGAAAATGATGCCAGAATTAAATTGCTCTCTACAGATACGGGGACAATCGGAGGAAGGGCTATTAACGCTAGAAACAAATATGAAAGAAGAGAAATTCTATTTAGAGACCTTTCCTCCCTTTATTTTTATTACCTGTGCAGAGGCAACTTGAACTATCTGTTGAACTTTTTTGAAGACGGCAGGACAACAAGACTTGATGCCGTAAGTGCAAAAAGACTGACCGCACATCTTAGAGTAAATTTCAAAGAAAACTCTTATGATGAAAAAGGATTTAGAACTCTTGTTTTTGGTGAAGGCACCGAAATCCCGCAAGAAGTTCAAGAAGCGATTGATAATGCCGCAAAAAACAAGACGTCAATCGGCCTGAGTGAATTTGTAGAGCTGGCAAAAATCAAGGATAATCCGAAGATGCTCAAACGTGCCGAGTTAATGTCAAGACTTCAGCCAAAAATCGCAGGGGTCTCAATTTTGACGGCTGAGCAGGCCAAAGATGTGTACAGTGACGGCTTAATTAATGACCCAAGATTTTTGAATAAGATATTCAGCCATTATACAAACAAAAAATCAATCAACCCGATTAAATTTGTTTCTCAAAAGGAATTGAAAAAATTGAAACAGCAGCTTGTTGATTACGTTAAAGATATTGCAGAAAAAGCGGGAAAAAGCGGTAAAGAGATTACTCTGGAAACCTTGAAAAAAGCAAACAGAGCCAACTTCATCAAAAACGCACTAAATTTGGGTGTCGGATTTGCTGTTTCGATTTACTTTTTGTCGACCGCGATACCGAAAATTCAGTATTGGCTGACAAAAAAGCAAACCGGCGAAAATAAATTTCCGGGAGTTGAAAAATATACTAAGTAGAACCTAAATTGGAAAGATTAACCATCTGGTCTATAAAGTTAAACCTCAGGGTTGATAAAATCGGGGTTAAAATGTCGGATAATAATTGTGTGAAGGAATAGTTGGTTGGGGAAAAATGTTAAACGCAGTTAATACGGGATATGAACTTGATAAGGCTCAGTTTGTTAAACAAATTGGGAGAATCGGCGATGTCGTAATTAATCTTATAAACAACCCCTATAAAAATTTTCCAATCTGTGAAAATGTAATTTCCAACGAAAAACTGAAGCTTTATCAAAAAAAGCAGGACATAAACCAATTTAGCAATCTTGCCATGTCCTGTGAGAATGATTTGTCACATGAGCAGCTTGTTAAAGACTTATTTGACAATGGTATCTGGGACCCTTTTTCCGACGAAACGATTGAAAAACTTTCGAGAAACCAAAGATTATTGGATGATTTGTCCCTATAGCCGTAACCTCGGTAAAAAGCAGAATCGTATGTTTAAGAGTATAAGAAAATTTATTAACACAAAAATTTTGGGTAAAAAATATTACAGAACCGGCAATTGCCTCGGTTGCGGGAAATGCTGCAAAAAAATTTATGTAAAAACGAGCAAACACGTAATTCAGGATGAAAGAGAGTTTGAAAAACTGAAATTTTTGCATCGCTTTTACACCTATCTGACCGTTGTTGACAAAGATGAAACCGGTTTGGTCTTTTCATGCTCAAATTTGGATGAAAAAACCAATTTATGCAAAATTCACAAACACCGTCCGGGCATTTGCAGGCGGTACCCGCAGGAAGAACTTTTTTTAATGGGCGGCGAATTATCCGAAGACTGCGGCTACAGAATGGTTCCGATTGTGAGTTTTTCTGAAATATTGGGCAAGAAAATGAAAAAATAGACCGGTGTGTCCCGACAAGGCTAATCTGCGGAGGGCGAGGCGTGCAACCCCTTTTGTTTTGTCAACTATTCGGTCTATTGCAATTATTGTTGTTTTTGGAGTATAATCTTAAAAGATGTTTAAATGAAGGATGGAAAATATGAAAGTAACACTGGAAAAAGAACCAAACAACATTATAAAGCTGGATATAGAAATACCGGCAAAAGATGCTATGGATGAATATAACAAGGCGGCTAAAAAAGTTTCGGAATATGTTAATATCTCCGGATTTAGAAAAGGGAAAGCTCCGAGAAATATCGTTGAAAAGCATGTCGGAATTGAAAGAATTAAACAGGAAGCTTTGGAACACTTATTGCCGAATGTTTTCAGGGAAGCTATCCTTGAGAACAAGCTGGATGTTATTTCTCAGCCGAATGTTGAATCTTACAACTTTGAAATCGGTCAGGATTTAAAAATTGTTGCCAAAGTCGAACTTCGGCCGGAAGTTAAGCTTGGAAAATATAAGGGCATGACACTGGAAATAGAAGAATATGCTGTACCTAAAGACTCTTTTGACAAATCACTGGACGGGCTGCTTCAAAAAAATGCCACTTTCAGCCCTGTCGTTGACAGGCCAAGCAAAAATACAGACATTGTGGTAATGGATTTTGACGGCTCTGTAAACGGCGAAAAAATACAGGGAGGAGCGGCGGAAAATTATTCGCTTGATTTGGCTAATTCAAACTTTATTCCCGGATTTGCAGATCAGCTGGTCGGCAAAAAATCCGGTGAAGATTTTGACATTAACGTCGAATTTCCCAAAGATTACCATGACAAAAAACTTGCAGGGCAACCGGCAATATTCAAAATAAAGCTTAAAGAAATAAAAGAGAAGGTTTTACCTGAACTGACGGACGAATTTGCTAAAAAAGTGGGTAATTTTAAAACAGTTGCCGACTTGAAGGCGGATATACAAAAATTTCTTGATATTACAAAGCAAAAAGAAGACAAGAAAAATTCGGACAATGCGATTTTTGAAAAAGTTCTCAAAGAGGTTAAAGTCGATGTCCAAACAACCATGATTGAAAGAGAGGCCCAATCTTTGCTTGAGGAATACAAACAAAGGCTGACCGCTCAGGGTTACAACTGGGAAGAGGCTGTTCAGACTCAGGGGCAAGAAAATATCATGTCAAACCTGAGGGAAGAAGCTCTGGTGAGAATTAAAAACTCCCTTGTAATAGACAAAATTGCTCAGGAAGAAAATATTAAGGTGGAGCACACCGATTTGGAGCAGAAGATTAAAGAAGTTGAAATGACCTATCATATGGACAGAGCAGAAGTTCTTAACCAGCTGAAGCAAAATCCGGCGATATTTACATCCTTGTCACAACAGGCATTGAACGAAAAAGTAATTAAATTTTTGGCAGAAAACAACACTGTCGGGTTCAAAAAAGGGAAAAGCGAAAAGGCAAAGACAAAAAGCAAAGAATAAGAGATAAACACGAAAGGCAAAAATAAAAACCATTCAACCTTTCGACTGTTCAACTTTTCAACGAAATATGTTATGATATAATTATAGTTACAAATAAAGAGAGGATTTAAGATGAGTTTTGTACCGGTAGTAATAGAGCAATCCAGCAGAGGCGAGCGTTCTTTCGATATTTTTTCAAGATTATTGAGAGAAAGAATTATATTTTTGGGAACTCCGGTTGACGACATGGTCGCAAACTTAATTGTGGCACAAATGTTGTTACTGGACAGTGAGAACCCCGAAAAAGATATTATGTTGTATATAAACAGTCCGGGAGGCAGTGTTACGGCAGGTTTCGCAATTTATGACACAATGCAGCATATAAGGGCTGATGTAAGCACAATTTGCTTAGGTCAAGCTGCCAGTATGGGAGCGTTCCTTCTTTCGGCGGGTGCAAAGGGCAAAAGAATGGCACTTCCTCATTCAAGGGTTCTAATCCACCAACCTTTGGGCGGAGCTCAAGGTCAGGCTACAGATATAGAAATTCAGGCGGCTGAAATTGTAAGAATTAAAAAATCCCTAAACGAAATTCTGGCAACCAATACAGGCCAGTCATTAAAGAAAATTGAAAAAGATACCGATAGAGATTATATCATGACCCCGGCAGAAGCTCTGGAATATGGAATGATTGATAAGGTTGTTTCAAGAGAAACCCATTTAAAAGACAACAATTAAATTAAACAAGCGGTTTAAACCCTTGTTAGAAATTGTCAACTAGGAGAAAGTAATGCCAAAACACGATGATAGCAGGTTAAAATGTTCATTTTGCGGTAAAACTCAGGATCAGGTAAAAAAATTAATTGCCGGTCCGGAGGTTTATATTTGTGATGAGTGCGTTGAACTTTGTAATGAAATTTTAGACGAAGAATTTTTTGAAGGCAAAGATAAAGGCGAAAAGACCGAAAAAACCGCCAAGCCGGAAGAAAAACCCATTCCAAAGCCTGCCGAAATAAAAGCACATTTGGATGAACATATTGTAGGTCAGGAAGATGCGAAAAAAGTCTTATCCGTTGCGGTTTACAACCATTACAAAAGATTGAAACACAATAAAACCGACAGAAAAACGGGAGATGTTGAAATTCAAAAGTCCAATATCTTGCTTGTCGGACCGACCGGAAGCGGAAAAACCTTACTGGCACAAACTTTGGCAAAAATGTTGGATGTGCCTTTTGCTGTGGCCGATGCCACAACTTTGACCGAAGCCGGTTATGTCGGTGATGATGTTGAAAACATCTTGCTCAGATTGCTTCAAAGTGCGGATTATGACCCTGCAAAAGCAGAACGGGGAATAATTTATATTGATGAAATAGACAAAATTGCCCGTAAATCCGAAAACACATCAATTACAAGAGATGTATCGGGTGAAGGAGTTCAACAGGCCTTGCTGAAAATGATTGAAGGCACGACTGCGAATGTTCCGCCTCAAGGAGGAAGAAAACACCCGCATCAAGAATTTATCCAAATTGACACAAGCAACATTCTGTTTATTGTGGGCGGTGCCTTTGTCGGGCTGGAAAAAATAGTTGAAAAACGTGCCGGATACGGTTCTACAATAGGATTTGGTTCAAAATCTCCTGCAACGCAAGCTGAAAAGGAAAATCAGGCTTCAAAAATGCTGAAAAAATTACAGCCTGAAGACTTACTAAAATTCGGCTTAATCCCCGAGTTCATAGGCCGTGTCCCGATTTATGCGGTGCTTGAAGCTCTGGATGAAAAAACCCTGAGAATGATTTTAACAGAGCCTAAAAATGCTGTCCTGAAGCAGTATAAATGTTTGCTGGGCATGGATGGGGTAGATTTGGAATTTGAACCTGAAGCCATCGGATTAATTGCGGCTGACGCGATTAAACGGAAAACCGGAGCAAGAGCTTTGCGTTCGATTGTTGAAGAAATCATGCTTGATGTAATGTATGATGTTCCGTCAAAAGAAGGCTTAAGCACTTATACGGTTACGGCCGATATGGTTAAAAACAGAAATAACGCTGAATTGATACAATTACCTACCAAGAAGGACCTTCCCAGAGAAGAAATTGCCTGAGGGGAAAACGTGAGACGTGAGACGTGAGAAGAGAAACAGAATTTCTTGTCGTTGCGAGGAGCAAGTTTGCGACGAAGCAATCCAAAAAATTGCCTCATTATTCTATGCTAACGTCGTGCCGGTACATGGGTTATCGGCTCTTCGTAGATTGTCCTTAATCCGGCATCCCACAAGTGAGATCCCGAATTAAGGATGATTTTTTTGAGGCCGATAATTCATGTTTCGGGATGACAGTAATAGGGAAAGTTTTAATTTTTTTTGTTGCACTTAATCACTTAATCACTTCGTAAAAAGCTTTTCAGCCGTTCAACTTATCAACTTATAGAATATAAAACGGGAAATTGGGACATGGAACAAGGAACGGCTATGCATAGCTCTTTCCTCTTTACCTTCTCCCTTTCCCCCGTCGTTTACCGGCAAAAGAAAAGGGCCTGATGGCCCTGTTGGAATTAAGAATAGCTGGAAGTATGAAAAAGATTTAACTACATTTAACCTAACAAACGATGCTTTTACAATTAATCAGGTGTGCTATATTTGTCGTGGTCCCTATTGTCCGACTTAACTAGCCCGATAGTAATCCAAAGCCCTAGGATGTAAATATTAAGTGTATTTTAGGCACTTAATGCCAACACCCAATATTGGCGGACTTGGCGGTCTTAATATTATTTTCCAATTGGGGGGTTGACAAATAAAACTTTATGATACATAATGAAAGTGTTAAATGAAGTGTATCTGAAACACTTATTTATAAAAAGACATCAAAGGAGGTGTCATCATGAGAATAAATTCAATATCATCTACTAATAATTATAAACAAATACCGTTTACAACTATCCCGTCGGATGACAGGGTTTTGTTAACGCAAAATCAGGATGCCAGCCAATTTAAGAGCAACCTCAAATTTGCCAGAGAAGCCGAAATTGCACAAAGCAACCCGTTCAAGGCTTTTATGTCAAAGCTGAATAAAGCTCTGAAAACATTCTTTAAGCCGACATTCAATCCGGAAGGTCCGGACCCTGATTTTTCAGATATAGACCTTTATTCCAGAATTTTTATGTAATTCGGCTTGAGGATGCGGAAAAATTAAAAATTTTTCTCGCACCTCCATAGTCCAGCAAAAGCCAAGCTACCCTTTTACCAAGGCTATGCTTGGCTTTTGCCTTCTTTAGGTCGGCTGCGGAAAATTCTCAAAATTGTATATTTTGGAATTATTCCGCAGCCTCTTTGTATATAATTAAAACATCAGGCTTAAAATAGGCAACACTTTGGATGTTAAAGTTCAAAGTGTTGTTTATTTTATCAACATTTCTGCCCTCAAATGCGTTTTTGCCATGCCCGTCCGCCAAAACTCTGGGGGCAACAAACTGATAAATTTTATCGGCCAGTCCCAATGAAACCAGCTCCCCGTTAAGCTTTCCGCCTGCTTCCACCAAAACACTCATTATGTTTAACTCAAATAATTTTTTAAACAAAACATTCAAATCTAACTTTAAATTGTAAGTTGGACACTTAATAATGTTTATATGGGCCGGAATTTGTGTAAGCCCTTTCCAGTCAAGGTTTTCATCAACTACAACGTAAATTTTTTCACCGCTTGATTCATAAATTTTTGAACTGAAATCCGTTCTTAATTCCCTGTCAAGGACTATTCTAGCAGGGTTTTTGCCGCCTTTCATAGAACACTTCATTGAAGGGTTATCCTTGATTACGGTGGAACTCGTTGTCAGGATTGCATCATAGCGGTTTCTTATCTTATGAACTTCTCTGCGTGATTTTTCTGAGGTAATCCATTTTGAATCTCCCGAGTGTGTTGCGATTTTGCCGTCAAGCGTGGTTGCGGTCTTTATCGCTACAAAAGTTGCTTTTTTTGTCATGTTTTTTATAAAAACCTCGTTTAATTCAACCGCTTCGTCATGCAAAATGCCCTCAAATACTTCAATTCCGGCCTTTTTGCATTTTTCAATCCCTTGTCCTGCGACAAGCGGATTCGGGTCTTTCATTGCAATAACAAGTTTTTTAATGCCTTTTTTGATTACCAAATCTGCACAGGGAGGAGTTTTGCCCCAATGGCAGCATGGCTCAAGGTTTATAATCAAAGTCCCGCCCCGTGCTTCATCACCCAATTTGTTTAAGGCATCGGCTTCGGCATGGGGTTTCCCGTAAGCTTTATGATAGCCTGTTGAAATTTCTTTTCCGTTTTTGTCAAGCACAACAGCACCTACAAGAGGGTTTGGGGAAGTTTTCCCGTCTGCCTCAAGTGCTAATTTTATGCATTTTTTCATGTATTTTTCGTAATCTTTCATAAATTCAAACCTTAAAGACCGGTTTTTCATTTATTTCGTTAAATAATACGACCCTTTGCAGCGGCTGGGGTTCTTTTATAATTTTGTAAAAGTCTTTCACCAGAACAAGCTGGTTTTGAATGCATTTGAAGCCTTTTTCTGTTAAATATTTTTCGAAATTTTCGGCAGTGGCGGTGTATTTTTTAACTTTTACAAACAGGTAGAACTCTTTTTTCCTTTTTGAAATCTGGTTGATTGCAAAGTTCAAAATGTCATCCCAGGAACACTCGTACCAGGCGGATGAGGCGACATCCAAAATGTAATTCAAGTTGTCGCCGGTTGTAATTGAGAAATATGCCTTGACCGTTTTTAGATTTTCGTCTTCAATTACGTACTTGAATTTGCACTCATCACTTAGGCCTTTGAGGATAGGTTCCAAATATTCATCTTTTGTTCTGGAGATTGAATATTTAAAATGTGTAATGATAGAATCATTGAAAAGCATTGCCACGGCTTGTGCGTCCGAGTTTTTGAACGGCCTGAAAAAAGTGTTATCGGATTTGCCGAACCTGATTTCATCCATTTTCCACAACTGTTCTGACGAACATTGCCTGAACCCGCATCCGCCTGCAAACAGGTGCAGCAATTCGTCATAAGAATCATCTATTGTTGTGGTAAAAGTATTTGCCCCTTTCGCACCGTATTTTGAGATTACAAATTCAATCAGCTGTTTTCCCGCATTAAAGTAATCATGCTCAAGAAAAAGCCTGCTTATAACTAGTTTGAAAGGATTTCCGTGAGTCGGAGAAACAGTAACCATGCCGATAATATCCTTGTTCTCTTCTATGACATAAGATTCGGGTAAAAACTTTAAATTAAGCGGCAGAAAATCGTGAAACGTATTGAACGGAAAGTTCATAAACACCTTTGTGTAGTGGCTTATCGCATCTGAACTTAAAAATGAAATCATTTTTTTAAGCTTAAATTTATCAAAATAGTTTGCTTTTCTGATTCTTACCATAGATGTAAATCCCCCAGCACTATAATAACCGCTTTTTTTAAATTATGCAAGCAATGAGGAGGTCTAAATTTTTCTTAAAATTATTTCATACCCGAGTATTTCAGAGATTTCGGCCAATTCTGACACCCGAAACGTTTTATTCTTAAATTTATTATTAAGATTTCTGACGCTATCAGTTTTGCCAAATGAATTATTAACAATCTCTTTTAATTTTTTCATCGTGTAACCCTGTAGAGATGCCAAAAATTTTATTTGGGTGCCAACATTTTCTACTTCAAGTTTGTATTCTTTGCTCATTCTTTAATTATACTTTCACACTTGATTTATACAAACTAACTTGACATTGTTCCCTATATAATGAATAATGTATACATAAAATGAATTATTATTACAATAATAGTTGGAAAGGGAAGACCATGGTTAAAAAAAAGATTGGCGGATTCACATTGGCCGAAGTTTTAATAACTTTAGGAATAATCGGCGTAGTTTGTGCCATGACAATTCCGACATTAATGCAAAACATGCAGGAAAGAGCAACCATAGCCGCACTTAGAAAAATCATGTCAACTCTTTCAAACGCTTATACTTTAGCGGTTCAGGAGAACGGCACGCCTGAAAATTGGGGACTGGCCGCTACGCCGACCGGTGGTGAAAATATGTTAAACGCAATTGCCCCTTACTTAAACATCTCCAAAAATTGCGGTAGAAATTCGGGCTGTTTTCCGACAGGCTATTTGCAGTTAAATAATGATGCTTATACCAATAATATAGATGGAAATGGTAATATGGCGAAAGCACAACTGGCAGACGGAAGCCTTTTGGTGGCCAAGGCTTATCCAAACTGCACAACATATAATTGGGGTAGTACTCCTGCACTCCAAAGCCTTTGCGGAGAATTTTATGTTGATATAAACGGATTTAAAAAACCGAATCAATGGGGGAAAGATTTGTTTTTATTTAATTTAACAAATTATGGTATAATTCCTGCCGGAACGGCACAGTACACAAGTGGTTACCCTTTTTCTATTTATTGCAAAACCTCCGCTATAGGATGTACTTGTGCCGCATGGGTTATTTATAACGAAAATATGGATTATTTGCACTGTTCTGACCTATCATGGGGCGGAAAAACAAAGTGTGATTGAATTAGGGAAATGGGAAAGTTCGCAACTTACAT